>Ga0247610_10001789_pt1 | contig 25895 bp, 17 predicted proteins | sample 174DNAGHGhighgp2_FD_193483 | JGI IMG/M metagenome (GOLD analysis project Ga0247610, IMG submission 193483) | Sheep rumen microbial communities from Palmerston North, Manawatu-Wanganui, New Zealand - 1742 DNA GHGhigh gp2 | ecosystem: Host-associated > Mammals > Digestive system > Stomach > Rumen...
TCTCGTCGATGACAAAGTTCTTGTAGAGTATGGGCAGTGTGACTCCTGCTGCCCGTGCCTGACGTATGTAGTCGTCGGAGCCTCCGAAGTAGTGCTCGTCGGTGAGTATGCTCAGTGCCGCTGCTCCGGCATGTTGATAGGCCGGTGCCACCACGTCGGGGCGTGCCGACTCGTGTATCCATCCCTTCGACGGGCTGCGGCGCTTGAACTCGGCAATGATGCCGGCAGCATCGGCGAGCAGTGCCTCTCGCAGCGAAGGCTTCCTGCGGCTCATGCAGGCAGCCTCGTCGGCCAACTCAGGGTGTGCAGCCCTCAGTGCCGCCACCTCGTCGCGCTTCGTGGCCACTATCTTTTCGAGAATGTCCATGGCTGTCAGGAGTTGAGTTCTACGAATTTACGGAATGTGCTGAGCGCGGCTCCCGAGTCGATGCTCTCGCGCGCCTTGTCGATGCAGGCCTCGATGTCGAGAGTCCCTCTCTCCAGCACCTGTATGCCGAAGGCGGCATTGGCGAGCACGATGTTCTTCTGTGCCGGCAGGGCGCGGTTCTCGAGCACGGCATCGAAGATTGCCGCCGCCTCCTCCTCGGTGGCACCTCCCACGAGTTCTTCAGGCTTGGCGATATCGAAGCCCAGATCGGAGGGGTTGAAGATACGTTCGTAGCCGAAGGACGGCTCTGCGGCCTGAGCGCTCTCTGCATCATCAGAGGCCGATGCCCCTGCACCTACCGTCACCTTGAACGGTCCTGTGAGCGAAATCTCGTCGTAGCCGTCGATGCTGTTCACGATGCCATAGTCGATGCCCATACGCTGATAGACAGCAGTGTAGAGGCGCATCTGGTCGAGGTTGGCCACTCCGAGCAGCTGGCACTTGGGCTGGCTGGGGTTGACGATAGGTCCGAGCAGGTTGAAGATAGTAGGGAACTGCAGAGCCTTGCGTATTGGTCCGACAAACTTCATGGCTCTGGCGAAGAGCTGTGCGTGGAGATATACGATGCCAGCCTCGTTGAGACTCCGGTTGAGGCGGTCGATGTCGTCGGTGAAGCGTATGCCATGATGCTGAATGACGTTTGACGCTCCGCTGACGCTCGTGGCGGCATAGTTGCCATGCTTGGCCACCTTGTAGCCAGCCCCTGCGATGACGAAACATGCGGTGGTTGAGATGTTGAACGTGTTCTTGCGGTCGCCTCCCGTACCCACGACGTCGATATAGCGGTCGGAGTTGAGGATGGCAGGGACGCCGGTCTCGAGGATGCCGTCGCGGAATCCCAGGAGCTCATCGACGGTGACACCTCGCATCTGCAGGCATGTCAGCAGTGCCGTGATTTGCTCGGTGGGGTATTCGCTCTGTGTGATGCCGATGAGTATTGTCTTCATCTCCTCGCGGGAGAGTTCTTCGTGGTTCAAGAGGCGGAAGAGGTAGTTTTTCAATGTCTGTTGCATGGTGGGAATGTATATATATAGGTTTGTGTTGTGTGTCGGTGTAGTGTGTACGTTTGTGTTGTGAGCCTAGGTTCAGTTGTTGGCATTCAACCAGTTGGCGAGCATGGTGCGTCCGTCTGGCGTGAGCACACTCTCGGGATGGAACTGTATGCCACGCACGTCATAGTGCCGGTGGCGCAGTGCCATGACCAGTCCCTCGTGGCTCTCGGCTGTCACCTCCAGGCATGAGGGCATGCTGTCGCGCTCCACCACCCACGAGTGGTAGCGTCCCACGGTGATGTCCGTCGGCATGGAGTCGAAGAGTGTGTCCAGAGGTTTGCCTTCGGCATCCTGGATGATGCGGCACGGCGTTGCCACGCCATGGAACACCTCGTCGAGGTTCTGCAGGCGCGCCCCGAAGACCTCGCCTATGGCCTGATGTCCGAGGCATACTCCGAGGATGGGCTTTCGTGGGGCATAGGTACGCACGACGTCGCAGAGCAGGCCTGCCTCGGCAGGTATGCCTGGTCCTGGCGACAGGATGATCTTGTCGAAGCGGTCGAGTTCGTTGAGGCCGAACAGGTCGTTTCTCAACACGGAGACCTCTGCTCCGAGCTCCTTCACGAGGTGACTGAGGTTGTAGGTGAAGGAGTCATAGTTGTCGATGATAACGATTCGCATAGGTTATGATTGCGTTGGTGATGGTTGTTACTTTAAATCCTGTGCCTTCTCGATGGCCCGACGCAGTGCTCCGAGCTTGTTGTTGACCTCCTGGAGTTCGTAGTCCTCGTCGCTCTTTGCCACGATGCCTCCGCCTGCCTGGAACCACAGTTCGCCGTTTCGCGATACGAAGGTGCGTATGGTGATGGCCTGATTGAGGGTGGCGTCGAGTCCTATGATGCCTATGCATCCGCCGTAGGCCCCGCGGTTGTGAGGCTCGTAGTCGCTGATGAGCTGCATGGCGCGCACCTTGGGCGCACCGCTCAGCGTGCCAGCGGGAAAGGTGTCTATGAAAGCACGTATGGGGTCGCGCCCCTCGTCGAGCATACCGCTGACACGGCTCACGAGGTGTATGACATGTGAGTAGTACTGTATGTCCTTGTAGTAGTCCACGCGCACATCGTGGCAGTTGCGCGAGAGGTCGTTGCGTGCCAGGTCAACGAGCATCACGTGCTCGGCATTCTCCTTGGGGTCGTTGCGCAGGAACTCTGCTCCACGACGGTCGGCCTCGACGTCGCCCGTGCGTCGTGTGGTGCCGGCAATGGGATCTATGTATGCTCGAAAGGCGCGTCTTTGTGAGTCTGCCACGTCCTGCCTCTCTATGCGGCAGTGTGTCTCCGGCGAGCTGCCGAAGATGCGGAATCCTCCGAAGTCGAAGTAGAAGAGGTATGGCGAGGGGTTTATGCTGCGCAGTGCGCGGTAGAGGCGGAAGTCGTCGCCCTCGTAGCGCTGCACGAAGCGTCGCGAGAGCACGATCTGGAAGACATCTCCACGCAGGCAGTGGCGTATGCCTCGCCGTATGTTGGCCTTATGCTCGGCATCGGTGAGGGTGGAGCGGACGTCGCCGATGGCGCGGAAACCATACTCGCGGACGTTGCCACGGTTCATGGCTTGTAGCACCGGCGCGAGCTGCGACGGCTGGCCCTCGGCATTCATCTCCACGACACGGAGTGTGCTGTCGTGGTGGTCGAACACGATGACCACCTTATATAATATATACAGCACGTCGGGCGCATCGTTGCGCTCCTGTGTCTCATCCTTGACATTTATGCCCTCGAAATATCGCACGGCATTAAAACTGGTGTAGCCGAAGAGTCCGCAAACGTCGGCATCGGAGCCACGCACGTCGAGGCTGTCTGTCAGCGTGTGTATGGCATCTGCCACGCCATAGTCGCCTGAGATGGCGCGTCGCGACTCTGTGCCGTCGGGCATCGTCACCACAGCCATGCCATGAGCCACGGCCACGCTGGCGATGGGGTCTATGCCTATGAAGCTTCGTGAGTTGGCAGCATCGTGGTAGTCGGCACACTCCATGAGGGCGCTCTGCGGGTATAGGTCGCGCAGCCGCATATACACTCCCACGGGCGTGTATAGGTCGGCCAGTATGGTGCGTGAGTTTGTGGTGTAGTGGAATAGTGTCATTGTTGTTGGCAGGCGGTTATTTGGTCCTTGAATCTCAGATAAGTCTCTATGTCTTTGTCGCCACGGCCGCTGACGGTGAGCACTACGACATCGTCGGGTCGGAACGTCATCTTGGCGAGTGCCGCCACGGCGTGTGCCGACTCTATGGCCGGTATGATGCCCTCCATGCGTGTCAGCTCATAGCCTGCACGTAGCGCCTCATCGTCGTTGATGCTCACCACCTCTGTGCGATGCTGCCGCGCCATGTTGCAGTGCATGGGTCCGACACCGGGGTAGTCGAGGCCTGCCGAGATGGTGAAAGCCTCCTGTATCTGTCCGTCGTCGTCCTGCATCACGAGCATCTTGGCACCGTGGAGTATGCCCACCGTGCCGCGATGTATGGTGGCGGCGGTGTGGTCGGTCTGCCAGCCATGCCCTCCTGCCTCGGCCAGCACGATGCGCACGCGCTCGTCGTCAACGTAGTGGAAGATTGTGCCTGCGGCGTTACTGCCGCCGCCTATGCATGCCACGAGGTAGTCGGGGTAGTCGCGCCCCACCTTCTCCTGAAGCTGCCACTTCAGTTCCTCGCTGATGACGCTCTGCATGCGTGCCACGAGGTCGGGGTATGGATGCGGCCCCATCGTTGAACCCACGATATAGAAGGTGTCTGAGGGATGGCAGCACCAGTCGCGTATAGCCTCCGAGCAGGCATCGCTGAGCGTCATGTTGCCCGTGCGCACAGGGTGCACCTCGGCGCCAAGCATCTTCATGCGCTCGACGTTGGTGTGCTGGCGCCCGACATCAGTGGCGCCCATGAACACCTCACACTTCATGCCCATGAGAGCACACACGGTGGCCGTTGCTACGCCATGCTGTCCGGCCCCCGTCTCGGCAATGATGCGGGTCTTGCCCATGCGTTGTGCCAGGAGTATCTGTCCGATGGTGTTGTTTATCTTGTGGGCGCCGGTGTGGTTGAGGTCTTCGCGTTTGAGGTAGAGGCGGCAGCCGTAGCGCTCGCTCATGCGACGGGCATAGTAGAGTGGCGACGGCCTGCCGACATAGTCTCGCAGCAGGGCGTGGTAGTCGCGCTTGAAAGAGTCACTCTCGATGATGCTGCGATAGCAGCCTTGCAGCTCGTGGACGCATTTGTAGAGCACCTCGGGGATATATGCTCCGCCAAACTCGCCATAGAAGCCGTTTTCGTCAACTTGATACTTGCTCATGTCTTCTTCGGTTTTGTGTTGTTTGTGTGTTATGTGCTAAGTGATGAATCTGTTACGGGAATCCACTTGATCTGGGGTGAAGTGTAAGAGAATATTTAGAGTGTTTAAAAAATAAAGAGGTCTGCCGCAAGAACGACAGACCTCTTTGTTTCCCTCTATGCTTCTCTTCCGGGCATGCGGCTATCTTCTCACGATTTTTTGAACCTTGAGCTGCGCCACCACCAGAAGTTAGCTGTGAAAGTCATAATGTGTTTCTATTTTGTTAGGATTTCGGCGGCGAAAGTACAGACATTTTGCGTTACGGCCAAATATTTTGCTACTTTTTTATCATTTTAGCATCAAAATGAACCTGTGAGCGTATTCCTGCCCATCATCGAGGCCTTGAAGCATGGCACATGGGCGTCTCACGACAGACAGGGACGACATCTCACACATGGAAGAGCGACCTCGTTTTCATATTTTTTTCGGACAAACGCTGTGTGAATTGAGAATGATTTGCTACTTTTGCGGCGCAAAACCTTAATGGTGAAGCCCAATTTACAGAACCCACCTTACCGCTATACGTCCTCATGATACGTGTCTTAGCCATCGATGACGAGCCTCTGGCCCTGCGTCAACTCGTCACATACATCAGCAAAGTGCCGTTTCTCACGCTGGCAGCAGAGTGCCAGAGCGCTCTCGACGCGCGCCAGTTCCTCTGCCATGACAGCGTTGATGCCATCTTCTGCGACATCAACATGCCCGACCTCGACGGCATGACGTTCGTCAAGAGTCTGGCATCGCCACCTCTCATCGTGTTCACCACGGCCTACTCAGAGTATGCTGTCGAGGGCTTCCGTGTGGAGGCCGTTGACTATCTGCTGAAGCCCTTTGGCCTCGACGAGTTCCGCCGCTCTGCCGAACGTCTGCGCCAGCGTCTGTCGGGCAGCGTGGGCCGGGCTGATGCCATCGCCGCCGATGACGATGGTGGCGCCATCGGCAACTCAGACACGCTCTTCGTGCGCACCGACCATCGCAACGTCGCCGTGGAGGTGGGCAACATCCTTTATATTCAGGGGTTGAGCGAGTATGTGCGCATCCATCTCACCACCGGCGAACGCCCCATCACGACACTCATCGCCATGAAGGCCCTGGAGGAACGTCTGCCGCAATCGGCCTTCATGCGCATACACCGCTCGTACATTATCTCGCTGGCTCACATCGCAGAGTTCAACAAGAACCGCATAGTGCTCAGCGACGGCACGGACTTGCCTATCGGCGAAGCCTATCGCCCGGCCTTCGAGGCATACACGAGCAGCCGCGTGCTGTAGGTGTGACTCAAAAAAAGCCCGGCAGCAAAGTGCCGGGCATGTGAATGCATGTATGGCAGTGCCGTATGTACGACGAGTGCCGGCGGCTACTTGCCTGGCGCGAGGTAACGGTCGCCGGTGGCATGTATGACGGCCTGACGATAACGTTGCGGATAGCCCGGACGGATTACGGACACAGGGTCGCCACCTGGGGTCTTGAGGTATTGCCCGTCGCGCTCGGCCTTCTCTGTCATATCATTGTATTTCACTATGATGCGCATGGCGAGTTCGCGCCAACGTTGCATCATGGTGGAGGCGGCACTCAGAGTCACGTCTGTGAGATGACGCCGGGCATCGGCCTCGCTCATGCCCTTTGCCTCGGCATCTGTGGCAGCCACGAGAGTCTCGAACTCAGCGTCGAGGGCATCGCGCGTGCGCTGCAGCTCGGGGAAGAGCTGCGAGTAGCGTGGATATACGAAGTTGGAAAGGGCATTTGCCACCCAGTAGGCACTGCGCAAGGAGAAGGTGAAGGGGTCTGCCGTGGCCTGATCGAAACATTCTGGGTTCTTGGTGACAGAGCAGTAGAGAGGCGTGTAGGGGACCATATTGGCATCGTCGCACCCCACCCACATCACGCCGCCGATGTGGTTTGGCAACCATGACCTGAGCTGGGCGATGTAGGTTACTGCCGTCTGCTGGGTCGAGATGGGGCGCTCGTTGAAATAGCGCTTGCCACCGGCCTCGAAGAAGAGAGGCGTAGGACGGTAGGGAGCCTCGTAGGGTCCGGCACCGATGTCCGACGTCATGTCGAGTGGCGTGTCCTCAAAGTGGTCGCGCATGTCCTGCTTGAGCTGGTTGAGTGTGACGGGCGCGTCGGGGCGTATGCACCAGGGCATCTCCTCGGTGAGGCTATCCACGCCGAGGATGTATGGCAGATACCTGTCCATGCCGCTGGCATGGTGGTTGAAGAAGCTCCACACACGTGCCTCACAGATGCGGCGTGCGCTGAAGTCGTTGGGAGCGTATGCGTCGCGGAAAGAGAAGTCGGCATCACGTCCGCTGAAGTAGCCGCGTTCGCGTGCGAGTTTTATGATATCCTTAGAGTAGAGGCAGTTCTCCTTGTCCTTGAGAGGGAAGCGGGTGATGCGAGCCTGGTTGGCATGAGCCGTGATGCAGTCGTCGGGCAGACGACGGGCCACCCACACGGCACCCTTGCGGCCCGGGCCGCGGCCTATCATCTCGAGCACCCACACCTCGTTGGGGTCGGCCAGAGTGATGCTCTCGCCCTCAGAGCGGTAGCCATAGGTCTCCACGAGGCCCGTCCACACGTCGATGGCCTCGCGTGCCGTGCGGGCGCGCTGCAGTGTGACATACATGAGCGAGCCATAATCGAAGAGGCCGGTGGTGTCCACCAGCTCTTCACGTCCTCCGAATGTCGTCTCCATGATGCTGAGCTGCTGGTCATTGACCTGCCCGATGACGCCGTAGGTGTACTCGGCCTCGGGAATCTCGCCGAGGTAGTTGCTCGTCTCGTAGTCATAAAGTTTGCGCATCTCGCCGGGCTTGTGGTGGCCGGCAGGATAGAAATGCAGGAAGCCGTAGGAGCCATAGGCGTCGGCACTGTAGGTGATCATCACTGAACCGTCGGCCGAGGCACGCTTGCCGACGATGAGGTTTGTGCATGCCAATGCGCCACTGGCAGCAAGCATTGCAGCCGCTATGCACAGCATGCGGAGGTTGTGGAACGGTGTCATTTGCTGTTAATGTTGATGTTATTGCATTTTTTCGGCGCAAAAGTAGTTATTTATTGTCAGAAACACTAACTTTGCGGCAAAAATATCACGAGTCATGTTCAAAAAGCTATTGTTTTCGCTTGCCCTGGCCGCCGTGAGCTGGCAGGAGGCGTGGTGTCAAGGCGTGTTCACGTCGGTGCCAATTCCCGACTCTGTCTATGCACGCATGGCGGGCGTGTCGCTGCCGGAGGGTGCCCGTGTCCGGCGCTCCGACCTTCGCTATCTGCGCCTGTCTTACATCGACTTCGACGGCAATGAACGTCAGGGCGAGATGGTGTGCCACCGCAGTGTGTCTGCCGACCTGCTCTACGTGTTCCGCCGGCTCTACGAAGCCCACTACCCTATCGCCTCCATACGCCTCATCGACGACTTCGGTGCCGACGACGAGACTTCGATGCGCGCCAACAACACATCGTGCTTCTGCTACCGCGAGGTGGCGGGAAGCCGAAAGCTGTCGCGCCACGCGATGGGTATGGCCATTGACATCAACCCGCTGCAGAATCCTTGCGTGCGCACTCACAAGGACGGCTCCTACGACCTTCAGCCCTCCACGGCCTACCCATACATTGACCGTTCGATGGACTTCGACCACAAAATCGACCGTCAGGACCTGGCCTACCGCCTGTTCACGTCACGCGGCTTCCGCTGGGGCGGCTCGTGGCGGACAGTCCTCGACTATCAGCACTTCGAGAAATGAGCACACCCCTCTCCCGGCTTGGCGTCACGGGCTTTCCAGCCATGGACATGCCTCACCAATAAAAAAGGTTAAAAGCACGGGCAACTCTTGCGTCATACGTTCTCTTTGACTACCTTTGCGCCAAATTCATACACCGAGATGCACCTCATTCCCCTGCCCGAAGGGCGCAAACTGAGCTTCTATCTTGCCGCAGAAGAGTATGTGGCCAGAGAGGTCATGCCGACCGATGACGCATGGATGGTGTGGCAGGTGGGTCCGAGCGTCATTTGCGGCCGCAATCAGGACATAGCCACAGAGGTGAACCTCGACTACTGCCGCCAGCAGGGCATCGGGGTGTTCCGCCGCAAGAGCGGAGGCGGGTGTGTCTATGCCGACATGGGCAACGTGATGCTCACCATGATAGCCTGTTCCGACCAAGTGGCATTCACCTACCACCGCTTCGTGGAGATGCTGCTGCTGCTGCTTCGCGACATAGGCGTCCATGCCACTCACACGGGTAGGAACGATATCCTCGTGGATGGCAGGAAGGTGTCGGGCACAGCATTCCAGCTACTCACGACCCACAGCATCGCACACTCCACGATGCTCTTCGACACCGACATGCAGCACATGCTCAACGCCATTACGCCGACACGTGCAAAGCTGGAGGCCCACGGTGTGAAGAGCGTGAACCAGCGCATAACCCTCCTGAAGAATCACACCGGCGTGACACCTCAGCAGTTCGTGAGCCTCTGCCAACGAAGGCTCGGCCAGCAGACACTCAACCTCACCGCTGCCGACCTGACAGCCATAGAACGTCAGGCGAGTGCCTTCGACATCCGACTTTAGACAATATCATTCATTATCAGACACTCTTATTCATAAACTGACTAACATATTAATAAGCATGGAAAAGAAAACCTGTCTCTATGACAAGCATGTGGCACTGGGAGCCCTGATGTCGCCTTTCGGGGGCTTCATCATGCCCATCCAATACACCGACATCACCGATGAGCACAACGCCGTGCGCCAGCACTGCGGTGTCTTCGACGTCTCGCACATGGGCGAGGTGCGCGTCAGCGGCCCCGATGCCGAGCGCTACGTCCAGCACATCTTCACCAACGATGTCGCCGACGCCCCCGTCGGACAGATTTATTATGGAATGATGTGCTATGCCGACGGCGGCACCGTGGACGACCTGCTCGTTTATAAGATGGGCGATCAGGACTTTTTCCTCGTCATCAACGCCGCAAACATCGACAAGGATGTAGAATGGATGCAGCAGCAGATGCAGGGCTTCGACATCACGTTCGAGCACCAGAGCGACTACTACGGCCAGCTGGCCGTACAAGGGCCGGAGGCAGAGAGCGTAGTGGAGGCTGTGCTGGGTCTGCCATGCAAGGAACTGAAGTTCTACACCGCCAAGACCCTTGACGTTGCCGAGGGCGACGAAGGTGAGACTATCATCGTCTCGCGCACAGGCTATACCGGCGAGGACGGCTTCGAGATCTATGGCTCTCACGAGTTCACACAGCAGGCCTGGGACAAGCTCATCGCCTCGGGGCGCTGCAAGGCCTGCGGACTCGGCTGTCGCGACACACTGCGCTTCGAGGTTGGCCTGCCACTGTACGGCGACGAGCTCAGCGCCGACATCTCACCCATCATGGCAGGGCTGGGTATCTTCGTGAAACTCGACAAAGAGGAGTTCATCGGTAAGGCAGCTCTAGCAGTACAGAAAGCCAATGGCGTGGAGCAGAAGCTCGTGGGCATAGAGCTTGAAGGCAAGGCCATACCACGCCACGGATATGCCGTGCTGACTCCCGAAGGCGAACCCGTAGGCGAAGTCACGACGGGCTACCACTGTATCAGCGTTGACAAGAGCGTATGCATGGCTCTCGTAAGGACAGAACATGCCAAGCTCGGCACAGCACTCGCCGTGCAGATACGCAAGAAGACTTTCCCCGGCGTGGTCGTCAAGAAAAAGTTCTACGACAAACATTATAAGAAGTAGAGACAGAGAGCTACGCCCCTTCGCCGTGCCTGCGACATCAGGACTCCAGGTACGGCGAAGATGACAGAAGGCGTAATTACATTAATTAATCAAAGTCAAACTAATCAATAAACTTTTAACACGCAAGTCTTATCCCACAATGGCAACTACAGCCCTCTCTCCTGCAGCGAGGGTGCAGAGGTAAGGCTTCATCCTTTATCTATTATGGCAAACTTTGAATCAGGACTCCGCTACAGCGAGTCACACGAGTACGTTCGCGTGGAAGGCGAATACGGTTACATTGGTATCTCCGACTATGCTCAGCACGCTCTGGGCAACATCGTGTATGTTGACATGCCCGAAGTGGATGACGAAGTCACCGCAGGCGATGAGTTCGGCGCCGTGGAGAGCGTCAAGGCTGCCAGCGACCTCATTGCTCCCGTCAGTGGAACGGTGGTGGAGGTCAACGAGGCTCTCGAGGACGAGCCCGAGCTGCTCAACAAGGACGCCTTCGGCAACTGGATTATCAAGGTTCAACTCTCCGACCCCTCCGAGCTCGACAACCTCATGGACGTCGAGGCATACAGGAAGCATTGCGAACAATAAGTTTTACACAACGCATTCCACGGATTCCACGAGTCACCTTTCTGCAGGCTTGTGACTACATGCGCCCATCGCTGAAAGGTGATTCGCAGGGTTCGTTGTAAAAGTAAGAAGTATGTTTAAGTATTTCCCGCATACAGAAGAGGACTTGGGCGCCATGCTCAAGACAATTGGGGTAAACTCTGTCCACGACCTCTTCGCCGACGTGCCGGAGGCAGCGCGTTTCCGCCGCGACTACGACCTGCCGCAAGCACTCTCCGAGACAGACCTGCGACTCTTCTTCGAGCAGCTCACCGACCCCATAGAGACACAGCAACTCACCTGTTTCGCCGGTGCCGGATGCTACGACCACTACGCTCCAAGCATAGTGCAGAACCTCATACAACGCAGCGAGTTCCTGACCTCATACACCCCGTATCAGGCTGAGATCTCGCAGGGCACGTTGCATTATATCTTTGAATACCAGTCCATGATAGCCGAACTGACGGGCATGGACATCAGCAACGCCTCGATGTACGACGGCGCCACCGCCACCGCCGAGGCAGCCATGATGGCATGGAGCAACGCCAAGAAGGCCACCCGCGTGCTCGTCAGCGACACCGTGGATCCTAAGGTGCGCCGCGTCGTAGAGACATACGCCCACTTCCACGGCTTCCCCATACAGCTCGTGCCTGCCGAAAACGGCATCACGTCGAGAGCAGCCCTCGACAAGGAGCTCTCTGAAGGTGGCGTGGCAGGAGTCATCCTTCAACAGCCAAACTACTATGGCATCGTTGAGGACTTCACGGGCATTGCCGATGCCGTGCATGCACAGAAAGGGATCCTCGTCATCAACGCCAATCCGTCAGACCTCGCCATACTGAAGACACCGGGCGAGTGGGGAGCCGACGTGGCCGTGGGCGAGGGTCAGAGCCTCGGCATTCCGATGACCTTCGGCGGACCCGGCGTGGGCTTCATGGCTTGCACCGAGAAGCTCATACGCAAGATGCCGGGTCGCATTGTGGGTCAGACCCTTGACAGCCGTGGCCAACGTGCTTTCGTGCTGACACTACAGGCTCGCGAGCAGCACATACGTCGCCAGAAAGCCACGTCGAACATCTGTTCCAACCAAAGCCTCATGGCACTGTACGTGACCATCTACCTCGCCGTCATGGGCAAGGAGGGGTTGCGCGAAGCTGCCGAGATGAGCTATGCCGGAGCCCACAGCCTATGCGACAAGCTCCTCGGCACAGGACGCTTCAAGCTCACATATCCCGGACAGCCATTCTTCAACGAGTTCTGCGTCGATTACGACGGCGACCTCGATGCACTGCTGGCCTTTGCCACCGAATGCGGCTACCTCGCCGGCATAAAGGTGGGCGAACACACACTGATGCTTGCCGTGACAGAGCAACGCACGCCAGAGGAGATCGACGGACTGACAGACATACTGACGCGACAGCAATAGCACACAGGAGGATGGAAACAGTCATTACTTTTGCAAAGGACAACTTCGATATGATAACACTGCTGGTGGGCCTCCTGGGTATAATCATTGCAGTGGTATCATTGATGCAAGAGTTAAAGAACAAGAAAAGCAAAAGCAAACAACAATGAACAGAACATTATACGGAAACCTTATCTTCGAACTCTCGAAGAAAGGGCGCAAGGGCTACTCGCTGCCGCAGAACTACGACCGCACGCACAGCACGTCCGAACTGCCTGAGGCACTGCGCCGTGGCGAGGCCGCCCGTCTGCCCGAGTGCGACGAGCTGACAGTGGTGCGCCACTACACCAACCTCAGTCACAATAACTTTGGTGTCAACGACGGCTTCTACCCCCTCGGCTCCTGCACGATGAAGTACAACCCCGTCATCAACGAGGAGATAGCAGCCATGAAGGCCTTTGCCGGGCTACATCCCCTACAGCCTGCCGAGACGTGCCAGGGTGCGCTAGAAGTGTACTACAACCTGCAGCAGTCACTGGCAGAACTGGCAGGGCTCAGCGAGTTCACGCTGAACCCCTGCGCCGGTGCCCACGGCGAGCTGACGGGCCTGATGGTCATTCGCGCATACCACGAGAGCCGCAGTGACGAGAGCCGCACCAAAGTCCTGATTCCCGACTCTGCCCACGGCACGAACCCCGCATCGGCAGCCATCTGCGGACTGGAAGTCGTAGAAGTGAAGAGCCTGCCTGACGGCACGGTGGATGTCGAGCACCTTAGCCAACTCCTCGATGAGGCAGGCAGCCAGGTGGCAGCCATGATGATGACCAACCCCAACACCCTCGGCATCTTCGAGCCTCGCGTGCTGGAAATTACTGAGATGGTTCACAAGGCTGGCGGCCTGATGTACTACGACGGTGCCAACCTCAACGCCCTGCTCGGCGAATGCCGCCCCGGCGATATGGGCTTCGACGTCATGCACATCAACCTCCACAAGACCTTCGCGACACCTCATGGAGGTGGCGGACCGGGCAGTGGCCCCGTAGGCGTGCGCAAGGGTCTTGAACCCTTCCTGCCCACTCCTCGCGTCGTCTTCAACGAGAAAGACAAGCTTTTCTGTGTCAATACAGCTGCGACCCCACTCGCTACGACAGCACACGACGACTCTGCCGACGCGTCGGCCCTCGGCTCCGTCGGCAGCTTCCTCGGCAACTTCGGTGTGATGCTGAAGGCCTACGCATATATTCTCACGCTCGGCCGCGAGAACGTGAAGAACGTAGGACCGCTGGCCACACTCAACGCCAACTATATTAAGGAACGCCTGCGCGACGACTATCTTCTTCCCATCGAAGGGCTGTGCAAGCACGAAGTGGTGTTCGACGGTCTGGCCGACAAGAGCACCGACGTCACGACAATGGACGTGGCCAAACGTCTGCTCGACTACGGATACCACGCTCCCACCATCTATTTCCCCCTTCTCTTCCATGAGAGCCTGATGATAGAGCCCACAGAGAACGAGAGCAAAGAGACCATAGACGCCTTCATCGACGTGATGCACACGATTGCCAACGAGGCCAAGAGCGACCCCGAACTTGTAAAGACGGCACCTCACAACACACCTATCGGGCGTGTTGACGACGTGCTGGCTGCCAAGCATCCCGTGACGACCTACTGGAAGAGTCTGGAAGGATAGTCTCCGACGGACATGCCATCTCCTGTTCCACGGAACCGTACCTTGACGAGGTGCCGTTCCGTGGACTTTTTTCAAAAAAACGTCTCACCGACATATAGCGCAGCCGCCCGGCTCAATGATAACGGAGCAGGAGCTGCACATCCGACTTCCATGGCGATGAAATCTGAGTTATGCCTGAAGATATGACATCGCGGTCGGAATAGTGGGTAACGCCAAGCTTGGCCTGAAGGGCAAAATGACGGCCAAGGTTGACACGCATCGTGGCCGCAACACGTTGACCGCGGCCATAGAACTGCTGAAGGCCGAAGGAGCGAAAGAGCGTTGGCTCATAGACAGCAATGCGGCTATCATAGTCGGAAGTGCTGAAGATTACAGCCGAGAGCGATGCTGCCACCGGCTGCCTCTTTGGAGAGAAGTCAATGCGTGGCATGAAGGCATAGCCATTTGAGTTGGCAACTATTGTGTGATGCCGATGTATGAAAGCCATACACTGCAAGTTCCACTCGGCAGCGACACGCCACGAATACGTCGCCCGAAGATGGTAGTCCTGGGCGCGCAGGTCGCTGTGCTCCTTGCTCTTGGTGCGGAAGCGCAAGAGCAGACGATGCTGCCGTTGTGTGAAGCCCACGGACGCCATGGCCTCCCAGCCCGTGCTGGCGTGGGTCATGGTGTAGCGTGGCCATGGCGAATAGAAGAGGTCGAAGTAGGCACTCAGAGAGAACGGGCCTACTCTCTCGGCCTCGGCCAGGAGGCAGATGCCACTCTCGTTCTGCACACGGCTGTTATCACCGTAGGCCCGAGCATGGGGGCTATAGTAATGGTAGGAGTAGAAACGCTGTATGGCCGAGAGCTGCGTGTTAGGACCAAAGCGTACGGCTGCGCGGTTCAACGTTGCCCAGCCACCGCCGCCGGCAGCGAAGCTACGGGCCGTCTCGCCGCGGACAACCAGCCATGAACGACGAAAGGCGTAGTGGAGACCTACGTTGCCAAAGTGATAGCCTTGAGGATAGATCTGACGATACAGGGCATTGCCACGCGAGAGGGCATGGTCGTAATGCTGGTACATGGCCGTGAGACCGACGCCGATGCCTCTGCCCTGCCATCCGAAGTCGGTGCCTGCGGTGTTACTCCACACCGTGCGACGATGAGCGAGCTCGGCCTCCGTGCGATGCAAGCCCGAGGAGTTGACGCTGCTGATGCTGTTGTCAGGGTTTATTGTGGCATCGACCTTACGCACCGAGGCAAAGGCTGTCAGTCGCCAGCCACGGCCGAAGTCAAGCTCTGCACCGCCGCCACGCATGAAGTTGAACTCGTCGGTCGAGCGGTGTGGACGCAAGCTGGCACCCATCCGCCAGAAATGCGTTAACATCTTTCCGAAGCCAAAACCCTGATTGACCACCAACCCCTCACCAAAAGCCACCTTGAAATCACCAACCACGGCGTTGCGCACTATGCCGACATCGCTCAACATAACATGCCCGCCCATGGCATCCCACAGAGGGATGCGACGTGTGAACATAGGCTCGCCAGAGTCGCGCTCACCACGTAGGCCGGCCTCCCAATGCCCTCTGTCTATGACATAGCGCCACCTGTTGGCAATGCCCCTACCCCATGACCATCCTGCTCTCGAATACAGAGGGACATCAAGGCGCGCGGTGAACTCATGCTTCAGCTTTGCCTTATTAATAGCCTCAGTGACAGGCATCACCACGGAGACAAGTTTCAGAAGCTTAACCTCCTGTTGGCCTATACCTTCAGCCAGTAACAGCTCACCAACAGAAAGCAGCTGTCCGCGACGTGTGCGATAATCGAGAATGGCTTCGGCCTGAGCGTCGTCGATGAACGGCAGACGCAACAACTGTTGCTTTGTGGCACTGTTAAGGTCTAGAGGATGCTCCCGGAGATCATTGAGGTCATCAATCTGCCTCTCCAAGGCATCAGTGTCATCACCTGTAGCTACAGCCTCGTCGGCCAGTGACTGTAACAGCTCGTCCCAGACATCATCGTCAGTCTGGGCATACGCGGGTATGCACGCAACTGTCAGAAGCAGCCCAACCAGCAGAGGAGTAATGCGTAAGGGCATGGCGAGTGAAGAGAGAGTCAGTCATGAGGGGTCGTGGGCATCATTGGAGGCAGGCGGCGCTGATGCGTCAGGCTCTGCGGCAATGGCAGTAGCAGCATTGTGCTGACTGATGAAGTCGCGGGGTGAGATGCCGAAATGCTTGCGGAACACCGTGGAGAAATATCCGAGGTTAGAGAAGCCGACGGTATATGCCACCTGCGTGATGTTGAGCTTCTGCTCACGGAGGAGACGCGCAGCCTGCTCAAGGCGTATGTTACGGATGAACTCCGTAACGGCAAAGCCCGTCAGCTCCTTCATCTTACGATGCAGGTGTGCACGGCTGATGCCGACTTCCTCACACATCTGCTCGACGGTGAAGTCGCTGTCTCCGAGATGACGGTTCACACTCTTCGTGATACGTGCCATCAGTTGCTCGTCATTGCCGCTGACCTCAGGCTTGTCAATGTCTTTGGTCATGGTCTCTACGTTGCGGACCTGCGCCACCATCTGTCCGTGCTGCTGTCTGCGGCTCTGCACATAGTGAGCGATGGCCGTCTGCAGGTCATCGAGCGATAGCGGCGTGGCCTGGTCCTGCGTGGCGTTGATGAGGAAGCTCAGCTTCTCACGGTCCAACTGGTGCTGTATGTGGCGACGGTAGGCAAAGGCGGCAAAGGCGGCGATGGCGATGAACAGCAGGACGTAGATGGTGTATGCCCAGCTCGTCTGCCACCATGGGGGTGGCACCTCAAAGCAGTATGCCTGCGGCTCTGTCGTCTGCCCTGCGAAGGTAGCCCTGACGAACAGGCGGTAAACGCCTGGTGCGAGATGACGGAAGGTGATGGCATTATCGCCTGGCGGCAACAGCTGCCACGCCTTGTCATCGGCAAAGCGGTACTCGAAGACCGTGCCGACAGTGTTCATGAAATCCATCAGTGAGAACTCGGCATGCCAGATACCATCGGCAAAGGAGAGCGCCGTCTGGCGGATCTTGGCATCGAGAGGTCTGCGGTTGCGCAACAGACTGGGCTTAAAGATGGTGATGGCATCTGACGTGGCAAAAAGCATTGAGCCATCGGCAGCCTGAAGGCCAGCCCTTACGACATACTCTGCCGCATGGCCCTCCTCGGCAGCCATGAAAGGCGTGAGCAGAGCAGAGTCAGCCTGCAAACGCCACAGCCCATCGTTGGTACTGAACCAGATGTCGCCGTGGCTGTCCTCAGCGATGTATGCCACGGACCTCTGACAGAGCTTCTCTGTGGCTGGCTCTGGACGCAGGCCTTGTGTTTCAGACCAGCGCATGATGCCTGCCGATGTTGACATGAGCACATCGCCAGACCTCAGAACACGCAGTGCAGAACAGTCCTCGGTGCGCAGCTGCCTCAACATCGTGTCTGGACTGAAGGTAGCTGTCGAAGGGTCGTAGCGGCATACGCCTGACGACGTTGCCGCCCACAGCCGTCCCTTGGCATCGACATCGAGGGCATGTACCCAGTCATTGATGAGGCGTCCGCGATGCAAGGTGTCGGTGTCATACATAGAGAGCTGTACGACATTTTCGGGCTGACGTCTGTCCACGATAGCCACTCCCGCGCCATAGGTGGAAACGGCCAGCTGTGTGGGGCCGAGCTCTATGATAGAGGCAATGCGGTCGCCGGGCAGAGAGGCGTGGAAGCGTGCCAGCCCCGTCATGGTGTCAAAGCGATAGAGCGTGTTCTGTGTGCCGAGCCAGTAAGTGCCGTCGGAGGCACGCATCATCGTCTCCAATCCTGCCGGGGCGTTGAGCTGACGGATTATGTTGCCGTCGCCATCGAAGCCATATATGTCATCGCCTTGCACCGTTGCCCAGTATGCCACTGGCGCTGTGCCCTCCGCAAGCGAGCTAATGTAAGTGCCGGTGGCATGGCGCTGTGCGGCAAAGCTCCACGTCTGGAATGCCGTCGATGCCTGACGGGCAACAGCCAGCAGGCCTCGACCGTAGCATCCCGCCCAGAGGTTGCCTTGCCGGTCAACGTAGAGCGCCTCGACACGGGCATGGTCGAGGTCGAAGTCACCCATGGATATGTTCAGGTGGCGAAAGGTGTTCTCGCCTCGTGGCAACCACAGCAAACCGCTGCCATGAGTCCCGGCATAGATATTGCCTTCACCATCGGCAGCCACACACGTGAAGCTGTATGGCTGCGCAGGGACATAGAGCTGAGGAGCGCCGCCTGTCAGAGGCTCCACACCGTGCTGGCAGAGGGCGTATGTAGTGCGGTCACGCTGGAAGAAGCCCACGGGCGTGCCACATGAGGCTGTCATCTGCCTGTAACGGCCATCGGGTGTGATGAGGCTGATGACGCCGTTGTTGGAGTTGCTCCACAATGTGCCGTCTGGCGAGCGGAACAGGTTGAGGACATACGCCATGGATGGCTCGGTGGCATATAGGCTGTCGGGCTTGCCAGCATGGTTCAGATGTGTGACTTCGAAGGTCATCGGGTCAACGTCGAAGAGGCCATATCCTGCCGTTCCTGCCAGCAGGCGGTTATCTGCAGAGGCTATCAGCGAATATACCCTCGGCTGAAGGCTGTCGGGGAAGCACAGCTCACGTATGTCACCCGTGGTGCAGTCGATGAAGAAGAGGCCATGACTGGTGCCGACCCACAGCCTCCCGTTAGCGTCAGAGAGCAACGACGTTGCAACGGTGGGTCGCTGAGTGCCGTCGAGTGAAGTACGACTGGAGAAATGGTAGCCGTCGAAACGTGCCAGACCATTCTCCGTGCCCACCCACAGGAAGCCATCGGGCGTCTGTCCGATGGCAGTGATGAGGGTCGATCGCAGGCGTTCCGGGCCGAAGAAAAGATGACGTTGGGCGGCGAATGATGTAGTGCCGGCCCCGGTAATGGCGATAAAGGAGACTACGGCTAGTATTATCTTTGAAATGCTTTGATGCATGGCTAAGGTACGATTTTGTCGGTTTTGTGCTGCAAAGATAATATATTTGTTTGAATAATTCTTTCTTTACGTTACAAAAGTTTGTTGTTTTATCTCATGTCGGCCAAAAAGCGACATATTTATAATAGAATTATTCGCCTTATGAGTTATTTTGCAACAGAAATCAGTTGAAAGCTGCGCATCATAACGATTAACAACAATAAATCTAATCTTTCATCACTATGCGAAAGACATTACTCACACTCGCATTGCTCTTCGGAGCGTCACTATCACACCTCTGCTGTCTCGATGGCACCGGGCAGGCATTGGCACAGGTGGAGAAGCCTCTGCCATCGATCCACGTCGATGGCCGTTGGCTCGTGGACACACACGGCAACCACGTCGTGCTGCACGGCGTGATGGACACGCCAAGCGCATGGTTCAACGGCGGGCGCTGGGGCTGGAGCTACGACGACGCCGGCATGACCCGCTGTCTGGAATTCTTCGAGAAGCAGTTCACAGCCTTCGAGATTGCACACTGCAACATCTTCAGACTGCATCTTGAACCCGCATGGACCAACGACAACAGCTACAACTATCCCATAGCCGCAAACCAACCCGCAGGCCTTGGCGGCGAGGCAGATATCAGCCATTTCAACCCCACACGCCTGAAGACATATCTGGAAAAGCTATATTTCCCCTTGGCAAAGAAAGCCATGAACCACAGACAGTACGTCGTGATGCGTCCGCCAGGAGTATGCCCCCACGACCTCAAGGTTGGCGACTACTATCAGAAGTACCTTATGAACGTCTGGGACATCGTTACAAAGAATGACTCCGTACGCAAGTACCCCGGACAAATCAGCATCGAATTGGCCAACGAACCCGTCACCATCAAGAACATGAACGGCGAGAGCGATGCCAAGGCTCTGCACGACTACTTCCAGCCCATCGTTGACCTCATCCGCGCCAACGGCTTCCGCGGCGTCATTTGGGTGCCCGGAACAGGCTACCAGTCGAGCTATGCCGACTACAAGAAGAACCCCATCACCGACTTCAACTTCGGCTACGCCGTACACGTCTATTCGGGCTGGTATGGCTGCGACGACGGCAAAGTGGATCGCGACAACGACATTGAGAAGAGCAAACGCGAGTTCATCAACCAGTTCAAGGTGCAGGTGCCAGTGGTAGAGACGAACCCCATCTTCATCTCGGAGGTTGACTGGAGCCCGCTGCGTGAGCCTCTGGAGTTCGACCACAACAACGAGTGGGGGCAGCCCGTATATAAGAACCTCGGCACATGGGCCACGGCCTCGACATCGAAATGGGGCGTGTGCTACAAAGCCATGCTCGACTACTATGGCAACGTGTCGATGACGATGACACACCCCAGCGACTATCTCGACATCGACAAGCTCGTACAAAACCCGAAGAACCCCGTCCCAGCATTCAACGGCAACCCCGAGGCATGCTCGGGAGCGTGCTGGGAATGGTATGCCGACTACTACACCCGAGACTACCCCAAGCCCGACCTCAAGAGCGTTCCCGTGAGCGACTTCGGCAAGACATACCAGAACCCCATCGTGCGTGCCGACTTCCCCGACCCCGATGTCATTCGTGTCGGCGACACCTACTACATGGTATCTACCACCATGCACAACTTCCCCGGAGCCACAATCCTGAAGTCGCAAGACCTCGTCAACTGGGAGTACTGCGCACGTCCGCTCGAGCAGCTTTCCAACAAGCCCGGCTACAACCTCACAGGCAACAACATGGCCTACGGCTGCGGCATGTGGGCATGCTCCATGAAGTATCACAACGGCAAGTTCCACATCCTCATCAATGAGAAGCTGCCCACCGACGGCTGGAACCTGCAGGGGTGGCTCCTCACCGCCACGAACCCCGAGGGCAAGTGGGAGATGAAGAAGCTCCAGCGCAGCTACTACGACCCCGGCATGCTCTTCGATAATGGCAAGGTATATGTGGCACAGGGCATTGGCAATATCTCTGTCTGCGAGCTCGATGAGAAGTTCAACTTCAAACGTGAGAAGAAGGTCATCTCCGACAAGGACGGCCTCGAAGGATGCCATTTCTACAAGATTGGCGACTACTATTATATATATGCCACCTACGGTGGGTGGCCCAGCGGTCAGGCCGTGTTCCGTTCCACCGACCCATTCGGACCTTACGAGGAGAAGATGCTTGTTGAGAAATGGATTGACGGCAAACCCAACACCATTCATCAGGGAGCATTGGTCGAGGACATAGCCGGGAAGTGGTGGACAGTGATGCAGGAGGATCTTGGTGCTCTCGGGCGCATGCCCAACCTCCAACCCGTGAAGTGGAAGGACGACTGGCCTGTTGTAGGCAACAACGGCAAGCCATACACCAGCTTCGTGAGCAAGGTAGTCAAGCCCACCGCCACGGGCGACATCAGTGTGAAGCGCCTGCCCACGACAGATGCTTTCCGCGACTTCCCGCTCGGCAAGCAATGGGAGTGGAACCACAACCCTGTTGACACAGCATGGTCGCTCTTCGAGCGCCCGTCGTGGCTGCGCATGAAGACCGCCGCCGTCACCACGAAGTTGCCCATGGCACGCAACATACTCACACAGCGCATCTTCGCCACCAAGGGCAAGGCCAGCACCGGCTCTGTACGCATCGATGTCAGCAAGCTCACCGATGGCGACCGCGCAGGCATCTGCATACTGCAAGACCCCTACGCCATGATTTGCGTCGAGCGCACTGCCGACGGCTACCAACTGCTATGGCAGCAAGACAAGGTGCGCGATGCCGGTTCCAACTTCCAGCCTGCAGAAAAGACCCAGGCCATAGAGCCTGCAGACGGCATCATCTACCTTCGTGCATCCATAAAGTATGAGGAGAACAAGGCACGCTTCTACTACTCACTCGACAACGCCACATGGAAAGCCTTGGGCGATGAGACATCCATGTCCTTCAACCTCACCGTCTTCGTCGGCGCACGCTTCGGCCTCTTCTGCTACGCCACGAAGCAGAAAGGTGGCTATGCCGACTTTGACTGGTTCACCACAGAAGCCAACTTCGACGAATCCCAACTCTATCCCGAAACGTTCACGGCTCCAGAGGCAACGCAGTTCACCGCCACCAAGTTCGAATCGTCGGTGAAGTCTTACACCACAATGGTGGGCCGCTCGCGCTTCCCTATCCTCAATGCCACATACCAGAACAGCGTTGTCAGCAATGTTGCTGCCACGACACACTTCACTCCCGAGACAGAAGGCATCGTGGACTTCAGCGGTGCAGAGATGACAGGTATCGGCCAAGGCTCCACGAAGGTCAACGCATCATACACCGACCTCTTCGGAAATACCTTCGAGACCTCCTTCGATGCCATCAGCAGCTACTTCCCCTTCGACCCTCAATACGTCACCGCCAACATTGTCGGGCAAGGCACCTACAAGCTCGTCAACGGCAAAGGTAGCTTCAAGTTCACGAAGGACAGCCACATCGGCTGGAATTACATCACGCCTATTGACATGTCCGACTACCGCTACCTCGTAATCCGCCTCAACACCACTCCTTCCAGTGACTTCTGCATCAATATCTGCACGTCACAGCAGCTGCTCAAGGGTACCGTCGTCACCGATACGCTGCCACGGCAGAAGGAGGTGGTCATCGACCTTCAGAATGCCAAGTACACTTCCACGTCAAGCAAGGGTCGCACCATGAATGCCAAGACCATCTACATGGTGACATTCAACGCCGCCTTACCCGCCAACAGCTCTGCCTCCGCCACCAAGACGCTCAATGTCACAGAAATGTTCCTCAGCAATGACAGCAATTTTGATCCCAACGGCATCAGCGACATCGCCCGCGAGCCTCTGGCAGCGACCGACAATAACGATGTCTATAACCTCGCTGGCCAGCTTGTGCGCAAGGCCTCCACACGCGCCGAAGCCGTCCGCGGCCTTCCCGCCGGCATCTATGTCATCGGCGGCAGAAAGGTGATGATTCGCTGATCAGCAAACAGCACATGCTTTCTCAGGCATCTATGTTCAGACACTTTCTCGCAGCAGCCGCCGTGGCAACACTTACGACCTTAAGTGCCAGCCCGCAGGAGTCACACGGCGACTTGGTGATGCAACTGCGCGTCACTCTCGCCTCGGCACGCCAGATAGGCCATACGCCACAGGGCATACGAACAATCATCCCCATCACCGGGGGCACCTTCGAGGGGCCTCGTCTGCGCGGACGCATCCTTCCCGGCGGTGCCGACTACCAGCTCACGAGTGCCGACGGTCAGCACACGGAACTTGACGCCATCTACGATATTCAGACCGACGACGGCACCATCATCCATGTCCGTAACCAAGGACTCATCGTCAACAAGCCCGGCCATCACTACTTCCGCACGTCACCGCGCTTCGAGGTAGATGGCGGCTCGCCCCACGCATGGCTGGCCGATGAGCTATTTACGTGCGAGCCCGACTTCTCGCAGCACTTCGACGGCATCGTCCTCAACGTCTGGCGCCAGACACCAGCTCACGCTGAGGCCAAGGCATTACGTCTGCCAGCCCTTTTCGCCGACGGAATGGTATTGCAACGCGACCGCCCGCTCACCATGAGAGGATGGTCCAGACCCGGTGCCGTGGTCAGCCTCCGGCTTGGCAAGGGCACTGCCACCACTACTGCCGATGCCGCCGGCCGATGGCGGGCGATGCTTCCTGCACAGAAAGCTGGCGGACCGCTACAGCTCGACGTGGCGAGCGGTGCAGAGAGCATCACCCTCCATGACGTGTGGCTCGGCGATGTGTGGCTTGTCAGCGGACAGTCAAACATCGACACTCACATCGAACGCGTCTATCCGCAGTATGTTGCCGAACTCGACAACGACTCTAGCGACCTCGTACGCTTGTTCCAAGTGGCCAACACCTTTGCACTCGACTCTCTGCACGACGACATCACGCCTTCCGTCAGATGGCAGAAGCTCTCACGTCGCAATGCCTGGCACTTCTCGGCACTCGGCTATTTCCTGGGCAAACGGTTGGCAGAGCAGACCGGCGTGCATCAGGGCATCATACAGAGCAGCTGGGGCGGAACACCCATAGAAGCATGGCTGCCGCTCGACAGCGTTTCCGCCATGGAACCTATGATGGCTGCCGAGGCCCGCTACTTCGACAATCCCAGACTGAATAGCGACATCGCTGCTGCCAACGTCCGCGCCTCACGACAGTGGGATGCCATGCTCGATGCCACCGACCCTGGCATGACGCCCGATGCCCGGCGACAGCCTGCATGGGCCGGCACCGACTTTGACGATGCCGCATGGCCTACTGCCGACCGCAACGCACTGCCGCTCCCCGACGGAACATACTGCGGCTCCTTCTGGGCGCGCCAGCACATCAACATCGATGCCGCCCACGCCGGTCGTAAGGCACGTCTGCTCGTCGGCACCCTCACCGATGCCGACTACACCTACGTCAACGGACGTCTCGTGGGCAGCACGGGCTATCAGTACCCACCGCGCCGCTACACCATCCCCGCAGGACTGCTCCACGAGGGCGACAACGTCATAACCGTACGCTTTGTGTGCCATGACCTGCGGCCTGCCTTCATCGATGAGAAGCCCTACCGCATAGAATTCGGCCAGACGTCGGCAATAGCCGACCTGCCGCCATCGTCAGAATGCCTGCCGCTGAGTCGTACTTGGCGTGTGCATGAAGGCGTGCGTATGCCCGCCCTGCCAACAATGCCACACGCCGACCAGAACCGAGCCTCAGCCCTGTGGAACAGCATGTTGGCTCCGCTGGCTCCGCTGTCTGTAGCAGGTGTAATCTGGTATCAAGGCGAGAGCAACAGCGAGCGTCCTCAGCTCTATCAACGCCAGCTCACAGCACTGATGCACACGTGGCGACAACAACTCGGTCAGCCCACACTGCCCTTCGCCATCGTGCAGCTGGCAGGATATAATGCTCCTCTGCCCCAGAAGAGAGGATGGCCCATACTGCGCGAAGGGCAGCGTCGTGCTGCCACTGCCGATTCGTTCGCTGCTGTCGTTCCTGCTCATGACCTCGGCGAGGCCAACGACATACATCCCTTGCGTAAGAAGGAGCTGGCAGCGCGTGTAGGCGACGTCCTCACCTGTCTGACGGGCCTCACAGCCCATAGTATGCCCCGCTCCACTCCACGGTCTGGCAACGCCAAGACAAAGTCGCTCCCCGCTCATAGCAACGGCATCGTAACTCAATTCCCTGCCGTCGTTGCCGCCTCGCTGTCGGGGTCGAAGGTCACGGTGACCTTCGACCAGCCACTGCACCCCGGCGCTGTAAGAGGTTTCGAGCTGTCTGACGCTGAGGGATGTTTCCATAATGTCACAGCTTCTGCCAGCGGGACACAGGTGACACTCGATGCCGACGGCCTGCGGCTCCCTGCCGACACAACGAGCTGTCTGCGTGTACGCTACGCCTGGAGGGACTATCCCGTTGAGGCAGACCTCCGCTCTGTTGCACTCCAGCCCGCAATACCCTTCGAGCAACCTGTAGGCACCAACGCGTCAGCACACTGACCACACCTCTGGCCAAAGGGGGCTCAGCGGATTTTTCCGGTTGGTAAAGCTTGGCTAATCAAGAATAAAGTTGTACCTTTGCATCATGAACCATACCCGATTGCTTCGTGCCATCCTTCCGGATGTGCTGATAGACAACTTTGACG
>Ga0247610_10001794_pt1 | contig 25861 bp, 25 predicted proteins | sample 174DNAGHGhighgp2_FD_193483 | JGI IMG/M metagenome (GOLD analysis project Ga0247610, IMG submission 193483) | Sheep rumen microbial communities from Palmerston North, Manawatu-Wanganui, New Zealand - 1742 DNA GHGhigh gp2 | ecosystem: Host-associated > Mammals > Digestive system > Stomach > Rumen...
CGATATCCAGGTTGAAGTCAAGCCGGAATTCTACACTGACCAGATCAACGAGCTGGTACGTCTGCGCCAGCGCCTGACATCACGCATCCAGAGCGTCATCGGCATACAGCCCAACATCAAGATAGTGCAGCCCGGTACCATTGAGCGCTCAACCGGCAAGGCCAAGCGTGCCATCGATCACCGCAAATTTGAGTAATAACCTAATACATAACATATTATGCTTATCAGACAGATTTCAGTTTTCCTGGAGAATGAGAAGGGAAAGTTTGCCGAGATAGCACGTCTGCTTGGCAACAACGGCATAAACATGAAGGCATTCACCGTATCCGAGACCCAGGATTTCGGTATAGCCCGCATCATTGTGGAGCGTGACCAGATAGAGCGCGCATTCAACCTTATCAAAGCAAATTCCTACGCGGTGACAATGACCCAGGTAGTCTATCTGGAGTGCGCCAATAAGCCCGGAGCAATGGCAGAGGCTATGGAGAAACTCTCAGCCGCCGGAATATCAGTGGAATACATGTATGCGTTTGCAGACTCTTCATCAGAGTTCTCGCGCGTAATAATCCGCCCCGACAACACCGAGCTGGCCAACCAGTTGATACAGGAGTTGTAATTTTTATCCAAGGCATATTGGTGCGCATCCAAAATTTGCGTACTTTTGCGCCCGGAAAGATGCCAGAGTGATCGAATGGACCGGACTCGAAATCCGGCGTACGGCCTAGCCGTACCGTGGGTTTGAATCCCACTCTTTCCGCAAAATAAGGCTGCCCGATGGGCGGCCTTATCTTGTGGAAAGAGTTCCATCCTTTTTTATTTCGCTACGCGAAAGCGCTCCCTATGGTCGCTTGGCGGCCCTCCGGGACCGCTCTCACCCTCCGGGTTCGCCCCAATACGTACAACTATTCAGATATACTTAATCAAAATGTTTATGACCATGCATAAGAACGTCCAAAAGGGATTCTTTTGTGAAGTCAATTGGTGTCGGATAGTTCTTTTCACACCAGTAATTGATTGTTTCAAATACGGCTATGGTCATTCTGTAGGTTCTGCTTTTGATAGGATCCAATGGAAACGGTGGCTTAAACAGACCATCTGATTTGTATTTATACCAGAAGAAATAGTCCTTATTTGAGACAAGCCAGTCGGTATTATAGTTATAACCCGCACTTTTGAGCATTACATTGGTCGCCTCACTCAGGTCCATCTTAATGTTTGCTTTCCAATAGAGCAGGAGGCTTTCCAGCTGTTTCTGCCACAATCCATCAAAATGGCTGCCTTTGTTAGCACACATTATAGCAGTTTCCTTTATCTGTTCGTGATTATCCATATGATTTGACTGGCCTGTTACATATTGATTTACAAATATAATACAATCTGAGCATAATACGATACGATTCCTTTACTCTATTACATTGCCGTTACGGTCCAGGAGGACGCTTTCATTGTTGTAAGAGTTCAGCTCTGCTCGGATCACCCCTTTTGATATCATGGTTATTTCACCGTATTTGGCCGGAGTTATGACCTTTCCGGTCTTGGGATTCATAAGACCATGGTGATCACCCACCCTATAGACTATCAGGTCTGGCTCAAATTCATACAGATATCTCTCTTCATAGTATTCATCAACATCCTTTTCGGCCAGTCCGACGACATATGAAAGCCGGCTTACGCCATCTATGACAAAATCATCAAGCACAGTTCCGTCAAAGTCTACGCGTCGTTTAACCCAGTTTTCGGTTATAAAGATGCCATCCATATAATATGCCTCCTCTATCACCTCATAAGGCTTATCAAACACTTTATTGTAAACGCTGTCCAACAGCCAGTAACCGTCTCTGTTCCTGGCAATAGTATAGTCACCTCTATCAAGACGGTTCAATGTATTATACTCACCTGTTTTGCAAAGTGCACTGCTGCTATACACTGAATAAACAAGATCACCGTCTTCATCCCATGTCTTCACTATACAGTAACCATTCTTGAAGACATAGTCGAAATAACCTGGCGCATAAGGAACATCGCTTATAACCATCTGATTATCATGGTTTATAAAACCTAACTGCTTCTTGCCGTACTCAACGGCTGCAAGCCCATCGGAGAATACCCACGCCTTGTTATACTGAGCAGGGATTACAATCTCCCCAGTCATCACATTCAAGAACCCGCGATAACCTTTCTTGTCGCAGAATACCGTTATGCTGTCATTTTCAGGAGTCTCTGCCACCCAGGAGAGTCTATGCGTGGTATACTGACCGTTTTTCTTGTTATAAACACGACAACCACCTCTGTTCCATGCCCTCACTACAACATTCTGGGACAATGTCTTGTCATTCCAAGTTGCACGGCCTAGATTATCCCTGTAAATAAAGGAGCCAAGTCTGATGGCAAGCAACAGAGCAAACAGTCCTATCATTCCAACGCCTGCCTTCCAGGTGACATTCAGCATCTCCTTGATTTTCCTATTCTTCATAACTATCTTATTTTGTGTTGTTTATAATCTTTTGTCCGCAACGCATAAGCACATAGGTCATATGCAGTTTACCAAGTGCCCAGCAAATCAGGCCGAAATCATCGGGATCAACATATGGTGCCTTAAGAAACCGGTTGAGCAGAATCTCCATGTTCTCGGACTTGACCGGATAGTCAAGTTTGGCAGCCACATAGAAATGGTCAGGTATACTCAGACGACTGCTGTCTATCTTAAATGACTCATCTGAGCCGATACGGGCACATACTAACGCGTATCTGGTGGAATCGGCCAGTTCTTCCTGATGTTCCAGTATGTACGAATCAGGGAAGTGACGCAGTATCACATAGCCAAGAATCTCATTGTGAGTCTCTTCCCAACGATTCTGTACAGTATCATGGAACCGTTCAATCCAACCGTCACGCAGTTGACGTCCTGCCCACTCCATCTCCTTCTTGTTCCCATTCAACAGAGCATCAAGGATCAGGCATTTGACATTAAGCTCCTCGTCATGATACCTCTTAATGAGTTCAGTCGATGCAGTAGCCCTGTACATACGCTTCTTGTCATTATACCAGTCCACCAAGGCCATAGTGGGCAGAACCTTCATACGCTCACGTTCTTTGAACTTGATGACACCCCTGATTTTGAGATTCAGCAGATAAGGATGCTCATCACCATCCATAAGCTGCAAGATCTGGTTCAGTTCATCAATGGCAAGTGAACTGAGCAGGCCGCGAAAAACGGAATCTTCGCGGTCATGCTTGTAGTAGCTCTTTACATTGCTGTAATATGGATACGCGTATGTTCTAAGATACTCGTAAATCTCTTCGGTCTTATTCATTGTAATATGCTTTAGTTCTTTTAGTTATACAGTAGTTGCTGAAGATATCTCATACCCGAACCATCGGTCCAGGGTTTCACCCACTCTGGCATCGATTTCAGTTGTTATATTGTTCCTTATCTTGTTGAAAACCCAAGCAGCAACCGCAGCATCATCAACCACGCCCATCAGACTGAAGATCCTGCGCGGGAGCAGATCGTTGGGAACAATCACATACAGAATACCTCCGTACAGCAAAGCCTTTTCGCCTGTTGTGAGATTCCCTTCGGTCATTACATAGTAGAAATAAAGAGCATAACGGGTTGCAGAGCGTCCAGCCTTCTTTGAGAAGGTCAGAATCTTGTCCCATGCATTGCTGGAGAGTTGTTTCCAATCAACATCGCCCAATTTACCCACCAACTTGGAAACCGGCTTACCTAAAAACCAGAAAGCAAGAATCAATAAACAAATTGTAGTCATATTATACGGTTTTAATAGTTCGTCTAAAGTATTGAGATAAGAATCACTCTGAATCTATCACGCCTACTCCGCTTTTAACAGTTCAGCCATCTCTCTCTTGAATAGCGTCCTGACGACAGCAATGATGCCAAGGCTCTTCTCCAGAAAGCATTCAAGTGATTCATTGTCATTGTAGAAGAATTCACAAGTTGCAGTAACGGATTTGAAATCATCGTCCATATAATACTTGACTATTCTGATATCCCTGTTCAACTTATTGCATGCTGCCAGAACAGCCGACTCCCTCTCTTCGGCAACTTCGTAGAATTTGGGCAGCATCATGCATATGTATGAATCTTCGTCTCTACTTGGAAACAGATAGATAATTTTCATCTGGTAATACATCATTATATCGCCGTCCTCATCTATCTCCGGATTATACCCCATTCTTTTCAGGGTCTCAAATATCATCTCTTTACTAGTCATAGTCATCTCGGTTTTTACTCTTCGTCAACATCTTCATCGGCCTCTATTTTGGCCAATGCGTCATGGAATATTGTCACTCCCATATCCAGATGAGCGATCATACTCATCAGAATAGCGTTCAAATCATCGGTTTCCATCAATTCATGTTCCACGAACAACCATACGTCATTTTCCATCCTATATGCCTTGACATACTTGAGTTTGCTGTTTATGTTATCCATCAGTTGGTAATACAACAACTCATTGTCCGGATCAATCTCCTGTACAAAAGGTGCGGCAATATTCAGGAAATCCTCATCATGCTCATTATACATATACATAAGGTTATTACTCTCATACCGGAATCCGTAGAAACCGTTTTCACCCAAATCATTCACCTTAAAGCCCAATGACTTGAGCGCGTCCAATATCTTCTGTTTCATATCTCTTTGATTTTTTGTTAATAATCAGTATTCTACACAAATCCAACGGTAGTTCTTACACAATCTGTGTCGCGTGGCGAGAACTCCATGCGCAGACGTTCAAACTCTTTGAGGTCTCGACTGCTCACTGAGGGTGATTTATGTGCGATGGATTCCTCAAGCAACTTCTCAGTGATAAGACAGTATGGAGCATCTTTGCATTTGATGCTTTCATTGAACATCTTGCGTGAGGCGTACTTGACTATATAACTGATGTCGCTGCAATTGTAGCCCTCAGTCATACGGGCAAGGTTGGCATAATCAATGTCTTCGGCCATAGGCAACTTTGACAGTTCTATGTGAAACAGGCTTTCACGCGCTTTGATATCGGGCATACCTACATAAATGAGTTCATCTATGCGGCCGGTCCTGAGAACTGCACGGTCTATGCGTTCAGGATGATTGGTGGCGGCAACCACATATACGCCTTTATCTGATGCGTTATTTAGCATGCACAGGAACTCATTAACCTCATTATTCTGGTAATTGTTCTCATCGTTGTTTCTTTTGGGTACAAAAGCGTCAAACTCATCGAAGAAAAGCAAAGTCGGTGATCTGTGAATGGCCACATCGAACAGTTGACCTATTTTCTCCTGGGTGCCATGAATCAGTGTTGAAGCCAAGTCATCAGGTTCAATCTTCATGAATTCCACGCCGTTCATTTCGGCTGCCATGCACTCGGCAAAAAAGGTCTTGCCACAGCCGGCAGGACCATAGAGCAACATACTGGGCGGCTTGATACCATAAGCCTTGGCGCACTCAGGGTTGTTGAGCACGTTGATGAAACCTTCAGTAACCAATTGCTTGAGTTCATCCATTCCCGCCAAAGAGCTGAACCCAAGCGTTTTCTTTGATTCCGTCTTGACAGAATCCGCATTGACTGCAGCCTTTGTGGGCACAGTCTTATTCATCTTACGGAGCCATTCTTTCTCGGCACTGGGATCTGTTTTCATAAGCATACAGTTTTGGATACTACACAACCATAGAGAACACAACTCCATACTCTCTATCTTGTCGGTATGAGAAATTAAAGTTTTTTAACCTCCTCGACGCCGTTGATGGCCGATATATGTGAAATGGCAATCTGGAGTTCGTTGTACGAGTGAACGCCAAAGTCTATACTGCAATCCACTATACAATCCACCGTATTGGTCTTGAGCGCATCAATTGACAGACTCAACTCGGTCGTAATACAGTTAATGATGTCGCTGAGCAGATGATAACGGTCAACAGCCTGAATCTGAATACTGACTGGATACACCTTATCGGCCTGGCCCTGATAATCTACCGATACTATTGAATCCCCTTGTTTGGAAGCAAGCCTTATGGCCATAGGGCAGATGCGTTTGTGTACAGATACAATACCATCGGCTTCCATGAAACCTATCACCTCCTCGCCTGGTATAGGATGGCAGTGAGAACAGAAACTATAGGCAGACTTGGGCTGCTTGGCGTAATAACTTTTCAGGAATCTTTCGGCCTTATAAGTCAGCACGTTATCAATCCAATCATCCTGTGGCTTAATACATGAATCGGTAACTATCTCCACAATGTCGCCACGGCGCAATTCTGTCTTTATGGAACAAAGCATGCCGTTAACCCTTGCATAATGGGCGTGTTCACCAATCTGGCTATGAATCTCAAAAGCAAAATCAAGAGCAGTAGCACGCTTGGGCAGATTCACGCCCAAACCTTGAGGCGTAAAGACCTTGATATCATCATTGTAGAATGTTGCGACTACACTCTCCAGATAGTCACCCTCCTTAAGATGAAACTCCAGGTCCTTAAGAACGGTACGGAATTTCTCTATCCAACGGCTTACATTATCCTCACGACGGTCAGATACCACTCCAATCTGTGATGCCACGACCATCCTTGCACTGCTGATGTGTACCTCCTCCCAACTGCCAAAATTGGAAAGCAACTGAACATGGAAAGACTGATATCCGTTCTCTTTGGGCGAATCAATATAGTTGATTATGCCGCAAGGTTTTTCAGGGAACACATCTGTCAGGCGGGAGTATATCTTGAGCGCCATCTCCTTTTCGTCAGTCACACCGTCACATGAGTAGATTACCTCCACGATATGGCGAAATGGAATATGGAGGAAGTCATCACCGGTCTTACGCATCTTACGCCATATACTGTAAGGTTCACGATAGACTGTGTTTACGTGAACCGATATTCCCTCACTAGCCAGGACATCCTTGATTTTTGAAGTAAACACCTCAAGGCGTTCACGCTGACTCTCACGATCCTTCTCTATCAGTTCAAGAATATTCTCATACTCTTGCGGACAACGATACTGGAAACTCAGGTTCTCAAGTTCAATCTTGATGTTGTAAAGGCCCAGACGATTGGCAAGTGGAGCATAAAAGAAATCAGTCTCACCTGCCACTTTAAGTTGTTTGTCAGGGCGCATGCTGTTAAGCGTGCGCATATTATGAAGACGGTCTGCCAACTTGACCAGAAGCGCACGGATATCATAGTGGATAGAGTCAAGCATCTGTTTGTAATTATCCACCTGTTTTGAAGTGTCATAATGCTCCTTGTTCTGCTTGGTCACAACACGGACCAGAAAAGCCACATCATCACCAAAACGGTTCTTGATGTTATCAATGGTATACTCTGTATCCTCTACTACATCATGAAGAAACGCCGCAATCACGGGGTTGGCACCCAGCATCAGTTCTTCGGCAACTATCAATGCTACGGCAGTAGGATGAATCAGATAAGGCTCACCTGACTTACGCTTCTGGCCAGCGTGCGCCACACGTGCGAACTCGTATGCTTCACGGATACGGGCTACATCCTGGGCTGATACTCTATCAGCCATCACGGAGAAGACTCTCTCGGCCTTCTCTTGAATTACAACATCATAATTCTCGTTCATTGTACTCATATTAATTGATCGTTCAATTAATATGAGTTAGGCATTTTGGGAAATCTATCAGACTTTTACTGGCTAACTAGGAAAATATTTTTTCCTAACGAGTTGTTTTTCATCCTCTATTATTCATATAAAGATATTGACTGTACCCATAAGCAATCCCAAAAGGGCTCCAAGCCAAACAATAGCCTTCAGCTCCTTATTCATAACCTGTAGGATTAACTTTTCTGTCTCAGCTACATCCATCTCATTGATGCGCTCACTTACAACCTTTGATATGTCAACGGTCTGGAGTATTCTTGGCAGGTGCTCAATAACTACATGACGATACAGATCCAAAATCTTTGTAATTAACCTTTCAATCTGTTCATCCTTACCTACAAGAATAGCATCAATATGTTTGGATAGAACATCTTCTATCTCACTACCAATCAGGTTGGAAACCATCTCTTTGCTGTTGTTTTGTAGCATATCATCCACCCTATCACCCAAAAATCGCTCAACTGGTCCTTGAAGAGCAGTGATAATAAGCCCCAATACACCCTTTGCTATTTTGCCCGGGATTCCTATGGCTGTTTCATAGAATCCTTCAGAATCATCCTCATACAGTCCGGAAATGACATTCTCAACTGCGATATGGGCTACCTTATCACCGATTCCACTATTTGGCAACCGATCATGTATCTGGTTGGACAGATTATCCCTAACTCTTACTTCCAGAGTGCGAATCTCTTCATCTGAAAGATAATGCCCAAGAAACTGACCGACTGTTTCATGGTTAGCCTTCTGAGTCTCAAAGAATCCAGCAACTGCTGAACACAGTTTTAGAATCATATCATCAGACAACAAATACTGGCCCAGCACATCACTACTCATCAAGTTATTGCTAATAACTAGACCTATAGATTGGGCTATCCTACCCTTCTCTTTGGGGATAATTCCTGGTGTAAAAGGTATATGGATACCAAACAGATACTTGGCCTTATGCGGCCGAAACAGCATACGGATTGCTAATGCGTTGGTTATATAACCAATAAGGCAGCCCAGCAATGGAGCGATAATGTAATTGTAATCAAACATATCTTTTTGTTTATCTGATTGAAGGAGCCAGTCTGTATTTCTTCTATTATATGACTATACAAGCTCATTTCAAACCAAGTTTCCCCTTTTCAACATTAATCTTCTTTTCTATTTCTAATAATGTGTTTTTCCACTTGCCAAATAATTGATTTAGAGTGTTCATTTGACTATTGGAGAAATCTGCAATGTCGTTTAATGTTTTTTGATATAGGTTATTAACCATATATGACCAGATTAATACTGCTGAATTGTTCTTATCATTTATAGTTTTTAATTCTTCACAGCATTCATCTATCTTATCCTGATATGCCTTGGCTGCTGACCTATTTGGCATTTTTAAGTCTAGTAATTTGTCAATTAATAATTCTGGAGAGTTAGTTATAGATTCCACTGGTGGCAATTGCTTCTCTAGTTCTTGTATATCAGCCTCTATGGAACTAATTATGGCATCATATTTTTTGCCCGAATACCATATCGATTTTTGCAAATCTGAAATACTGGTTTTCATTTTTATCAATTCATTTGCCACAGATTGATAAAGAACAAGAGCAATTTGTGAAACTGTTTGTGCGCTATCAGAAACCGGTTCCTCTTTCACTAATAAAGAATTATGGAATTCCTCTCGTTTGGAATATGCAAAAGATCTGATTCTCCTTACAGTTTCCCTACTTTTTGTATCTGTCTCATTCTTCATTTGTGAATATTGTTTTTCATATTCATCTGTAGCATCTTTCAGGGGTTTAACTTTTATATTATTCGTGATAGCTCTGCCACCTATCGCGCCTGACACACCGCCCAGAATACCTCCCACCACAGTTCCGACAGGACCAAATATACTACCGATAAGTGCACCTGCTTTTGCGCCTGCCACACCGCCTACACCTGCTCCAGCTGCATCCAATGCAACATTTTTCAGAGATGTTATATAGTCTGTCTTATCATCAGTAAGAAGTTGGTACTCACGAAAAGATGATATAGCGATTGTGAAAACTGGTATATGTCCTGTTATGTCAATGTCAGTTATATCTGTCAATCCACCAACATCCATACTGGTTGATGCGGTATTCATCAATTCTTCTCCTACGTTATGTAATGAATTCACAAGGTTATGTGTAAAATCATTAACGCCAAGAGCTTCCATTGCGCCTGATTTGATTGGAGTTAAACATGCCCCCCAAAAATCATGATGCCCTATTGCATTTTGCATTGAAATAATTGACATATTACTAAGATGTGAGGCACCTTCCACAAATCTGTGCAAAAACTCTGTCGTTGGTATAGATTGAATTCCATCTTTTAATGCCGATAATGCGTCACCAAACACAGCACGTCCTATATCGGAGGGCAACGACTGAGCCAAAGAATGTAATGATTCACCTAATTGGGAGGATGGAAGAAATGACAATAACATTTGTTCAGTTCCTACCGATAATGAAGTGTGTTCTTCAAAGAAACGAGATATTTTATTTAAGGAGCTATTCACATTATCATAGCTTTTCACTTCTTCCGGCAAAGGAATATCCAAATTTCCTATATTTTTCCTTAACTCTTTTAGATTGAACTGTAACTCTTCTATCCTATCCATTTCTGCGCGAAGAGGTTGGGAATCAACTCTTTCATAATCCATATTTGAACAGAAAGAATTAATGCCATTATCAAATTTTGATTTTGAAATAATGCATCCAACACCAACAGAAAGGGCAATTATAGATATAGAGACAAACAGAAACATTATTCAACAACGATCTATTTAACAGATGATTAATTATTGTCAGTAATATGAATTAGCATTTGCTCACTACTGTTAATCTGATTCCATAATGACTTTATCCGGAAATGGACAATGTGAATAATACTTTTCTTTGTACTTTATTTCATTTTTGCATTCATGATATGTATATAAAGCAAAGTATATTTCACGAAGGCGCTGATAATGTATGAAATCCTCGATTTTTCTTCGAAGCAGATACAATAACACGCCGACAGAAAATGGAGCAAGTAATGAAGGTAGAAATGGCAGGAACAACTTAATAATAAAAACAAAATTATTTAGGTCTCCTTTCTCTGACCAGTGCGTTATAATAAATAGCACAATATATAGTATACATAAAACTATTATAACAACGTTTGTCCAAATCAAGAAATTTGAGGCAAACCATGAAGATGATGCCATACGCACATGGGATTCATTCTTATTTAGTACACCATATGCATCCGGGCAAAACAGCTGTATTTTGATTTTGTATCTGTTAATCTGGTTCTTTGTACGCCCCTCGCGATAATTCCAATTCACCATTTCCGCCAAATGGTGCAAATTCCTCTTAAATAAATAGTTCTCATAATTAATATATGGGAAGCCTCCAGAATCCTCATGTGGAGTCCCCTCTTCATTCTGCATTCTGCGAATAGAAGCATACAATAGCAAATTGTATTTCAGTCCTCTAATAACATCTTCTATTTCTTCAATTATTTTTTCGTTATTGTTTGGTCCTTTTACTATACCATCCTTCGCTTCTGATTCTTTATCTCTATATGGTTTTGAGTCTATTATAGTTTTATATTTTTGAATAATAAGATCTGTCACTCCACTACCCATCAGAATATGATCTTTATATTTGCTCAGTTCTTCACAGAATTCCTGGAGCACTTGGCAGAAACTTTTGAGATTATCAAATGGCGTTTTCTTTTTATCTGATTTATAGAAAGAGAGTTTCTTAAGTTTTCTAATCAAATCTAACAAGTATTTATTCTCGTTATAGTTGTCACAATAGTCTATGTATTTAATTTCCCTAAAGAAAACCTTCAAATAATTTACAACAGAACAACAATCTTCATTATTAGGAAAAATATCTGTTATCAAACACTCTAACCGAGCTAGGTAACAATTTACAACGTAATCAATGCAGTCGCTTAAAATATCTATCAGATTGAAATAATCACTTCGGGTTGCAATATCTTTCAATTTATCTCCTTTATCAGAAGTGTTGTTGAAACTATTAATGGCATCAAAATGATTCTTAATGATATAGAAGACATCGTCTGTATTATCGTTATTGGTTGTAACTAATTTGGATGATATCAACTCACTATAGAATATTGATACATAGTGTTTCATGGTTTTGCCTCGGGATGAATCAATGTACTTTCTATCAAGAAGCATATGTCTCATGCGATAACAGATATCGTCAGGAAGATCTATAGAAGGACCTTCCGGCTTTTGTGAAGGTGTTAACACATCTCCTTCACACTCCTTGCGCACTGCTTGAATATGGCTTTTCATTTTTTTTGCAATACTTGCTTTGTCCGGTTCATTAATATCTGCCCGATAGAAAGCGTGACCTATTACGTAAGACAATAGTAAGATCAGTATAATTGCGCCAAAAGAGAAAATTGAATTGTAAAAACTCTTGGGGATGCTAATATCATTTATTAATATTATTGGAACCCCAAGTGCTATTCCAAAAGAAAAGATAAAGAGGAAGCCAGGGATTATAGCGCCCATGATATCAACCAGAAAGTCATTCAAGACCTTCATCACTGAGCCACGGTTTCTTTCATCGTTCAGATATCTGAATCTTACTCTCTTGTTATTACTCATGTCCGTTAATGTTGTTTAAAGATTGTAATTCATTATAAGTGAGTATTAATCATAACGACTCCTTTCGGTAATATATTCATTCGTCGAATCTTCTGTATTCCATGCCACTTGAATACGACTGATTATTGATTCATAGTCTTGTGGCTTGAGTATCTCGGATAATTCCAGTGGATTCTCATTAGGAAAATTGACTGCTTTGTCTGCCCAATGCAAGACAATAGAATAATCATCGCCTAACATTGAGTGAATCGCTGCTATTTTTGTAATCAGATCGTTATAATTTTGGCGTTGTGACATATCAAGATGATGAATATCTTGGAACCAGTTCTCTGAATTCCACATAGGTTTTCTTAATGAATTAGCCGCAATTTCCATTTTCTGTAATGCACTACGAATAATCATAACATCACCATTGTTGTGTTGCAACTCAATTCGAGCACTTTCAATATTTCGCTTTGCTGCATCATGCAATGGAGACGTAGTACTGAAGATTTTTGACAAAATTGTAATTGTTGTCTTAATTAATAATTCGTTCATTTCTTACTATTCTTACTATCATTATAAACTACTATATCGTAATATTAAAGTTTTTTTAATGCTTCAAATGCGCTAGTTTAGAATCAAAACAAATTGCTCTCGTTTCGATATTTATAAGTCATCTTTGTCAATAACACAACGAATGGCATTACCTAAATAGCGCGCTCCATTCCTAAAGCATTTCATATCACTATCCAATAATAATCTATATGCATACTTAGGAGAAGAAATCACGAGGGAAGAGGACCAATAGCCTTCATCGTAACTGAGTGAATAAGAGGAAGGTCTTGTTACTGGTAAAAAAATGGTGTTATTATTAATCTTACTTGTTATTCTATATCCATCTATTCCTGTACGATTACTGGGAGACCATGTCCATTTGCATTGTTCGATCAACTCTTCCCATTGTTCTTTGTTGGGTATATGCCACCGCCCGCCCCATTGTCTCTGAGCGGTATCATCAATTAACTCAAGTTGGGTTATATTATCCAAATATCCGACATCGTTAATTGTGTTGTATTTTGTTATCCAGTTAGCAGTAGAGTAATCACTGCGACAAAAGGCATAATTACCCCATGAATAACGCTCTTTTTTTTGCACTTCACCCCATGCATATAAATCACCTCTCTCATAAGGGGTGTGAGCGCCGATATTACAATCTGCCCACAAAACACTTAAACCTAAATCCACATAATTATGGCCATTAGATAATTGTCCTTCACCTAATGGTTTATTGTAATTTGTTTGAATTGATGGTCCCCTTTGTCCTTTTAATATACCAAGAAAAAAATCAATATTCTGAGGGCGATCTTCTGAAATGGGTTGCATGGACTTAATAATTGCATTGCAAATATTAGATGGAACATCATTGGGAATTTTGGGCAATCCATTGCGAAGGACATAAAGAGCATCTGGAGGCACGCTCCCAGTGACCAATCTATATAAAGTAGCTCCTAATGCATATATATCTACCGCTGGAGAAAAAGAACTTATTCCTTCTACAGAATACTGTTCTATTGGTGAATAGCCATAACTTAAACCTGGAGGTGTTCCTGACAATTGCTCCCCCCATATATCATATACTTTAGATATGCCGAAATCGATGAGCACAGCTCGATTATCCTCGTCGATCAGGATATTATTTGGTTTTACATCAAGATGATTTAATGGCTCAACACGTGAATGTAAGTATTTTAGTGCAGCTGCTATATCACATATATATTTTTCTATATGTTTAAATAATTCAAGTTTAGGCCAATCATTATTAATACTATCTAATAAACCTCGCGAGATATATTGCATGGCATAATAAACAGTTCCGTTTTCTAAAAACACATCATAGATTTTGATGATATTAGGATGATTCAAGGAGGCTATTATCCGAGCTTCCTTGAGGAACTTTTGGCGATAAATATCCACAATTTTATGATTACTATCTGTCGAAGCCAATACTTGGTGGGTAACAATATTACGAACGCAGTATCCATTCATGAAAAATTCTTTGATTGCCACCTTGCGGTTTAGCCCACTCTGTATGGCTTCATAGGTAATTCCAAAACCGCCTTGCCCAAGAACTCTCTTAATAGTGTATTTACCATTCTGTAATACACTATTACTATCCAATACTTCAGACATAATTCTCCTATTTAATAGCAAATACTCTAATTTATTACTTCTAAAACATGGATTATAATTGCAGAATGATTATCCATGTTGGACGAAGTGTTATTTAACAAAAGATCCTTCTTTTCATTCTCGGACAAAAAATTGTCAGTTAATATTTTGCCTAATTCCTTATCATCCATCTGCTCAAGCATACCGTCTGAACACACATAGAACCAGTCATCAGCCGATATGTCCGTAATAAGCATTATATCAGCCTTAGTTCTACATTCCTTTCCGGGTTGCATAGCTCTTGTGATAATATTTTTGTAGGAAGCATTGCGAGCGTCTTCTTCTGTCAGTTTGCCAAGAAGTATCATATCATTTACCAACGAATGATCTCTTGTCTTAAATAATGGTTCTAATACACCTGGGCGAAAGTGATAAATGCGACTGTCTCCAATATGAGCTACGGTGACTCCTTCTTCATGAAACATCAGGAAAGACATAGTGGTACCCATCTTTCTTGTAGAATCTGAAGTATCTCTTTGATCAAGACCTTCAAAAGCGTTTTCCAAAGCTCGCTCGAACAATTCATTTGAAAAAGACACACCTTCAGACAAATGATCATCAATATACGAACCCATATAATCACAAACAGTGGAACTTGCCACATCGCCGGCTTCATGCCCTCCCATACCGTCACAAAGAATAAAAAAACGTTGAGCATCAGACATACGCTCTAATGGAGGATAAATGCAATCTTCTTGATGAACTCTTTTACCTTGTTCGTGTATAACAATTGGTTGGGACAGTAAATACCTCATGTTAATTAATTAACTCTAAACAATTAATTTGAACAAATAAATCCTATCTCCTAATCGGTTGACTCATATTACTATTTGCATTCATTTACAATCATGTCCGCTGTACTTTCAACAAGAAGGGATACTTGGTCATCGTAATATTTACATTTTTCGTATTCTGGCTTCACTCTTTTTCCAACAATCCAAATAGCTAGAGGATACCACTTATTAGCATATAAAAATTTCAAACCTTCGTATGCCCCAAATCCTGCTATTGCAAGGACAGCAACAACTATTACGCCAATACCTGTAGCAATAAAAGCGGCTATTGCTACCACAAAAGCGATTGCGCTCAATGTCAATAACCCTGCTGTCGTTGAAAACACATTCCAACCTTTGTCTAACAAATTATAGATAATCGTTGTGAGCCTAATATGTAGAGCTCGTGTTGAGCCTATCCTGGGTTCGGCGCGACGAACCGCAGCAGTCATGAAATCTGAAAAGTCCGGATATAACATTATTATGAATTATATTAATACTATATTAATACTCTCATAAGGCAGACCCACATACCGGGCAGACTGACAACTCTTTTGATACAGGTTTCTTGCACATTGGACATATTTTCCCGCCATTCTCATTGAGTATCTTATCGTATTCTCCACTTTCCACCCATTTGATTAGTTGATATGCCCTTAGAATTGTCCAGGGATGTGTGTCATCTAGAATGGAGATGTTACGGATTACCGTGTCGGCGGTATCGCCGTATTTTACCATGAATTCCTCGGCCTGTTTCACGAATTTGTGGGGATCAGCTATATCGAAATAACGCTTAGGGATTCCGGCCATTTTCATTATTGCTGTCAATGCAGCGTCAAGATCCTGGCATGCTAACAGGCCTGCTCTGTCAGCCGAAAACTCAGACATCCTGTTCCAGTAATTGAGGCTTATTTGTATAGGTAACAGCAATTTACCAGCAAGCACGCGTGAAGCGACAATCTGTGCAAAATAGTTTACCATTGCATGATAAAGGACATGGCCACTTTTGATATGGCCCATTTCATGACCAATAATAAAGTCCAATTCTTTATCCGGCATGAGGTCAACTGCACCTGAATGGATAACTAATATTGTATTGTCTTTATATCCGGTAGTATATGCATTGATTGCATATGACCATTGTGTATAAACTTCCGGTAATCTGTCAATATCCAATATTTCGGCTGATTGACAAACCATTTTGTACAGTTCCGGACAGGACTCCTTGGTAACATGGAAGTTGCTTCCGTACAACTCAACTACACGCCATTTAATATATGTCCAGTTCAGCACAAAATTGACAATGGAATCAAACCCCGTCATCTTGCGCAATCTTTCCAAAGCAGCACGGTCAAACGGATGTTCGTATTGTGATGATTGCAAATTAATAAGAGTCTTCTTCATCGTTTGTACATTTTATATGTTTCAAAAGCCAGCAAAACCATTGTAATTCCAAGAATTATCAATGGTGACTTAACACACTTGGTTATTATTAAAACGAACAACAATATGCAGAAGATGAGCCCCAATAAACAGGCCATTTTTCTCAAACCTTCATATTTTGTAGCGACTATATCAAGTTCCGTTTTTGTGCTGGTAACTATAGCACGCAGATGGTCTACCTCCTCGTTCGTTGCAGGATTATGCTGTTCTGAATCATCGCAAGATTCATCGTCATTATTATCTGATTGATCAATTCTAAGTAGATATTGAATCTCTTCTAGTTTTGACAATGATATAAACACTTTTTTATCACATGCATCATCTGGGAGTTGCAACTCGTCCAAAATCTTTGATGTCACCTTGTTGTCACGACCGAAGTTATCCGAATAGGGAACGAAAAGAAGAGTACCACTCTTTGGGTCTAAAACATTTAAGAGTTCTGACTTTCCTTTATATGTACACTTTTGTTGACAGTCTTTGACAAATGCATCCAACTTATCACCTTCAAAATGTAAACCGCCACGTAAATCAAACATGTTGGCAAAAGATCTCTCAAAAGATTTGATATCATTGGCAATCTTTATTGTCAACCTATCCATCACTACCCTGTCTGATGCATTACCGATAAATTGAATTGCGCAACTGATTTGACGGCCGTCAGTATCAAGGCCATTACTCGGTATTTCTTTTACGATTAGCGATAGTATATCATTATCCAAGTAGCGATATAACAACTTTAAACTACCCTTGTTAAAATATAATTCCGCCTGTTCTGGCATGTCATATTTGCAATCTGGCGTTACAATCTGAGTTAAGGGTTCATTGGCAACCCCTTCTATATGGAAAGTCTTAAAACCGCCATATGAATATTGGCAATAATACTTAATCATAGTCGTATGTCACTTGATTATACTTTCAATTTTCATGAAACCGTCGCCACTCGTTTTAATCAAATGTTGCTCTTCCATCTTGTCAATTAAACTACTGTAAGCAGCCAGATAACTGCCAAATGGAGGACTCCACAACTTTTTCCACCAGCGTTTCCACCAAGGTGCAGTTTCAACTGCCCGCTGCTCAATCAGCACTGCTTTCTCTTCTTTTTTTACAAGAAAGCGGAATATATGATATGCGGGCTGTTCACAACGCGATGGAGAGAATCCTTTTCCGTTTACTTTATACCATGAGAGTGGTATTTGTGTAAAATCAAATTTTAAAGACAAATCTGGTTCAGATTCAATAGTATAATCATCATTCATTGACACTATCTCACCATTACCCAACATGATCTGTCCTGTAAGATTGTTTTTAGAACATAGAACACCCGTCCTATCATCTTTACCGCGGAATAATCTGTATCCATCCAATAGTTTTGAATGAACAATACCACCAGCTGTTTCAATAGGCATAACCCAAATATCAACTGCCGGATGGGTGACCCAGTTGTTGATCATCTTTTTATATGTTTCACATACTCTCTTGGTTACATCATCCGCATGACCGCTTTGTGTCCATTTTTCACATTTTACCGGACACAAAATGATCAGTTTTTTATCTATCTCTTCATTCTCAATCTGTATATTAGCAAGCAAATCAGTGATTTCTTCTGTTCTGTTCCATACTGTATTGATGTTTTCATTGATGTCTTGCATAAGGAATGGAGTATCTATCGCGACTATGAACACATCGCTTTTGGTAACCAAATCCTTAACTTCATTGTGGAAATGACTTGTAACCTCCATCGATTCACCTTGAACATCAACAAAGTCAAATCTCACTTTGCATTTACCTTTTATCTGAGTTTCCAGATTATACTCTCCCGTACCTAAATTAGGGGTCATATCAACCAAAAATTGGCTATTTTGACTTACATTCTTGCGTTCCTTAAGGTAGTTATCAATTTCAACTCGCTTTGCCTTCAAAGAAATCCCCAAGCCATTTTTTGTGGTATAATCTGTTTGGTCAGTAATTGAAAACAACTCGGAATTCTGTCCAAGAGCATGTACTATAGCGGCTAGAATAGAAGATTTTCCGCTACGTCTTCCACCAAGCATTAATATCTGATGTGCCATATTATTCTTCTTTTAATTATTTACAAAACTTAAACAAATCTGCTCCACATTCAACCTCATAGCCAGGCAAATCGGTTTTGCGGTTCTTTTCCATCTTCAATATCTCATCAAACAGAGCCTGATCATTGTCAAAGAGGCTATAAATAGATGTGAATATCTTATCAATAATACTTCTGTTTTTCTTCTCTCTGCCGTACTGAGCAGCCAAGAATGACAAAAGGTAGTAGAGAGGTTGCACGCAAAAAGCCGGACTGTATCTCGGTTTACTGCCTCTAAACCTATAAATCACTTCTTCCGGACAACCATTCATATTCAATCCAACTTTATTGTCAACCGTCTTCATCCTGTCGTACTCCACATCACCTAAAGTAAGTATCGGAGTAACTGCGCATGCAACCATTCCGCTATTTCTGAAGTCTGTCAACAAATCTGAGTATACAGTTTTAACGCGACTGAGAACTTCGTTCATTCTGTTTTCAAAGAAGTATCTCTCACACTTTAACGGAACAAGTAATACCAGTTTCTCTCCTTTTAGTTTTTGAGTCTTAAAGAAGTTGGTTATTACGGATGCTCTATTCTTGATTTCGCAATAAACACCACCTTCCTCCATAAGATGAGGAGTATCTATTGCGACGAGAACGGCTGTCGATTCATCTATAAAACTTTTGACCTCCTTAGGGCGTTCCAATACATATTCCCCAGGAAAATCTTTTATCTGCAAGTCTATCCTTGGCTCTTTTCCTTTTAAGCCGAAAACAAAATCAAAAGTGTTTACAGTTGATGTTGCTGCAAGGCCCGCGGCAGGTTTATCTGTTACTTGTATCTTATCGGTAAAGATAGAATTCAGTTGATGTTTCCTGCCTGTCAATTCAACAAGAGTATCACCTTCGGCCTTAAGGATGAGGTTTGTCGACAATCCCAGATTCTCTTGGGTATCATTAAAAACGGCGGTCAAAATAGTAGTCTTGCCAACCGCTCGCGGCCCCATCATACATACCTTCATAGGTATACGAGGTATGGCCTTTTGTTTTATCGATTGCTTAAGTTTGTCAAGTACGTCCATAATCAACCGAGTTTTATAATGAACAAATCTTTAACTCTCTTTTCTTTCAAAGCCGAACCGCAATCATTGAGTTTTCCAAGTGCATATTCTTTATTCGCAATCGCACTGAATTCTTTAGGCCAGATAGCCATTGCATTCTCACGATAGAAGTTCTTAAGTTCACGATTTCCCTGTTCTTTCATGATCAGTCTATCATACAACTTACGGACTCTTGCCCTGAAAGAATGATAAGGAACACGCAACAATTCTTGAATACCTTCAATGATATCATCAGCAACGGCAGGAATCGTGTTCTGTAACGATTGTTCTATAAGAAATGCTATTTCATCGTTTGACAGACCTTTGAAATCAGGCATGACGAATTTGTCATTCTGAGGTGAATAATCCAGACATTCCATAGCCTCGTCAATCTTGTATTCCAGGAAGCCTTCAATATTCAACCTGTAATTAACAATGTCATTAAACGCCTCGGAAACTAATGGGAAACCATCTAATTTTTCATCACACAAAGTTTTTAACCAAGTGACCATCTCTTTTTCTTTGAACTCAGCAATGGGAATTCTGCCAAGTCTACCTCCATTATCATCAGCCAAGACCTCACAAACCTCCTTCTTGAAATCATCCTGAAGCAATGTAACAGTGCTTTTATTAATCTCTTCAAACTCATCGCGAATGACAGCCCGTAGATTGTCTGCATAGTATAAATAGACATTTGGAGCATGGCTCTTCTCACCACCACTTGATAATCTTTCCCTTATCATGTCCTGCGAAGGACAATGAGAAGCAATGTTCCTGATGATACTTGTAATGCTGTTCACAATGGAGTCGCACGCTTCTCCATTCTTGTCTTTAAGAGCATATTTATCCATCAACTGTTTAAGTTGACGAGGCAAGCCCAGTTTGTCATCGTATAGTTCATCAAACAGTCCACCGCTTTGTAAGGTCTTTCTTAATCCGCCTGATAATATGCCATCAACTTTTGAGCAAAGGTCAAAATATTTCTGATAACAATCTGTAAATAACTCATTTGCCTTAACCATCAGGTTATTATCCACATCGGCCAGATTGGAACTCAAATACTCCAGAATAGGGATCAACAGATTCTTCTCCACATCTACCGGATCCCCACAGTTGGTTTTCTTAATGAATGCGAAGTTCAATTTCCTCTCATTCAGAGCCTCTTCCATAGCATTGCCGGAGTTGTGATTACCCAAAGCATCACAGACATTCAAAGCAAAGAAAAGCCATTTTCCTAATGCTTCAGTACCCATAGCGTTGCATATCAGATCGTACAATTCATCATCTTCAACACGGATACTGTCTCCATTAGCAGCCGGAAGACGAACCAGAATGGCAGCATCACTGTCGTTGCGTAAGGTTCTGATCATTTTATCTCTAATTCCGAGAGATGTATCACCAAGCCCTATGGTATCTACCAAAACTATCTTTCCCGCATCTTTAGTTGGGAATTCTGTATAAATCTTTACTTCCTTAACCGCAAGATACGCAAACGTTGGAAGCATCTTAGAGTCATATTGAGCGACATACTTTCTGATCATTTTTTCATCGCTCTCGTCCTTGACGGTTCCAACATATTTGTTGTATTCATTGTAATGATCTACATACTTCCTTAAGTGTTGATACAACGACTGTTGGCGACCTGTCTTAGATTTCATGTCTTTTGCAAAAACATCCAGATCTTCCACTAAAGAAGTCACTTCCGCCAAACTGCCTATGAAATGATGAACACCTATCTCATCGAGATATTTCTGTATCTGTTCAACCATCTCAACTTCATTATAAAACTCAATTCTCGCATGAGTCTTTCCTCCCGGGGCATTTGCAATAACCGATTTGGCTCCGGTACAATCGCTGCCATTAGAAGCGGGAATAACCTCATCAGGCAATCCGCTGATTGATTGCAGCAAAAGACTTTTGCCTTGACGAGCACGGCCGACCACACTTATATTAATGGAATCCCTATTAAAACGCTGTTCAAGTCTGTCACATTCTTCAAGACACTTGTTGAGTTGAAGAATGACTGCAGACGGATCAGCAGATTCTATTTTCTGCTGCAATGTCGGATCTTCAAGTGACATAGTATAATACTCGCCACTCATTTTATCCTTTATTTGAGACAGCATTATTTCACGCAATGCATAATATTCATCCAATGAGTGTTTCAGCCCATCAAAAAACTCTTTCTTTTTTTTGATTGATTCCAGATGACCTTTGCCTTCAAATCCGTTACGGCCTATTCTACGGTCAATAATCTCATTAATCTTGTTTGTGATAGACATATTGTTATGTAATTTTTTATTAGTCACACATTTATGCTGTTTTTGAATACTTATATAATTGTTGAAGTCTTGATTCTATTGTCGGGTGGGCATTTGATAATTCAACGACACTTTTGTAATCTTTCAAATACACCCCTTCTTCAATCCTATTGAATAATGTCTTTATAGATTCCATGTCTTGACAACATAAATATCCGCCCCTGTCAGCATTGAACTCCGAGCATCTGCTCCAGCGTTTGAGAGACAAATCCAAGGCATCATTCATCAATGAACCCAAGAGTTCTGTTTTGTCGTTGAGCCTTTCTGCCAGTCCGCTGACGGTATGGCAAACCAGATTACCCTGCTGGAGATGGCTGATTTCATGACCTAACAGAAATTTCTGTTCTTTCTCTGATAATCTGATAACCACATCCGGACTAATAAGAATCAACTGCATATCGCAGACCTCCACACTAAGAGCATTAATTCCCCTGATCTTACTTGTTACATATGCTTTGGGAGGATTGCACATACCAAGAGTCGTACAACAATCTGAATAGACATCATTCAGATTCGGGAAGGAACTGTTTGTCAGCATTGAAGCATCCTTAAGGATGTCATTCAATTGCTCACCATAGAATGAATCAGCAATCTTTTTGAATGCTGTATTAACGACCTTGCTGTTAAGAATGCCGCTTAAATAGTTGTCATCCCATTCCGCATACCATGCCTCCCTATTCTTCTTTAAAATAGGTGCCTTTTTGTGACTGGTTGACGAATTGAAAAAACCATCAACAAAATCACGTATTCCGTTGTATGCTCTCGTTATTGTTTTCATTAATGCAATATTGGGATGAGACAACAAAAAAGGTTCTACAAATTCATTTCATCAAGTAAATCATTCAACCGGTCTTTAAACGAACTCTTCTTTAGTTTTGGTTTTAGTTGTCTGCTAATACTCTTAAGCTTAGAATTTGGTGCAAAAGCTGCAGTCGAATAACACATATCCGTTATTGACTCTAAGTTACTTGTAGCCTCAATCTTATCCGCCAATGGTTTGTCTGTCGGTGTTAGTTCAAGATCCTTGTCCATCAGCAGCAATACCGCCTCCAATTCATCGGGATTCTTAATCAGATATTCACGAACAGCCTTGCGTTCCGCGTCCGAAACGTTTCCTTCGGCATAAGCCGCCAACAATTCGTTTGTTACTTCCATTTCTATTTCATTTAAGCCCATGCATCAGTTCGCGGAGTTCCTCCTTAGCGCGCTGTATCTGGACATTAACATATCCTTCACTTGGAATTACAATTTCCTTCTTTTTATTGTAAACAATGGTCCCATCCATGTCCCATTTTTGCTTGAGCATATCAGCAATCTCTTTATGGCTATAGCCCTCAAGATGTTTGATAACACAGAATATATAGCTTTCATCGGACAACTTTCCAATAGCCTCCATCAATTCTATCATCAGTATTGCCCTATTGGAATCGACTGGCTCTTTAGGACCGCCTCTTTCTTCAATAGATATACCATCCCTTTCAATTTCTATCATCTTATAGTAACATTCCAGGAATTTATTTTTTGCAACCTTAGTTAACCATGTCCTTAAGTTGGAACGCCACTCAAAGTTCGCGAATGATTTCCACTCGCCTTTAGTACCTCTGAGTGACAGAAAGAGTTCGTTCAGACAATCATCGAACCAATATAGTGCATTGCCGAAATAATAACGGTATATATTGAACAACAAGCCACGATACCTATAGAATAATATATAATAGGCGGCTTCCTCATTGTGTGGAATTGCTATGATAAGATCCACAATTTCTCTATCGGTCAGTTCTTTATAATTAGGTCTCGGCATGATTGGAATAGTCCTTATATCCGTTAATCACATAACCCGTGGAATGTCTCACTCTCTTTGAGTCAATCCTCCGTTTTATGAGGTGTTACAAAAAAACAGATTGACATTATCAATCTGAATTCATTGTTATCACAAATCTACCAAAAAAAACGAATTGTTGTATATCTAATGACGTGTTTTTAATGTAAATAAAACGGTTTATTACTATACCGAAATTCCGTTCTTTTTAAGCATTATTAGTAATTATCATACATCCTACCAACCTAAGTCAGTAACAAACAAACTATTAGAAAAAATGAATTAGGAAAAATATCGACAATAGCCCCATTTTCAATCATAAGTGGCTCATACATACCTCATTATAGAAATCCTCAAATAGTTCAGGTTTTTGGGTGAACTAATGAAAACAATACAAATCTTAACCAAAATTGTGGATAAGTGTTTGTTCTGCAGATAAGATAAATCGGAGAGTTGTTGTAATTTTGCAGCCAGAATACTAAACACATTTACCTTAAACAGCAAATGGGCGGATTTTTTGGAGTCGTCTCTAAGGAGAGATGCATCAATGATCTTTTTTACGGAACTGATTATCAGTCACATCTGGGAACAAGCCGCGCCGGTATGGTAACTTTTCACCCTGATTTGGGATTCAAGCGCAGCATACACAACCTTGAAAACGATTATTTCAGGAGCAAGTTTGAATGTGAACTTGACCGTTTCTGCGGCGGTAGCGGTATAGGCGTAATAAGTGATACCGATGCACAGCCCATGCTGATGAACAGCCATTTGGGCCGATTTGCCTTGGTTACGGTGGCTAAAATCAATAATAAGGAAGAAATATGTGACAAGCTGCTTGCCGAGAACATGCACCTGAGTGAGTTCAGCAGCGGTAAGATAAATATCACAGAACTTATTGCACTGCTCATCATAAAAGGTAAGGATTACGTTGACGGCATTGAGAATGTATATAAGACAATCAAAGGATCCTGCTCCATGCTGCTTCTTACCGAACAGGGTATCATTGCCGCCCGTGACTCATGGGGACGCACTCCTATCGCATTGGGTCAGAAAGACGGAGCAATAGCCGTTACAACCGAGACTACGGCATTCCCCAATCTGGGATATGAAACAAAGTTGCACATGGGCCCCGGCCAGATAATCAGGATTACTGAGAATGGCTATGAGGAACTGCGCAAGCCCAACAAGAAAAACCAGATCTGCTCTTTCCTGTGGGTTTATTACGGATTCCCCACCAGTTGCTATGAGGGCCGCAATGCCGAGGATGTACGCAATGAGCTGGGCCGCGTTATGGGTCGTGAGGACGATGTTGAGGTGGATGGTGCCTGCGGTATTCCGGATAGCGGCTTAGGTATGGCTGTAGGTTATGCCGAGGGACACAAATGCCCCTATGTGAGGGCTGTAGCCAAATACACTCCCACATGGCCACGTTCTTTCATGCCTACCGATCAGGAGAGACGCAACCTTGTGGCCAAGATGAAACTTATCTCCAACAAGGACATACTGAACGGCAAGCGTCTGGTGTTCTGCGATGACAGTATCGTACGCGGCACACAGCTCAAGGATAATTCACGCGACTTCTATGCTTCTGGCGTAAAGGCTGCTCATATGAGAATCTCATGCCCGCCGCTTATCTACAGCTGTCCGTTTGTAAACTTCTCAGCCAGCAAGAATGACCTGGAACTTATAACCCGCCGTATCATCAAGGTTTTTGAGGGTGATAATCCCAGTCAGGAAACACTCAGGAAATACGCAACAACAGGCACACCTGAGTATGATAAGATGGTTCAGGAAATAGCAAAGCGTTTACAACTTACAACGCTCAAATTCAGTTCAATAGAAGCATTGGTTAAAGCTATCGGCCTGCCCAAGGAGGA
>Ga0247610_10001795_pt1 | contig 25857 bp, 21 predicted proteins | sample 174DNAGHGhighgp2_FD_193483 | JGI IMG/M metagenome (GOLD analysis project Ga0247610, IMG submission 193483) | Sheep rumen microbial communities from Palmerston North, Manawatu-Wanganui, New Zealand - 1742 DNA GHGhigh gp2 | ecosystem: Host-associated > Mammals > Digestive system > Stomach > Rumen...
TCCTCTATTTACATTATGTAATACAAATCCATTGATTGTATCAACTAAGATAATTAAAATAACACCAACTGAATATGCAATCCAACTACCATCATTTCGTGCAGATTTATCAGCAAGATCCTTTCCTTTATTTTCTTCTTGTGCCTTTAGCAATATTTCATCTTTATTCATTTTATTCCTCCTAATGCATTACTGCCAAGTTAACTTTGCAACTTAATTATACATTGTGCCAAGCATACTTGTCAACATTTTTTTTGAAAAATTTATAATTAGGCAGAAAAAGTGTGCTTCACTTTTTTTATATTAGGGTTCTAACGGTACCCTTTTACTGTCACAAAACCAAACCCAATATAATTATGATATTAAGAAACAAACAAAAAAATATATTCTACAATATTATTTTATTATCATAAAGTATAACGAACATTTGCATTACATTGTATTGATTTTGTTATATTATTAAATAATAATATAATTAGAGGTGATTATCAATGCAAAAAGATGCAACTATTTCATTACGCATAGATTCAGATTTAAAAAATGATGTTGATAAAATATTAAAAAGTCTAGGAATCCCTATGACAACTGCAATTACTATGTACTTCAATCAAATTAAAATGAGAAACGGCATTCCATTTGCACCTGTTATTTCAGATGTGCCTAAAGCTTATGAAGATTATACTGATGATGAAATTGCTTTAATGTGTGATAAAGCAATTGAAGAACATAATAATGGTACTACTATTTCAAGTGAAGATGTAGAATTAAAAATAAGGAACAAATTTAATAATGTGAATATTTAAGTGGAGGTGTGCTTCACTTTTTTTATATTAGGGTTATACCAGTACGCCTTTACTGTCACAAAACCAACCCCAAGGCAAATAATTTTTCAATATAATAAACAAAAAAGGATTTTTCTTTTGAGTTATGTGCAAAAAATGCGCATATACTTCTTGAAAAATCCTTATTTTTTAAACGACCCAATACTTTTGTGGGTTCGGTTTTTGACTATTTGGTGGACCTGAGGGGATTTGAACCCCTGTATGCAACTAAATTCATCTTGCTTTCTACATGTTTATCCTATCTTAAATCTTCATTGACCCTAAGCAAATAGGAAAACCAAAGATCAACTACGCTCTATTGTATTCATTTATACTTGTTAGAGTAGCACAAGGTAAATATATCCTACTATAGTTGTCTCAAAGCCTAATGACATAGGAGATCACTAGGGTTGAGTCGCTTATATTATATTAGCAAGCGAAAGCATAGTTAGCTGTAGAATTGTTTCTAGCAGCTAAGAATGCATAATCATTGTTTTCTTCTGCGGTTATTTAAACCTCGACGTTTTTAACGGAGTCTACTCCGACATGCTTACAAAACTTCATTAATCACAGCGAATCCATAACAAGCCCATATGAAATTGTGCATATAATATAGCACAATTTATTTTTATTTGCAAATTATTTATAAGAATTTTTTAATTCTTTTTCTATTCTTCTTTTAGTGTCCTTTTCCTTTAAAACTTCTCGTTTATCTTGAAGCTTTTTACCCTTAGCTAGACCAATTTCAACCTTAACTAAAGCATCCTTAAAATAGCATTTTAAGGCTACTAAGGTTAATCCTTCTAGCTTAATCTTTGATTGTAGCTTATCAATTTCATGCTTATGCAATAATAATTCTCTACTTCTTAATTCATCATGGTTAAAGATATTACCCTGTTCATATTTAGCAATAAACATATTAACAATTTCTACCTTACCATTTCTAATAATGACATAGGCATCATTAATATTACAATGACCAGCACGAATAGATTTAATCTCAGTTCCTTTAAGCTTGATTCCTGCTTCAAAGGTATCAAGGATAAAGTATTCAAATGTAGCTTTTTTATTTTGACAAATTATTTTCATAATAATCCTTCATAATCCTCTTTTAACATAAAATCAATCTTTCTAGTTTCCTTTGATGCATTAATAACAATAATAGAAACCTTATCACCTAAATGATAAGTTCTCTTACCATTTGTACAAGACATATTTAATTCATTAAAGTCAAAGTATCCATCCATATCCTTAAATGACACTAATCCCTCAACTCCATCTTGCAGCATAACAAACATACCAAATGGAGTGATAGAGGATACAATACCAAGATATTCCTCTTTTAAATGAGATTGCATATACCAAGCATATAGCATATCATTTACAGCTCTTTCACAGTCGATACTTCTTCTTTCAGCTGCAGATGTTTTTAAGCATACATCTGGTAAGATAGCAATAAACTTTTTCATATCTCTATCTAATTCTTTTGGATGTAATAACAAATTCTTTACTAAACGATGCACCATTAAATCTGGGTATCTTCTAATTGGAGATGTGAAATGACAATAATAATTCATAGCTAAGCCATAGTGACCTAGATTAGAAAAATCATATTTTGCCTTCATCATACTTCTTAATAATAATGTATTAATCAATAAATGATTTGGATTTTCCTTAATGCTTGCAAGAATAGATTGTAATTCTTTTGGATGAATATCATTTTGAATATTCTTTACAGGAACATCCATATTACTAATTACATTAATTGTTTGATGTAATTTTTCTTGATCTGGTTTTTCATGCACACGGTATACCATCGGCAAATTCATGATATTCATATGATAGCTTACCGTTTGGTTAGCCTCTAGCATAAAATCCTCAATTAGCTTTTCTGCCTCATCCTGAACTCTTTTATGAACACATTTTGGGGAACCATCTGCATTTAATTCAAATTTATATTCCTCGGATTCAAATTCAAGTGCACCCTTTTTATGGCGTAGTCCCCTTAAGATTTTAGATAGCTCAAGCATATCTAATAGCATTGGATAAATATCCTTATATTCTTCGATTAATTCTTTATTTCCCTTTAGTATTTCATTTACCTTAGAGTAAGTCATACGATGGTGGCTTTTAATAATACCTTCAACAATCTCATAATTAATAAGCTTACCAACTGGAGAAATTTCCATAATACAGGATAATACTAATCGATCTACACCCTCATTTAAGGAGCATATTCCATCAGATAGCTTATGAGGAATCATTGGAATAACTCTATCGGCTAAATATACAGATGTACCTCTTGAAAATGCATCCTTATCTAGAGGTGTATTTTCTTTAACATAATGGCTAACATCAGCAATATGTACACCTAAAGAATAATTTCCATTAGATAGCTTTTCTAAATAAACTGCATCAACAAAATCCTTAGAATCATCACCATCAATGGTGATAATATTTAAATCTCTAAAATCTCTTCTACCCTCTTTTTCACTATCTAAGACAATATCTGGTATCGACTTGATTTCTTCTTCAGTTTCTTCACTAAAAGCTGTTTTAAAGCCATATTCTAAGGCTATTTCAGATATTTCAATACCTGGGTCATTCTTATTTCCAATAACCTCATCAATAATACCTGTAATTGTATAATTATCCTTATATTCAATATTCGCCTTACAAATCGCTCCTATATAAGCACCATTTAGGTTTTCTCTTTCAATTTTAACAACCACAGGGAAATCCCTCATAATTGATTCTAATCTGTATTCTGGGTATTTCTTTCCCTTTAATACTAGCCTACCTATACAATAGGTATGGCTTCTTTCTAATACCTCTTTTACACAGGCTCCACGCTTTTTCTCATCAATTCCATTTGGATAAATTAAGCAGACATCTCCATTATAGGCGTTCTTTAAATCAAATTCAGAAATATAGAATTCCTCATCTAATTCCTCAACATAGGCAAACGCATAGCCAAATGGTTTAACATCTAGCTTTGCCTTATATAAATAGGCATAGGTATAGCTTGCTTGAGAATAGGCAATAACCCCTTCATTACATTTAATATCTAAAAATGCTTTTAATTCCTTAGGATTAACATTTAAGCTCTTCTTTAATGAATCTAGCTTGATTGGATTTTTCTTAATAATACGTAATACTAATTCCTCATCTAAAGGACTATATTCTTTCACATTCTTTTTTTCAAGAAGCTTATATAATTCTAGATTAGGTAAATATTTGATTTCTTTTTCCTTAACCATTTCATCTAAATAATGCTTTAACAAGGATTCATCCTTCATATCTAAGCATTTTAAGATTAAATCAAATGATAAAGCATTGGCTTTTAGGCATTTTTTAATTTCAGCTTTAATATCCATAATATAAGCCTCCTTTCTTCTATTATAGCATAAAAAAATGGGATTTTTATAAATCCCATTCTTATTTATTATCTTGAATGTAAGAATACAGAGGTTAAAACTAATGCGATGAAAACAACAGCTAATACAGCAGTAGTTCTTTGCATAAATAATTCTACGCCTCTAGTCTTTTGATTCTTAAATAAATCTGATTTAGAACCATTGAAGGCATCATTTATGTCATCCTTAGAGCCCTGTAGCATTACAATTACAACTAATAATATTGCAACTAGGAATACAAAAATATCAATTATAAAGTTTTGCATATAAATACACCTCCAATACGAATTACTAACTTATTATACTTAATAATGATTTACTTTTCAAGAAAAAATCAAATTATTTTATAACTTTTAAAACTAATTGAGGATGAACAATTTCATCACTAATTGTAAATGCCTCTAATACAGTTTTAGAAACAGCATCAATGTTTTCTGTATTAGAGTGTAGGTATGCTAATACCTCACCCTTCTCAATAGGTTGACCAACCTTTTTAGTTAATACAACACCAACTGCATGGTCAATAGTATCCCCAAGCTTAGCTCTACCACCACCAAGGCACATAGAAGCATGACCAATAGCTAAGGCATCAATCTTTGAGATATAGCCAGACTTATTAGATTTAACCTCTACTACATACTTAGCCTTAGGGAATTTGTTTGTATCCATTACATAAGATACATCACCACCCTGAGCCTTAATCCATTTAACAAATGTTTCAAAGCCCTTGCCATTATCAATTTGTTCCTTACTCTTTTTCTTACCCTCTTCTAAAGAAGATACTAATTCAGCATCATATAATAATTCAGCACAAACATCTACACATAGGTTTTCAAAATCCTTTGGACCACAACGCTTTAATGTATTGATAGCCTCAATTACCTCAAGTGAATTACCAACAGCTAAGCCTAGTGGCTCATCCATATTTGTTAATTCAGCTGACATCTTCTTTCCAGATAGCTTACCAATAGATACCATTAATGTAGCTAATTTAGTTGCATCATCTACATTCTTCATGAATGCTCCAGAACCAACCTTAACATCTAAAGAAATTACATCAGCACCAGATGCTAGCTTCTTAGACATAATAGATGAAGCAATTAGTGGAATAGATTCTACTGTTGCAGTAACATCTCTTAATGCATAAAGCTTTTTATCTGCAGGTGCTAAATCTGCAGTTTGACCAATTAGGGCAATACCAATTTCATTTACCTGGTTGATAAATTCCTCCTCAGTTAATGAAATACTATATCCTGGAATAGATTCTAGCTTATCTAGTGTACCACCAGTATGTCCTAAACCTCTACCACTCATTTTAGCAAACTTTGCACCCAAAGATGCAACAATAGGTCCAACAACTAATGATGTTTTATCACCAACACCACCAGTAGAGTGCTTATCTACCTTTACTCCTTTAATTCTTGATAAATCAAGGACATCTCCAGATCTTAGCATTGCATGAGTCATATAAGTTGCCTCTTGATCTGTCATTCCTCTAAAGTAAACAGCCATGTTGAAAGCAGACATTTGGTAATCTGCAACTGTATCACCCTTAGTGAAGCCATTTACCATAAATTCAATTTCTTCTTTGGTTAATTCATAACCATTTCTTTTCTTTTCGATAACATCTACAGCTCTCATTTTTTACCTCCTTATAAATCGTTATAAATTCCTAAAATTTTGACTACAAAATCCATATCCTCAAGTTTCTTCACCGCATCGTTTAACAAAGGAATCTCTTCTTTTTTTAACATACACTCCAAAAAGAAATTGTAATTACCTAAATCCTTTTTAGATGGACGAGATAATATTGATTTTAAGTTGATGCCTGAATCATGAAATACACTTAAGATAGTATAAAGTAATCCCTTTCTATCCTCTTTTGAAAATACAACAATGGAAGCATTATAGCTATTTTCATCTAAGATAGGATCAATACCTTTTTTAACAATAAAGAATCTTGTCTCATTGTGCTTTGAATCAGCAATATGATAAATGACATTTTCTACATTCATATCCTTTAATAGATGCATAGGAATAATTGCTGATGCGGTATTTCCCTTTCTTTCAAAAAGCTCCTTTGATTGTACATTACTATCAGTTTTCATATAGGTAAAGTTATGCTTAGATATAAAATCTAGACATTGTCCATAGGTTTTAAATTGGACATAGCATTCATTTACCTTATCTAAATCCTTTTTATTAGAAACAAAACAAAAGTCAATTCCAAGCTTTACCTGACCAAGAATTTGTAATTCTTCTTCAATGATACGATCAAGGCTTTCCATCACAAAACCATCTAAGGTATTTTCAAAAGGTAATATTGCATATTCTCCATCTTTAATATTTCTTATAGTAGAAAGGATTGATGGACAGTATTCCTTCTCTACTTTATAATCTTTATTTTCTAAATACTTATCAAGGGCAATATCTGAGTATGTTCCCTTAGGACCTAATATTCTTATTTTCATATTTTTCACCTTCATATAATGGTATCATAAGATAATCCTTTTCTGGATTAAAATAATACACACTTCTTTCAAGATCATCCTTTAATACATAAAAGCTATTTTCATCAATAATTAAGCATGTATCCTCTTCTAGTCCAAAAGAATTAACCTTATATTCTTTTATTTCATCATTATACAAAACCAAATCTTCCCTTTGATAATGTGGGCAAATACTGATGTTTAAAAGGCCTAAGCCATCAACCATTTTATAATTATAGGTATGATTATTATCTACATACATATATTTATCTCCCATGCTAACCTTACAATAAAGCATAGCACCTGCAGATTGCCCCGCATAAATGATATTTCTATTCTCATATTTTCTTAAAATATCATCTAAATGAAATTCTTTGAATATAGATATTAAATCATCGGAGACACCCCCACCAACATATAAAATATCTGTATTCAACAAAGATTCTTCAAAGCTTTTTATATCATCTTTATAAATGACACTTAATTGACAATCAAGGCCTTTCATCATAGCCTCAAATTTTAAATAAGCTTTTTTCTCATCCTTTACTGCAAAAGGACAAAACAAGACTCTAGGACAAGCACTAGATGTCATTTTTAGCAATCTAGCCTCAATTTGATTTCTAAGATTATCCCTATTCACTTTTCCACCCATGAGTGCATAAATTGCCATAATCTTCTACCTTTTCTTCTTAGCTACTAAACGGTAAATTGGTCCTAGCTTAGACCACTTGTCTTCAAACTCTGTAGTAATATTATCTGGATATTTTTCTAATTCATTATGTAAATCTAGACAAATATCTTCTAAATACCACCCATTATGATTAAATGATTCTAAAGAAAACTCAAATAGATGACGGTTATCTGTCTTTTGTTCAATTTGACCATCATCTGCTAATATTTCTTTATACTGATTCAAAAAATCCTCATGTGTCAATCTTCTTTTCTTATGATGATTCTTTGGCCATGGATCAGAGAAATTCAAATAAATACGATTAACCTCTTTAGAGCTAAAGTATTCTTTAATTATTGATGCATCTAAAACTGCAAGCTTTAGATTAGGAATATCTTCTAATATTGCCTTTTCTAACGCTCTTAATAATACAGAATCATATTTTTCAAGTGCAATATAATTAATATTGGGATTTCTTTTAGCAAGCTCAATCATAAACTGACCCTTACCACAACCAATTTCAATGTGGATAGGGTTATCATTATGAAATACATCCTTCCATTTTCCCTTAAATACCTTAGCATCCTCAATATAGTAAGGATTATTATCTACTTGAAGACGCTCTCTTGCGTTTTTTACTTTTCTTAATCTCATTATTTGCTTAGTTCTAACATAGCATGATAGTAAACTCTAATTGCAGTCTCGAAGTCACTCTCATATAAATATTCATTCGCTATGTGACAAACATCCTCTCTTCCTACTAATAATGGTCCATACGCTACAGCATTACCAATTTCTCTAGCATAGGTACCACCACCAATGGTTATTGGTCCATTTTCATAATCATTTGTTTCCCTTTGATATACATCCATTAATGCCTTAACTAATTCTGAATCCTTTGAAACATAATGTCTATTGCTTTGATGTAATACTTGATAGCTATAACCATACTTAGAAGTCGCAATACCTACCTTATTTTCAATTACGCTTAACTGACTATCAAGGGGTACTCTACAGTTTACACCAATTTTAAATTCATTATTAGCTATCTTACAAATTGCAACATTTGATGTTAAATATTTCATTTCCTCATCATATAAATCATACCCAATTTTCTTACCCCAGGTATCATCAAGGAAATAGTCATCCATAAATTTAGCAAGTGAATTATTTGTATATTCATTTAAGAATTTAAAAAGAATATAAATAGCATTAACACCAAGCTCAGGATTCATCGCATGAGCAGCAAGGCCATAGGCAATATAATCATCATTAATAACCTCACCCTTAAAATCATACTTCTTTAAGAATTCTAAATATTCCTTCTTTAAATCCTTATTTAGCTTCATTGAAGCTTTAGATGGTACGATATTATATCTTTCACCTGAATCAAATTCTTTAATTAAATTATCATCTAACTTTCCTAAGATATCATAAGACATCATTGCCTTTTCCCCATAAATTAATGGGAAGCAAGCATCAGGTGAAAAGCCTAGTGTTGGCTTTTCTTCCTTTTCTAAATATCTTTCTAAGCATCTAGAACCAGATTCCTCATCACAACCCATAATTAAACGAATTCTTCTTTTTGGCTTGAATCCAGAATCCTTAAGCATTTTAAGTGCAACATAAGAAGCAACTAATGGGCCTTTATCATCTAAAATTCCTCTTGCAAACATCTTACCATCTGCAAAACGAATTTCAAATGGACTAGATTCCCACTCCTCTTCCTTTACAGGTACAACATCTAAATGAGCTAAAACACCTAAGATTTCATCTCCACTACCAAATTCAATATGACCTGCATAATTATCGATATTCTTGACATTAAAGCCATCCTTCTTTGCGACATCTAAGATATACTCTAATGCCTTTTTATTTTCAACACCAAAAGGTGCATCACTATTTTCTTTATATTCATCTAAAACACTTCTAAATGAAATAAGCTTCTTTAAAATTTGAATCGCATATTCCTTATCAATTTTTAATTCTTCCATAATAACCTCTTAAAAAATTAAAAAAACAAAACGAATTAGATAAAACAATCCATTTTGTTTTTTCTCATTCTATAATTCTTTTCCTAAACCTGATTTGATGATTGTGTCGGTAATATCATCCATTGCGGCTTCCTCATCTTTACCGTCACATTTAATTTCAATGGTAGTACCAGAATAAATGCCAAGTGCCATGACACCCATAATGGATTTAAAATCTACAGTACGCTTTAACGCAGTAAGTGTAATGTCACAATTATACTTCATTGCCACATTCACAAGCTGTGTTGCAGGTCTTGCATGAATACCAGTTTCACTAGTTATTCTAAAAGATTTTTTTATCATTGAAAATCACCCCTTAATTACTCTATCGATTTCATTTTTTATAATTTTACTATCTAGCTTAAATAATGTTTTAATGATATTACCAGTTACAAATACACCACTTGTAGCAACTTCCTTAATGCCATTTAGATTTACTGTATCTAAATTCAAAACATCAAATTTTAATCTTCCATTATCTACTAGACATTCTTTTATATTATCCTTACCACCCAATAATTCTAATAGGTTAGTAATAAATGGCTCATCTACTTTGATGTGTTTTTGTTTTGGCTTTTTCTTCTTTAAAAGTATTAATAAAACTATTAAAATAGCTAAAGCTAATACGGCCCCACCAATTACAAAGTATACCCATAAAGATAAGCCAGTACTTGATTCTAAAAACATAATATACCTCACAAAATCGTTCTACCCTATTTGATTATAATTATTTTTTAATAATTATTCAAGTCGTTTTCAGTTATTTTAGAATAAATTACTGTTGGGTAAGCTCTTCTTCTTTTTTCTCTTCTAAATTAAAATCAGATGGCTTTAATCTTAAGCATAAGATAGCAGGAACAATATTACCTAAAAATACAATTTGTGTAATCGCAATCTTTTTCATATTCTTAGGTTCCTTTGCCTTATTAATCTTTACAAAGCCTATAATAGCTAAAACTAAAGATAAGATACAAGCAATTACTACTATGATAGCTACCATAAAGGCTAGGGCTGCCATAATAATTGCGACAAAAATGATAGCGAATGCCTCTCCTGCATCATCTGTATTAGCCGCCATATTAGCAACAGCACTATTTGTCCAAAGATAAGCTAAAAAGAATGATAGTGGAATCAAAATGGAAAATATAATAATATTTGCGATATAAAAATTTCTAATAATCTTAACCATAACTCTAAATAATCTCCTTAGATACAATAAATTTTTCTTCTTTAATCATTTGTTCAAATTCCTCAAGTCTAAATGGCTTACCAAATAGATATCCTTGTAATCTATCACAGCCAATTTCTTCTAGGAATTTTGATTGAATTTCACTTTCAACACCCTCAGTTAGAGTCTTCATACCTAATCTATTGGCTAGCTGAATAATACAATCTAAAATATCCTTTGATTTTTCATTCATCTCAAAGTTTTGTAAGAATTTCATATCAATCTTAACAACATCGAATGAATAATCCTTTAATACATTTAATGAAGAATAACCAGAACCAAAGTCATCAAGCCATAAGGCAAGGCCATCCTCTTTAATCTTCTTAAACGCAGTTTCAAGTAAATCTGAATCTTCAGATAATGCAGATTCTGTAATTTCTACATGGATGTAATCCTTGGGAATTTGATACTTAGAAATTGCATCCTCTAATACCTGTACAGCATCCATAAGCTCAAAATCTAATCTAGAGAAATTGATAGATATCGGCACTACAGGTCTATTTTCATCGATTGCCTTACGTAAATTCTTGCATACATAATTAATAATATGCTTATCAAGCTTATGAATTAATCTGGTTTCCTCTAATACTGGAATAAAATCTCCAGGAGATAGGAATCCATAATTAGGATCTATCCATCTAGCAAGTGCTTCAGCGCCACATAATTCTTTATTTCTTGACCATACTACAGGTTGATAGAAAGCTTTAATCCATTCCTTTTCTACTGCCTCATCAATATGATTGATGATATATTGCTTCTTATGGAAGCCTTGATCCATCTTTTCATCATATTCACAATAATTAATACCAAATTTATTTTTAATCGTACCACAGGCATATCTTGCCTTATCAATTGCACGATTAGGGTCTTCAAAAGCCATAGGCTTATAGCCACCTACCTTAAGCTGTAAAAACATACCCATTGATAAATCCTTCACAAGATTTTCTAATATGTCAATGCCCCTTTTTGCAGTTTTTTCTAGTGCAAATACAACAAAGTGGTCATCTCCTTGTCTAGATACATAATCACCCTCAAAGGCATCTTCAACACATTTACCTAACTGCATTAAGAATTGATTTCCCTCTTCGAAACTCTTTTGATCATTAATTGTTCTAAAGTTAACAATGTTTAAGAATAAATAAATACGATTTTCAATTAATGTTTGATTTGTTTGTTGACAAGCAATTACTGTATTAGTTAAATAATGCATATTATGTACATCTACTAATGTATCATAAATAGAATCATGTTCTAATACCATAGCCTTTATCGCATCATCATATCTTTGCTTATAAATACTAATTGCAATAATCGTTAAGGAAATTAAGAATGTAATATAATTTACTCTATCTCCATCCTGAACAACTCTAACTGAACCAGAATGTTCTAGCATTAAATCAAATAATACAAAGATAGTTGTTAACATTATTACAGAAATATATGGTTTCCAAATTAATAGACATCCAACAAATAATACCATGGTTAAGAAGCATGTAATCATCTTCCACATCTCAGGATGATAATTTGATTCAGTTGCTCTAGATATAAAATCAGAAAAACCTACCTTAATACCAAATAGTAAGCATACTAAGGCAAAGCATACAATAACTAAAACACTCAAGATTGTATTATTCTTATTCTTCTTCCATCTGTGAAGTGTATCTAACACAATAATGATACCAAGTACTGGTAATGTAGCATATAATGCGATAATTGTTGTAGCATCGATTACCTTAGTGTAATTTACATTTTGTGGAATTAATAAAAATATCCAAAGTACACATAAACCACCAACTACATAATTAATAACTCTTCTAGTTTTACCACAATATCCTTTATACAAGTAATTAATTGCATAAACCAATAAGGCTAAGGATACCATTATGAATAGCAAATACAAGGATGTATTATTAAATATTGCTTGCATCACATAAGATACAGTTAATACATTTCCCTTTTGAACATATTCATCAAAACCTGGAATGATATATTTTTGAAATTGTCTAATAATCATCCAAATTTCAATTGCAATAACAATGAATGACATATAAATACTACTTCTTATATTTGCATCATTTAAATACTTTCTAACGTAGCTATTGTTTCGTTTTAAACCAAAAAGATTGACAAGAAAGCTTCCAACTCTTTTCAAAAGATTGACAAGAAAGTTTCCAACTCTTTTCAAAAGATTGACAAGAAAGCTTCCAAATCTTTTCATTTGTTTAACAAAATTCTCCTTATTCATTTGTCAACAACCCCTATTCTTATACTATAGTATAACATAATACGGGTTATAAGGAAAGAAAAAAGAGCCTAAGCTCTATTTTTCATATCCAAATTTTTTAAAGAATTCATTCTTAAAATCTAATAATCTATCTTCTTGAATAGCTTTTCTAATTTGATGCATTAAATTTTTTAAGAAATATAGATTATGATAACTAACTAAACGCATACCTAAAATCTCTTCTTCTTTGATCAAATGGTTAAGATATGCCATTGAGAATGTCTTACATACATAGCAATCACATTCAGGGTCTAGCGGAGTATGTAGTTTTTGATATTTTGTATTCTTAATTTGAATCTTACCATAAGATGTAAAGGCACAGCCGTGTCTTGCATTTCTTGTTGGTAATACACAATCAAACATATCAATACCATTCATAGAACCAACGATTAAATCATCAGGAGACCCTACTCCCATTAGATATCTTGGCTTATTTGTTGGCATAATAGTCTTTAGGTATTCAAGCATTTCATACATTTCTTCTTTAGATTCACCAACAGATAAACCACCAATTGAATATCCTGGGAAGCCTATTTTTTCAAGTTCATCTAGACAATGCTTTCTAATCTCTTTATTTCCACCACCCTGAACAATCCCAAATAAGGCTTGTGTATCAGGGTTTTTATGTGCATCATGACCTCTTTTTGCCCAGCGGATAGTTCTATTTACTGAATCTAGCATATATTTATCATCCGCATCAAATGGAGGACATTCATCAAAGGACATAATAATATCTGCCCCTAAATTGTTTTGAATTTCAATTGATTTTTCTGGAGATAGGAATAACTTAGCACCACTTTTATGATGTCTAAAGTATACTCCCTCTTCTTTAATTTTTCTAATACTAGATAAAGAAAATACTTGGAATCCTCCACTATCTGTAAGTAAGGCTCCATCCCAATTCATAAAGCCTCTGATACCACCAAATTCCTTAATTAGCTCATCTCCAGGCTGTAACCATAAATGGTAAGTATTTCCTAAGATTAAGCCATCAGAAATCTCCTTAACCTCACTAGGAATTAACGTTTTTACATTAGCCTTTGTTCCAACAGGCATAAAAATTGGTGTTTCAAAATCTCCATGAGGGGTATGTAAAATACCATATCTTGCTCCAGTTTGACTACATACATGCTTTAATTCGTACCAAACTGGATCCATTATCTTACCCTCTTTGCCACTTCAATCTTAACCTCTTGTAAAGGCTTATCTCTATAATCAGTTTTAGTAGTGGCAATCTTATCTAATACATCAAAGCCATTAACTAATACACCAAATGCAGCATACCCACCATCTAGATGTGGTGCATCCTTATGACAAATAAAGAATTGGCTAGAGGCAGAATCTTTCATTTGGCTTCTTGCCATAGAAATAACTCCACGGGAATGCTCTAAAGGATTCTTTATACCATTAGACATAAACTCACCCTTAATCTTGTCCTTTGCTCCACCCATACCAGTACCAGTTGGGTCACCACCTTGAATCATAAAATCCTCAATAACTCTATGGAAGATTAAGCCATCATAGAATTTAGCTTCAACAAGCTTTAAAAAGTTAGCAACTGTAATTGGAGCTACTTCTTCAAATAACTCTAATTCCATATCACCAAATCCTTTAATTGATAATAAAACTCTAGGGTTTTTATCATTTAAATATTTCTCGAACTTCATACTCTTACTCCTTTATTTTATAAACATCGCATCACCAAATGAGAAGAAACGATATTTTTCTTCTACTGCATGCTTATAGCTTTCTAATATAAATTCTCTACCTGCAAGTGCACTAACTAGCATAATCAAAGTAGATTTTGGTAAATGGAAATTTGTAATTAAAGCATCAACTGCCTTAAATTTATATCCTGGATAAATAAAGATGCTAGTGTTTGCACAGCATTCCTTAAAGCCATTATCATAGGCAGATTCTAATGTTCTTGTGGTAGTTGTACCAACAGATACAATTCTTTTTCCATTTTTCTTTGCTAGATTTAATCTTTCTGCAGCCTCTTTAGAAATCTCATAGTATTCCTCGTGCATTACATGATTAGTCAAGTCATCCTCTTCAACAGGACGGAATGTACCAAGTCCTACATGTAGTGTTACATAAATAAGCTCAACACCCTTAGCCTTGATTTTTTCAAGTAACTCTTTAGTAAAATGCAATCCTGCAGTAGGTGCAGCTGCACTACCTGGGTGCTTCGCATAGACTGTTTGATATCTATTTTTATCCTCAAGCTTTTCATGGATATAAGGTGGTAGTGGCATTTGACCTAGCTTATCTAAAATCTCTACTAAAATACCATCATAGATTAGCTCAAATTCACAAATACCCATATCCTCTTTTTTAATACATTTTGCCTTGAGGCTTCCATCTCCAAAGGAGACAATAGATCCTAAATGAACCTTTCTTTGTGGTCTTGCTAGGGTTTGCCAAACATTATTGCCTAAATCCTTTAAAAGTAAAACCTCAGTTGCCCCACCAGATTCTCTTTGACCAATTAATCTTGCTGGGATAACCTTTGTATCATTTAAAACCAATACATCATTTTCATCTAGATAATCTATAATATCTGAAAAATGCTTATCTTCATAGGTTTTAGTTTCTCTATCTAAAACCATTAATCTAGATGTTGATCTATCCTTTAGAGGTGTTTGTGCAATTAATTCCTCAGGCAAATAATAATCATAATCCTTAGTTAATATCATGCAAAAATCCCCTTATAATACTTAACGCCAAGGGCTTCATAGGCCTTTTCGGTTGCTATTCTTCCTCGGTTACTTCTTTTAATATAGCCCTCTTGTAATAAATAAGGCTCATAAACATCTTCGATAGTAGATACCTCCTCAGAGATAGTAGCTGCTAAAGATTCAACTCCAACAGGACCTCCCTGGAATACCTCTACAATTGCTCTTAAATATCTGTAATCCGTATAATCTAGTCCATTTCTATCTATGCCTAGCTTCTTTAATGCTTCCTTACAAATATCTAAAGAGATTACACCATTGTTTCTAACATCTGCAAAATCTCTTACTCTTCTAAATAATCTATTGGCAATTCTTGGTGTACCACGGCTTCTTCTAGATAATTCAACTGCGGCCTCATCATCAATCTTAGAATCAAACACATTTGCAGTTCTTAAAACAATTGATTCTAGTTCATCAAATGTATAGTAATTTAATCTTAAAACTACGCCAAAACGATCTCTAAGTGGGGCAGACAAATCACCAAATCTAGTGGTTGCTCCAATTAGTGTAAATGGAGGTAGGTCAATACGAATGCTTCTTGTTTGACTATCCTTTCCTACCATTATGTCTAAGACGTAATCTTCCATTGCAGAGTAAAGAACTTCCTCGCAATATCTAGGTAATCTATGGATTTCATCAATAAACAAAACATCTCCCTCATTAAGGGTAGATAGTACTGCTGCTAAATCTCCACTTCGTTCAATCGAAGGTCCAGAGATAATTTTAATACCAACTCCAAGCTCATTGGCAACAATCTGAGCAAGGGTTGTTTTACCAAGACCTGGTGGCCCATAAAATAAGCAATGATCCAAAGCCTCATTTCTCATCTTGGCAGCTTGGATATAAACACTAAGCATTTCCTTGGCTTCCTTTTGTCCAACATAATCCTTAAGCAATTGAGGTCTTAAAGATAATTCCATGGCATCATCAGAGGCATGCTCATTTGGATCTACAATTCTTTCCTCATACTTTTCCATAAAACACCTACATCTTTGCTAGTATTTGTAATGCATCCTTAATTAAATCACCAATTTCACGAGTCGTATCTAGCTTAGCTAATACCTTCTTTAATTCCTTCTTGTTATATCCTAAAGAAACTAAAGCCTCCTCAACATCATCTAGCTTAGAATTTGATTTCGTTGAGAACTCCTCAAGTGTGAAATTAAGCTTTCCTCTTAAATCTAAAATGATCTGCTGGCTAGCCTTTTGACCAATACCAGGGAATTTTCTTAAATAAGCATCATTTCTACTTTCAATTGCATTAACAATTTGATTTACACTACCTGCAGCTAAAATAGATAATGCACTCTTAGGACCAATACCAGAAACAGAAATTAATTTTAAAAATAATTCCTTTTCATCCTCTGTTTGGAATCCATATAATTCAATAGCATCATCTCTTACATACTGGTATGTGAAAATCTTATACTCATTACCTACTGTAAAGCTATATGGATTAGGTACAATGACCATATATCCGATTCCATTATTCTCTTCAATTATGTATTTTGGGCTAACCTTTGTTACCCTTCCAACTATGTAACCATACATTTTAAATCACCTATACAATGATACCATAAAAATGGTATCTTGAAAAGGAAAAACCTATATTTTTCAAACTTTAGAAAAAACATAATAACCAGACTCAAGAGTTAAAGCTAAATCACTAATTTTCGCAAGATATTTCATCGTTTTATCATCCACAAATGACACGTGTGTAGCATCTCTTAAATACCAAAATTTATCTAGTGGATATTCCTTTTTCTTTGTCATAATAATGATTTTACCATTTTCATTTAAAAGATGCTTTAAATCAAGCATTAGCCTATCAATTTCTAAGATATGCTCAAAGACCTCAATTAGAATAATTGTATCGTATTTATTTGTAATTTTATGATCATAATAATATAAATCATAATAATCAGATTGATACCCATTTTCATTTAAAATATCAGATAGTAAATGAATCTTTCCACACCCATAATCTAGGCATTTGCCAGATACATATTTTTTGATGCTATCATATACTTTATACATATATTTTTTGTATCCTTCATCACAAATATGTAAGTCATATCTTTTCTTTTCATCTACTTTGTTTAAGATTGAATTTTTCCTTAAATAGCCGCATTTTTTACAGCTAAAATAAGGAATATTATTAATAGAAATTAATTCCATTTCCTCTTGACAAAAGCACTTCATTTCCTATCCCCTTTAAGTCTTTACTATTATTCAAAAAAATTATATAATAATTTTGATAACTTTGCAAACAAGGAGGTGCTAGCATGAATGAATATGATAATTCTTTAATTTTAATCACTACAAAGCTACAAGAATTTTTCAAAAAATATGATGCAATGGAAAATTCAGAGCCATTCTCATATACCATATTAAACATTCTAAGACAGTACCTTGAATCCTATAAAGCAAATGTTACACAAGCATTAAAAAGAGAAAAGCATTTTGATAGCACCTATAATTCTATGCATTCTATTTTAAAGAAGGATTACGAGACAAAGGATAAAGAGCTTGCTGAAAAAAGAAAAAAAGATATTGAACAAATCAAACAAAAATATCAGGTTAAATATGACGCATTAAAGGATGAAATTAAACAAAAGGAATTAGAAATTCATTTTGAAGAAAACACTATCCTAATGGACATTGACTTTTTCTTTGCTGCAAGCGAACAAAATGTCGAGGTATTTGAAAGAGAATTCAATGAAAACCTAGCAAGATTCAATTATCAAATCCAAATTGCGTCTGATGCTTATGAATCAAATACCATTCATTATAACGACATATTAGAAAATGATCTTAAAAATCTTAGTGCTTCTCATGCTTCTATCCTTACACAAAATGATAAGGATAGTGAAAGAATCATCAATCACTATAGAAAAAAAGTTCAAGAATTAAATCAGGTATTAGAAAATAAAATGCAAGAATTTAATACCTACCAAGAAGATATTAAAAATAAAAAACGTAAGGAATCCATTGATCTAAATGATAAGATTCGTGCATTGATGGATGTTAGAAATGAAAAGAATCTTTATGCCAAAAGAAACTATAACCGTCAACAGGCTGAGGCTCAAGAGGATAAGGAAATCAAGCAACAGGAATATCAACTTGAAAACCAAAAGATTTCTAAGGAATTCGTTATCAATATGAGTAAGCTAGATGAAATGGCATCTACTCTAAAACAAAATCTAGATAGAGATATTGATTCAGAAAAGAGACATTTACAATATCGTTTATTAGAATTAAAAAATGAACAGGAAAAAGAATTAATCAATGCCTTCTCCTCTCAAAAGTCTAAAAGACAGGCTAGAAGCATTAATAAGCAATATGCAGGATATGGCACTATTGAAAAACGAAATACAGAAAAATCCATTAAGCATTTAAATCAAGACTATTTAAAGAATGTTCAAATTATCAATTATCAAAAAAAACTATTAGATCTAGACCGTTCTTATGATATTAAATCTATCATTGAAAATGAAGCCTATGAAAATAAAAGATTCCAAGAAATCAACAACAACTATGAAATTGATATGAATCTAGCTATAGAGCTTAATAATCTAGAATTTACAAAATCCTCTAATGAAATGCGTCTATATAACAGTTTAAAATCATTAAAAGATGAAAGAAACTATGATGAAATTGATGCATTACATCAAATTGAAGAGGAAAAGCTAATCTATCAAATTAAAGCTTTAAATTGTGAAATTGAATCATTTGAAAAAATTCAACAAATCTTACATAAATATGAAGATGATAAATATAGAACCACCTACAATTTCAAAACAGTTAATACAGTATTAGAAATTGAAAAATATAAAGTTTTAAATAATCTAAATCATTCAATGTATGACTTAAATGTTAAATCAACTCAATCGATATTAGACAATTCAAAGAAATCCATTGATTTAAAGAATAAGGAATACGAATATAAAAACAAATCTAGAATTCAAAGAAACCAAATGGTATTAAATGATGAAAGAGAGCTTGTCAATTACCAAATTGAATGCTTCAAAAGAGATGAAGCTTTAGAACTATCTATTTTAAACCGTAACTACTTCTTCGAACTAGATACCCTAGGTCATAACTATTTATCTGAAAAATTTAAACTAGAGTACAAGCGTCTATTACAAGGATACCAAACTCTAACAAAGATATTTGTATTAACTAAAGAATTAATTGTACAATCCATCAATACTTTATTAAATAGTATTCAATATCGTCCAGAGTATGTTAAAAAGATTTGGGCATTCTTTAAGGAATATCTTCAAATTCTATTTGCTTCTTACAAGGAATATTTTAGAATTTATTCTTTAATTCTAGAAGAAACGATTAAGAACCGTTTAAATCTAGAAAAGGATGTTAAATATAGAGGCTTCTATAAGAATACTGAATCGAAATATAAAGCTGATTTGCAAATATTTACAAAGAAAAAGGATCATCTAAATAAGGAATTCCAAGAAAATGAACAGACAATTGAACAAAACCGTTCTACTCTATTCGCACTAGATAATGATATCTATGTAAAGAGAAAGGAAATCCAAAAGAGAAAGAATCCTAAGGCAATAGAATCTTTAAATGAAACATACAATTTGTATCACCAGCTAGAGGCTGAAAACCTAAAGCTTACAAAGAAAAATGCAGTATTACAAAGAGAGATTACACAGCTAGATCAGCAAATCTCTCAAATTAATCTAAGCTATACAAGACAGCAAGATGATATTAGAAAGATGCAAGTGACAAATGCTCAAAGCTATAATGAGCTTAAAAAGAATATGGATAAGCAAATTGCATCTACTATATCTTCTATCCAAAACCGTATTAAGCTTGAAAATACCAATATCGAAATTACAGAATATGAACAAACCATTCGTGAGAAATCCTCTATTTTCTTAACCGTAGTTTCTTCTTTCCTAACTGATGGATATGAAATCTTCAATAAATTTAAGGTGAATGAGATAGAAGCAATTTCAAAATCCGCAAGCATTTTGAAAAATGGCTACACTACAGACCTTGAGGAAATCGATGAGGAGGCTAAAATTGAAAGAATGACAGCAAAGGCCATCTTCATTCGTGAGCAAAGCCAAAGAAGCGAAGATATTCAAAAATTTGATGTCACAAAGGATCAAACCGTTGAAGAAATCAAACAAAGCATCATCAATCATGAATCTTTAATCAAAAAAAGTAATGAAGACTTCCAAAAGGAAAAGGAAAAGACTACTCGTGTCTTCTATTCTGAATATTATGCAATTTGTAATAACCAAAAGGATATTATTGCAAAGCAAGAAAAGGATATGGCCTATTTACAAGAACAATATAATAAGGATAGAAATAATATCTTCGAACAATTTAAAAAGTCTAAAAATGACCTTAAGGAAGCATTACAAGAATATATCCATTCTAGAAATGATATCATTCACCATCTACCTACAGCCGAAAGAGCTCAGGAAAAAAATATTAAAGAGGATGCTTCTAATACAAAGGTAGAATTAACAGAAAACTTCTCAAATACTAAAATTCAATCTCAGGCTTCTAAGCGTGAAGTACAAAAGAATATTGATATGATTAAATCTGCATTCCAAATCAAGCAGCTAGAGCTTCAAAGAGAATATAAGATTAATCGTCTAAAGGAAAAAAGAGAGCATCTAAAGCAAATGAGAAGAATATAAAAAGCCGATGAAATCGGCTTTTTTGTTATTTATTATTCTTTTTTATAAATTCTAGGAATGCTTCTTCATTAATAGGCTTTGAATAGAAATAGCCTTGAATATATTCAATATTAATCTTTTTAGCCACTTCAACCTGTTCTTCTGTTTCAATTCCCTCAAATACAATCTTATGGCCTAATCCCTTAATCATAGCGATTGCGGAATTCATAACATAGGATGCAATTTCATTATTGAAATAGGAAGTTACCATTGTCTTATCAAACTTAACAATTTCAACTGGCATTTCTACAATATAATTTAAATTTGAATTACCTGTTCCAAAATCATCTAAGGAGAATGTAAATTCAAATTGTTTTAGCTTTTGCATATGATTTAATAGCATTTGCTTTGTTGTTTGACCTGTTTCAGTAATCTCTAAATTAATATACTTAGGATCAACACCAAATCTCTTTGTAGTTTCAATATAAACATCTGCAAGATTTTCTTGCATACATTGAATAGTTGATAAATTAACTTCGATATATTTTAAGCCTAAAGCCTCCATATCATGTGTATGAATAAACTGGCATACATCTTCAAATACAATTTGTCCTAATTCAACAATCTTTCCATCTCTTTCCATATCTTCAATAAAATCACAAGGATAAATTAGGTTGCCCTCTTCATCCTTTAATCTTACTAATGCCTCAGCTGAGGTAAAGGAATTTTGAATAGTTGAATAGATTGGTTGATAATAAACAACAACTCTTTTTGCAGCAAGTGCAATATCACATTTTTGTTTAATTTGAAACTTCTTATGAATCTTAGCTACTTTGTCTTTAGTAACCTCAATTACATATTTTTCTACTGTCTTTTGATTTGAATTGACATAATCCATTACATCAATAAAGTCATTGGCATCATAGAAACAAGATAGATCGTCAAATGAGAATACCTTAACTGGTATTTCTGTAATGCCCTTATTCTTCTTATAGAATTCTTCTTTGAATCTATCAATATATAAATTAATTTCAGATACTGTGTTATCTAGGGCAACGATAAAGTCATTTCTATCGCTTTTAAATACCTTAACCTTATATTCTACTAATGCCTTAGCAAATACCCTAGGGAAAGTATTATAATCTAAAATTGCCTTAGACATTTCATTGTCGTAGTTAATTAAAAGGATTTGTTTATAATCTCCTCTTCTAATCGCATCATCTACATATTCCTTGAATGCACGAATATTTAAGGCACCTGTTACCTTATCAACGTTAAATGATGGGTTTTCTAAACGAATATAAATAACTAAAGAACCTAATGCCTCAGATAAAGATACAGATAAAATGATAATACCCCACTGTGGAACTACATAATTGAAGAAACCCTGTACAGCAGAACCAAATACCCAAAGGCTAATAAAAATTACAACTCCGACAACTCTTTTATCATAGATTTGTTTTTTATATCTAAATACAGAAAAAATCGTAAGTCCCATGATAATAAATGTTCCTACATAGGTAATAACAATTGGAAGTCCCTCTGTATAATCATTTAATCCCTCAGGATCATAGAATACCTGAATAGGTAGTGCATAAATTAAAATAGTTGAAATTCCAAATACTACTAATGCTGAAATAGCAATGGAATAATATAGTTTTTTATGCATATATTTCATATCAGTTAATACATAAACTAATGCTAAGCCTACAACTAAAACAACAGTAACTAAATAGGATTTCGCAATAGCCTTTGTAATAAACATATTGAATATATCTGGATTATTGATGGTCACAATCGAAAATATATCAAGAACTAACGATAAGAAAATCGAAATTGCTTGATATAAAAAATATCTATTTGACCTAACAGCATATTTTCTGTCAATATAGTAGAAAATAAAAATTACTACCATGATGATAAGACCTGCAGTTTGCAATAAAATATTCACACCATCATCTCCTCTAAAACTAATTCTATCATTAAATGATGAAAATAACTAGATAAATATGAACAAACTGATTAAAAATGTATTTAAATTTAAACAAGGATGTGAGCAACACATCCTTGTTTTCATTTGTTTTGACTATATTACTTCTTTAACCAATCAGGAAGCTTTTGCTTAGGCTCAGAAGATGAAGTTCTTTCAAATCTCTTGTTTTTGGCCTCTAGCTTTAATCTCTTTGCCTCTTCCTTCTCTTTCTTTCTCTTTTCTCTTTCAGATAATGGATTAGCAAATAGTTCTTCTCTTCTTGCTTGCTGTTCCTCAGAACAATCAATATCCTCATCAGTAATTGCGATATGAACATCGTCCATGTTATCGCTTTGACCCATAGTATCTGAGAATTCCTTACGAATAGTACTGAATCCCATATCCTCTTTCTTCATGTGGTAACCAGTAGCAACTAAAGTAATGATTAATTCATCACCTAAATCATTGTTTACTGTAGAACCGAAGATAATACTTAAATCAGTTCCTGCAAAGTTTCTAATTTCAGCTAATGCTGCTTCAACCTCACGTAATGTTAAGCTAGATGTAGCTGAGAAGCAGACTACAGCATCTGTTGCACCATCTAGAGTAACCTCAACTAATGGTGAGTGGATTGCCTGTCTTGCAGCCTCAATTGCTCTATTTTCGCCCTTTGCTGCACCTAAACCTAATAATGCTGTACCTTTGTTTTTCATTACTGTACGAACATCGGCAAAGTCGATATTAATAAATCCAGGTAGCGCAATGGTTTCAGCAATACCCTGAACACCTTTACGTAAAATAGAATCCGCGAAACGGAATGCTTCAAGTACGGAAGTATGAACATCTACCATTTGTAGTAATCTTTCATTAGGAATCTCAATTAATGCATCGGCATATTGTCTCATTTCCTCAAGACCAGCCATTGCATTACTCATACGAACAGGACCCTCAAAATTGAATGGCTTTGTACAAACACCAATTGTTAAACAGTTATGCTCCTTAGCAATTCTTGCAACAACAGGGGCAGCACCAGTACCAGTTCCACCACCCATACCACAAGTAACGAATACTAATTCTGCATCACCAATCATTTCGTGAATATCATCTTCGCTTTCAAGTGCAGCTTCTCTACCAACATTTGGATTTTGACCAGCACCCTGACCATGAGTTCTTGTTTTACCAATTAATAATCTATTTTTAGCCTTGGAATATTTTAAATCCTGAGCATCAGTGTTAACAACATAAAATTCAACACCATGCACGTGATTTCCAATCATGTGGTCAATCGCATTTTTACCTGCTCCACCTACTCCAATGACCTTAATTTTTGTCCTAACGGCCTCAAAAGTATCTAATTCATCAAAAATCATATATTTCTCCCCTTTCAACAAAGGATATACTTCGTATATATCATTTTAACCTAAAAAATTTTTTTTCGCAATATCATAAAAAAGATTATTTCGTTTATAAATACTATTTTAGTTTTCTAGCGTTTCTATAAAAAATATTTATGACTAATCTTCGCTATTTTCTTTATCTTTTTTCTTATTCTTCTTCTTTTTTTTAGGCTTTACCATTGGCTCTTTACGTAAGGATGCTACATAAGATTCAGCCGCTAAATTGTAATTAATAAATGTTAGAATAATGATAGGAAGTGATAGGGCTAAGGCAAGCACCTTTATTGGTAGTAAAAAGAAGATTACAATGATTACAATTGCTAGTAATAATAGTAATAAATAAGAGACTAATAAGCCTAAAATCGTTTTAGGATTTACTACATCTATATATCTCATCGTTTTATCCTTATGTATAATATAAGCCTCAGTTATTGATATAAATCCATAAGCTATTGCCACAATTAAGGATGAGATAAATACAGATGGTGCCCATAAACCTAATAAAGCAAAAATACCTGCCATAAAGAAGGTTGTAAATGCTAAGTCTACTAAAACATTTAAAATAGTCTTCCAAATACTTCTTGGGCAATTCTTTTTCCTTAAGAAAGACGCTGTAAATAAATAAGCGACAAGCATTCCTAAAATAATGGCTATTGGAAAAACACTCATACCTGATGTAATTGCTGATGCAGTTTCTTTGATATTTCCACTCATGGCCTGAGTATATACAGATCCTTCAGCCTCTTGTATAAACTGTTCAATCGTCTGAGATAACCAACCCTCGAATAGGATTTGCTTTAAAGCTTGAAATGGTGTAGTCCAAGGTAAGCTTTTAGCTGAATTAATAATATGATTTAGCATATCCTCAATTGTATAGGATAATTCACCTACCTCATTTGATAGGTTTGAATTCATCTGATTTAGCTCGCCTTGTGTCATAATTACAAAATAAATACATGCAGGAACTAATGCGATAACCATAATTAAAAGGGGAATCCATGCCCATTTTAAAGATAAAAAATAGGCCTTTATTGTATGCTTTATCAAAGTGTCACCTCCCATAATAATTAAATTATAGCATATAAATATAACAGTTAGTATAAAAAGAAAAGCCCAAATGGGCTTAATCTTCTTCCTGTTAATTGA
>Ga0247610_10001796_pt1 | contig 25857 bp, 23 predicted proteins | sample 174DNAGHGhighgp2_FD_193483 | JGI IMG/M metagenome (GOLD analysis project Ga0247610, IMG submission 193483) | Sheep rumen microbial communities from Palmerston North, Manawatu-Wanganui, New Zealand - 1742 DNA GHGhigh gp2 | ecosystem: Host-associated > Mammals > Digestive system > Stomach > Rumen...
TTCCTGCAGCAGTCAACCAGGTTGATGCCCACATCGCATGTGCAGGATTTGTGCTCGAACGTCCTAAACCACCTTCACCAACAGAAGACAATTGCCAGTCTGAAATCATTCCACGACCACCAGGTCCGTTACGTTTTGTTAACTGTGCAGCAAGACCACCGTCTGGTACTTGTAACACTTCAACACTTCCTTCTTTTTTCTCCCAGTTGGAACCATATGAAAACTTTAATATGCTGGATAGTTTGTTTCCAGTTTCCTCACCGAAATATGTAACAGCGGTTGCAACAGCGAAATTACTGTCTGGATATCCGTTCTCCTTGTTTGAAGTGGCAGCACTCATATCAAGACCGAACATTCTGTCTTTTGGAGGTTGTGCATATCTCCTCAAGGTAATCATCTGATTCAAAGGAACTTGATTGAAATATTTACAGTAAATAAAGTCTTGGGCTTTGTATCTCGAAAGTCCGAAAGGATCCAGTGAACCGTCTTCGCCACTATAATATTGAATAATTTTTTGAACAGTCGGGTGTTTTATGTCATCAAGAAGTTTCTTATATGAATCATTTGCCTGCATACATTTTACATAATCATCATATAATGTAAAATCCTCTATCGGAAGGGTTTCTCCATCTTTTCTCTCAACATTTATACCATTAAAAATAGTGCGATAATTTATAGCGACATGTTCGTTCATCATTGACAATGTCGCATAGTTAGACTTTCCACTTGCTTTATTCAAATATTGTGGATAATTTTCTACTTCGGAGATGTTTATAGTCTCGTCACCATTTGATGGGACACGTATACTCTCATTTCCGATATTTACACTATCTGTATAAAAACTCGCCATGTATTAAATGTTTTAGTTATCTCTTGATTGCTCCAACTCAAGTTCGATTATATTTATCTTGAATTGTGCATTTATTGTTTTCAAATCGACACTGTTGTCGGAAAAATTGAATTGTATTCCGTCAACACCATTGAACAGAACATCTGTGAATTTTACTCTATATAAAATTCTTCCGTGTCCGTCATAAATTTCCAGACCTGGTAACGTTGGGATAAATCTTTGTTCCTTTTTTGGTTCGCAATAGTAATAATCCCACAAATCCATCAGCAAAAACCAAATAATATACGCAGAATCAAGTTGGAAAGAAATAGTCATATCCCTGTTCAACCACACTCGCGGGTCTCTCATCGCACGTCCGAGTCTTCCCCAAGTTGTTCCCCTGTCAATTTGTGTCGTTGGTTCATATGGCGTTTTAACAGACACATCAATACTTTGTATCGCATAATTCAAGAAATCAATCGGTTCCTGAATCATGCAACCAGGAATTCTCTGAATCAACGGTCTATATTTATCCGCGATTTCATCTGGGATAAACACTTTAGGAAAATAAAATCTGAATCTATTAAAACTTCCACTTAAAAACATGTTACCACATTACTCTTATTTACATATTTATGAATGGTGACATAAATAAAATACATGATTAAAATCGGAATAGATTTCAGTTTGGTATCTCCATCAGTCTGTATAGAATATGCAGACAGAATTGAGTTTATAAGTTTTTTCAACGATTATGGTGAAGACTGGATTCATGGAAAAAGCAAAAAATTCCATTATCACAGAGAATTACAAGAAATCGTTGAACTCGTTCCGTATACCCGTATTATTGATGACACAAATTACAGAACAGAACAGGCATCAAAAATGAAAGATGCACAACAACTGGCGGATTTAATTATGTCCAAATTGAATGAAAAGATTGAAAATGAGGAAGTTGTGTTCTCTTTGGAAGGATTTGCATTTTCATCACAGGGTGCATCATTCATCGATTTAATAATGTACAACTGTTTCTTAAGACAACGCATAGTAAACAAATACGGTAGTGATTCTCTTGTTGTTGTGGCACCGACCGAAGCCAAGCGATTACTTTTCGGAAAAGGAAACGCAAAGAAAGACGACATGATAAATTCATTCATCAACAACAATCTTTCTGATAATAAAATTATTATTAATAAATTTTGGCAATATCTGACATCGAAAAAAGACGAACTTGATTTCAAGAACATAAAACCGATAGACGACCTTGTTGACAGTTACGGGATTATGAAATGTCTCGATAACTAAAAATCACGGATTTAAGTCCGTGATTTTTTAATTTGTATATTGTTTCATGATGTTATTCAACACTTTCTGTTGGTTCTTGTTATATGAATTCGCTTCGGTCTCATCGGTAAAGAAAATGTTCAACGGTCCTAATTTTCCAACTTCTGGTGTTTCTTCGTAGTACACACCGTTTCTGTCATACCATCCACCTCTTGGAATCATTATCGTTGTTTTGTCGATAAGTATATTTCCAAACTTATCCATTCCTATCAACGGGTCTTCATCGGAAGTGTTGTCTATATATTTCTTTCTGTAAGCAACCTCATATTCCAGTGTTGTAGGATTCCATTTTTTATACTTCTCAATATAATAACCGTTTGCAATAGCCTCTTCATTTTCCTGATTTACAAGATAAACACTGCATGTATCAACACCATCTACACGTTCGATTAGTGCAACCAAATCACTTACTGGAATAATGTCCCTTCTGTTAATATTGATAAAATAAGTATTCAAAATCTCACGTATTCGTGTTCGGATATTAACCTTATTATAACCCTCGAAGTATTTGATTATAATGTTGATTACAAAATGTTTGATATCCACATCATTGATAACAACCTCACTATTAACCAGCATTCTTCCACTGTCGTATAAAACATTCATCACATTGGTTTTCTCGTCATCACTCAATTTATATTCGCTTTCTGGCAATGAAAAATAATCAACAGACGAACTGAATTTCTTTTTCACATCTGGAATCATTGTGATGTATGTTATATTGTCATCTTCCGCATATGTATCATCCTTGGTGTTATATGCGTATATGAAAGAGAACTGATTATATTTGCTCAAATATGAAACATAATTGTCTGGTGTTGCCAAAACAAACGACTTACTTGCTTTCGGTGCAATCAGTCTTGTGAATTCTGGATCTTCATAATTGCTACCCATCGACGGTGGTCTTACCGTGTTTATCTGAAGAACCTCATTCAAATCAACTTCTCCACCGAATTCGTCAACACCAGTCTCCATGAATTTATAACTCAAATTACTGCTGTTTATGTTTCCGATAGGTCCGTCCGTAAGAATGTATGATACAACAATCTCCGCACCATTCTCTGGAATCTTTCCGAAATATCCGTTTCCGAAGAATACTGTCAAACCCACATTCACTGAAGACTTACACATAAAGGCTTCCTCATCCGCATTCATATCATATAACGAATCTTTCTTTGTCCACTCTTTTCCGTTGACATAAACCTTTACAAACTCATGGTCTGTCATATTATTTACAACAGGATTGAAACTTTGCAATGAACTTCCGTCAGATGTGAATGTCTGTGACTCAACCATACCCTGTATAAACGGAACATTTATATAATCCGTGTCGGAAACATGCAATATGAGATATTCAGTATCAATATTAATAAAGTATTCAGAAGTCTGATTCTGCGTAATCTGAAACCTTGTTCCGTTTTTAATCTTCACATAAGTAGCACCATTGGTGATTACATCTGCTGTACTTGTGTTCAATTTCAATTGAAAAATACCACGGGCAGAACCACCCCTATATGCATCATGACCAGTCAGTCTGGCAAGACCATATATAGATGTCACATTCTGGGCAGTCGCAATGTTTGCCTCTTCCTGTGCGTGTGAAAGATATGTGAAAATAAGTTCCGCAATATTTGCAGTCACCATCAGCAACATTCCGAAAGGTGATGCTGGAGAAAAGGTCGCAACATGTTGTTCATACTTCTTTTGAAGGAACTCCGCAACCTCCTGCACAATTTCTGCGGCTTTTATTCTACTTTTACTTAAAAATCCCATTTATTAGCACTAATTTCTATCTATGTATTTATGAGAAAAATTAAACAATATAACTTAATATCTTGCGTCCGTCAAGTTCTATTTCAACAATCATTGCAACATTATATCCGTCAAATTCTACAAAATTTACTTTTGATGTTATATTATACGCACTGGACTTGTATACAAACGTATCTATCTGATAATCGATCTGACTCTTTATATAGCTCTCATTGAACACAGTGTTAAAAAGATATTCCTCCAGATTTATTCCGAAACCAGGCATACACAACGTATCAGACGGACTTGTAAACAATAACATGTCTATCTGTTGTATAATCTCACTCAACTCGTCATTTATTTCGAGTTTGTTTTCATCATACCTTGTCTCGTTTTCTGGAATAGCGTAAATATCTCTTAACATTATGCAATCTCATTTACATTTAACTTATTGACATCTTTAAGTTGTGCCGTAGATGTGACCACTGTCGTATTCTTTAACTCTCCGCCTACCATTTCACCAGCCATGTTTCCTAATTTACCAGAAACAGAGCAATCAACCAGTTTGATGTTTCTTGATACAAATGAATCTCTGACTGATGAGTTTTTAACGGTCGAGAATCCAAAGAAATTACAGTCGTTTATGTCACAATCCTCCAACTTGCAATCATATAAATCACATGACAATATGTTTGAATCATTGATTGTGCTTTCAACAATATCGAATCCGTTCAGTTTATACGCATTCTCAAGTTTTGCACCACGAAGTTGAAGTCTGTTATTATCCGAATCGTAATTAACCTCACATTTGGTAAGTTTGTTTATTACTACTATATTGAACAATTGTTCCTTGAAATTACCAAACATCAGATTAATAAGACTTGTGTCTTCTTTCAAATCGGATGTAAGTTTGATATCTTTGTATTCCGAAGAAAATAATTCGGCACTTGTAAATGCATTTGAAATATCCGCAAATTTCTTGTCGTATTTTTCAATATCCTGCGTTTCTTTTTCAGTAAACTCCTTGTTGGAAGTTGCATCATAAAGAGACAATATATAATAATTCAACACTTTTGTAAACTTGTCACTGTCGTTGAACCACTCTTTTCCACCGATATATTTGAATTTCACAACACCTAAAGGAAGAGAAGTGAAATCTATTGCATATATTCTTTCCTTATCCTCTATATTTTTGAGTTTGTCTATTACTTTTATAAAACCGTCTTTGCAAATATCCAGACTCATCGGAACAAACTCCTTAACGGATCTGCATCTCGGTGTGTTAATTCTACCACCGAACATCTTTGTTATATAATCCTCCTTCAAGGACAACAAATACTTCGGAAGGTTTATGTCGCCAAGTTGGATAAATTCTTTTCTGAAACCCACGAATACATCGCAACAAGACGAGTCATATGATTTCGCATTTTTCTTCAAGAACGCAAGAATCTTTGGAACCAGATAAACGATTTCAAAATAAGAAAATTGGCAAGTGTGAATAGTATATACATCATTGTCTTCTTCAATCAAAACCTCTTCGGAACCAATGTTATACACATAATTATCATTTTGCACCAAACATCTTCTCGAAAAAACTTCACTAATTCCTTTTATAACATCTTCTTCGTCAATCTTAAACTTACAACGGATATCAAACCCGATTAATGAATTTGCAAATATAGAATCGTAACCAAAAATCATGCTGCTATATAAATCAATTTATGTATTATTTATGCAGAAAACAAATAAACAGAAAAATTGTTGTCAGAGTTCAAAAACCATAAATAACGTATAAATAAATAATTGTGTAATGGCAACAATATACGCAAACGGAACAACATATACAACATACACGAATCCGCTGACTGGATTGACAACATATTCAACATCTGTAAACGGTATCAATTCAACAACGACATTCTTCGGAGGAACTGCATACACAAGAAATATATTCAACGCATCATCTTGTGGTGGTGGTTCTACGATGTGTTCTGGGTACAAACTGTTCTTCCCGTGTACAAAGAATTTCGGAAGAGGTTCTGACGCTTGTTTTGACTTTTATATCATCAACCCGTCAACTGGTGAATTCGTTGATCTCGATACCGTTGAAGATATGGAGTTGTCTATAAATAACAGATTCAATTGTAATGTTGGAAATGTTATTTATCCTTGCTTACTCGATGATTCTGAAGAAAACGAAGAAACCGTTTGCGCAGAACCGTTACAACAAAAAACTGGAACATTGGTTTTCTCCGACGATTTTGAGGATTTGTCCAAACAATTCAAGCACGAAGAATGGTTCGACGATGAAGAACCATGTTACGAAGAGTTTGAAAAAGAATTCAAAAGTGAAGATTACGAAGATTATTATAATGTGTTCGCCGAATATGATAAAGAATCTGACAACGTGTTCTTGAGAATCGGCAACGGAGAACATTCTGGATACTTGACACTCAAACCGCTTGAACTGACAAGCAAATTTTCAGTTTCATTCGACGTAATGTGCAACTCAAGTGATGTGCTGTTGAAAGTGTCTGCAAACGGAAAATCAATGAAAACCATATTAAATAAGACAACAGAAAGTGACAGTGACGAAGACGACGTAATATCTGTACAAAATGTCACATTCGAATTTGACAGAATGACAGAAAATACAAGAATAGAAATATCATCATTCAGCAAAACTGGAAACTGCGAGATATTCATTGACAATCTGATGGTTACAAGTGAAGAAAAAATAACAGACCAAGGAAAAATGAATTTCTGCATTCCTGCAAAAATGACATCAAAATTCGTAAGCGGTCAACTTTCAATAACTGGCAATATAACAATAAACGGAAGCATATTCAGTTTGCCTTGTGCAATATTTGCAAATGTGTTATGATTAAAGACTTTCAGACATATATAAGTGAAGGGCTGTTAGACAGAAATCAGTCCGAATTCACTGTAAGGAAAACCGACAAAGGTATCGAGCAAATATATATTCCTAAAACAAAGGATGAGTTATATAGGTATATATCACTCGACATTGAACAAGCAAAGGAAGATAGAACATATCCAGATGTTAATTTGAAAAATATCGATGTTTCAGAATTAGGAGATGATGAATTAAATGATTTGTTCGGTGATATTTATAATCAGATTAATCCAGATATTTCAAATTGGAATATTAAATATATACCAAGTAATTTCTTTTATAATAACAAGCAAATAAAAGAATTCACTATTCCAAATAGTGCTACAAGCATTGGTGATTATGCTTTCTATAATTGCGGTAATTTGATATCTGTAACGATTCCAAATAGTGTCGGAATTATTGGAACTGGCGCTTTCTCATGGTGCAACGGCTTGACATCTATTGAAATCCCTAACAACATCACAAACATTGGAAATATGACTTTCTATGAATGTAGCAATTTGACCTCTGTTGAAATTCCAGACAGTGTTACAAGCATTGGAAACCAAGTTTTTTATAATTGCACCAGTTTAACATCTGTGACAATTCCAAATAGTGTTACACACATTAAATACAATGCTTTTTATAGATGTAACGGTTTGACATCTGTGACTATTTCGAAACTTTGTCATATAGATGCAAAGGCTTTCCCAAAAAATTGCAAAATAATACGAAGAGATGATTAAAGATTTTCAGACATATATAAGTGAAGGACTGTTAGACAGAAATCAGTCCGAATTCACTATAAGAAAAACCGATAAAGGTATTGAACAAATATATATTCCTAAAACAAAGGATGAGTTATATAGGTATATATCACTCGACATTGAACAAGCAAAGAAAAACGGAACATATCCGAATGTTAACTTAAACAATATCGATGTTTCTGAATTAGAAACCGATGAGTTAGAGTGTTTGTTCAGTGTGTACAGTGATGACAGTATTTATAATCAAATCAACCCAGATATTTCAAATTGGAATATTGAATATATACCAAATAATTTTTTTAATAACAACAAACAAATAGAAGAATTTACCATTCAAAATAGTGTTACAAGCATTGGTGAGAATGCTTTCTATAATTGCGGCAGTTTGACATCTGTAACCATTTCGAATAGTGTTACAAGCATTGAATACGCGGCTTTCGCTTATTGTAGTAAATTAATGTCTATTGAAATCCCAAATAGTATCTTCCGCATTAAAAGTAGTGCTTTCTATAAATGCACCAGTTTGACCTCTGTAACAATTGGTAATAGTGTAACAGTAATTGGACTGTCTGCTTTCTCTAATTGCAGCGGTTTGACCTCTGTTGAGATTCCAGATAGTGTTATAGACATCGGAAATTATTCTTTTCATAAATGCACCAGTTTAACCTCTGTGATAATTCCAGATAGTGTTACCTTCATTGGTGGTTCTGCTTTCAATAGCTGTGATAGTTTGACATCTATAATCATTCCCAACAGTGTCACACGCATTGAACGGCAGACTTTCACTGGTTGCATCAATTTGACATTTGTGACTATTCCGAAACATTGTCGTATAGAGACGAATTCTTTCCCAGAAAATTGCAAAATAACACGAAGAGATGATTAAAGATTTTCAGACATATATCAATGAGGGACTGTTCGACAGAAATCAGTCAGAGTTCAATATCCGAAAAACTGACAATGGTATTGAACAAATATATATTCCTAACACAAAGGAAGAATTGCACACGTATATAGAACTCGACATTGAACAAGCAAAGAAAGATGGAACATATCCAAATGTTAATTTGAACAATATCGATGTTTCAGAATTGGGAGAGGATGACTTATGTGGTTTGTTCGGTGATATTTATAATCAAATCAACCCAGATATTTCAAATTGGAATATTGAATATATACCAAGTAATTTCTTTTATGATAACAAACAAATAAAAGAATTTACTATTCCTAATAGTGTTACAAATATTGGAGGGTTTGCTTTCGGTAATTGTAGCAATTTGACCTCTGTTGAGATTCCAGATAGTGTCACAAGCATTGGAAAATATACTTTCTCTGGTTGTATCGGTTTGACATCAGTAACGATTCCCAATAGTGTCACACGCATTGGGGCTACTGCTTTCTACTGTTGTAATAGTTTGACATCAGTGACGATTCCAGATAGTGTGACAAGCATTGAAAATGGTGCTTTCGGTTGGTGCAACAGGTTGACCTCTGTGACCGTTTCGAAACTTTGTCATATAGAAAAAAAATCTTTCCCAGAAAATTGTAAAATAATACGAAGAGATGATTAAAGATTTTCGAACATATATCAACGAAGGACTGTTCGACAGAAACCAGTCCGAATTCACTATAAGGAAAACCGATAAAGGTATTGAACAAGTGTATATTCCTATAACAAAGGATGAACTATATTCTTATATAGATCTTGATATTGAACAAGCAAAGAAAGAAAAAACATATCCAAATGTTAATTTGAACAATATCGATGTTTCAAAATTAGGAAATGATGAGTTGAATTATTTGTTCAGTAGTGATAATAATTACTCATATATTAATCCAGATATTTCAAATTGGAATATTAAATATATACCAAGTAATTTCTTTTATGATAACAAACAAATAAAAGAATTTACTATTCCTAATAGTGTCACTAGCATTGGAAAAGATGCTTTCTTCGGTTGCAGCGGTTTGACTTCTATTGTTATTCCAAACGGTGTCACAAGAATTGGGGAGAGTGCGTTCGAAGATTGTAGCAGTTTGACTTCTATTGACATTCCCAGCAGTGTCACAATCATTGGAGAATATGCTTTCGGTTGGTGCAGAGGTTTGACCTCTGTGACGATTCCGAAACATTGTAATACATGGGGAAATTCTTTCCCTAAAAATTGCAAAATAATAAGAAAATAATTATGATTAAAGATTTTATTACATATATCAACGAAGGACTGTTCGACAGAAACCAGTCCGAATTCGTTATCGCTAAAGATGATAAAGGAAATGTTCGTCATCTTACAATATCACCTAAAAATATAACGGAATTAAGAAACATAATCAGAGAGGAGATAAATAAATACGGTGTTCACTGCGATTTGAACTTTATAGACATATCTAAAATAACAGACCTGTCACATTTATTTTCAGAACCTGATGTATATAAATTCGACGGAGATATATCGAAATGGGATGTAAGTCATGTAGACACATTCGATTATATGTTCTTCGAATCGGATTTCACTGGTGAGTACGGTGATATATCCAACTGGCATATAAAAAACGGTGCTACTGGAAATTGCATGTTCTGTTTGAATAACTCATATGTCGCAGAAGATGAAGATGAATTAGACATAACAACACATGTATTGGGAAGCATACGAGAAAAAATAAACAGTCACTTCTTCCATTATACAAAACTTCCAGATGGCAATAAAATATATACATCACTTGATGATGCAGATATAAATAAGTTACTTTCTGCATTTTACAATGACGATTATATAACATATTTTGAATCTGGACGCAGACAATGGAGATGCGAAATACATGTCGATAAAGATTCATTCGATAGTATCGCACAGACATTGGACAATGAACTTGGGTCAAAAGAGGATATTGTGTCAAACGAAGAAATAGATGCAATGTTCGAATGTATAAAAAATATGTTCGATAACACAGACCCAAGTACATATTACGTATCTACAAATGAATATAGACTACCAGATTCATGGGGTGGGGATGACTATAATAAATCTAATTACGTACTCGAACTCACACGCAATACATATTATATTGACTGGGAATTTGAAGACGAAACTGACTACAATTCAGCAATCGAATTGGGTCAGGAAGATTTTAAAGAAACGTTCGGAGAAGAATTTTTAATGGCAGGACGCGGTGGAAAACATATATGTGTCGCAAATAGTTGGAAAAATCTGTTGAGATATGAAGAGATGAAAAAATGGGTCGAAGATTGGCAAAAGAAAAGTCCAGAAGATATGTACCCAGAATCAGTATATTTAAAACACAACGACGAAAATGAGTAGAAAAATAACAAATATAACAAACGTATCCGTTTTATATGACTTCTTCTTCAAATTGGAAGCCGCACACTATAATGGAAAACCAGATCTTTATGACGGCAATTATAAACCGAAAACCCAGAAAGATATGTGGGATGGAGAATGCGAGAGAATCATAAAAGAACTCGTATATAACACAAATATATTCGAAGCAGGTGGTGCTGTGTGTTATATACCGATTGATTTTGATGAACACGGTCCGTTTTACTGGCACTGGTTTTTGAAATATGATGATGCATATTTTGACGGTGGAACATACACGATATTCGGAAAAAAACATCTTTCTGACATACCGTTCTTCAAGAAATATGCACCGCAGATGAGTGATTATATGCTTGAAGACAACATGAAAACAGCAGATAATCTAGAAGATTTTGAAAAACTGATGAAATGGACACGCATCCTTGAGTCACCAGAAAAGTATCACGCAGGGATGGAAAATGAAGATTACAAATGATAAAATCATTGAACATAGGAATAAACTGTTACGCACTTCTGACATCATACACGGACCCAGAATTTCTTATTCCAGCAATGGTTAAGATATATGGAAAAACATTCAACGGAGAAGAGGTGCTATACAAAGTTGAGATTCTTGAGATATACGAGAACAACTTCAAACTACTGAAAGAACATCTTCTGAATTTCAAAGTGTGTATGAGTGCCACAAGAGATACAAGAAACTCATTGCTGAAAAAAGATGAGATAGAAGGATTAAACGACATGAGTGACTTGATTATTGCACTCAAAAAGAAGTTTATATATCTGAATGAGAATTACATCTGCACCAGCATAAGTGAGCTGCATGATTTGTATGACCGATTCGTAAAATATATAATAAACTATCATTACGAGCAGATATACAAACTTACAAACAGAACGTTTCTTGCGAACTCACCGATATACGAAAACGATAAAGAAAACTACAAGAAAAAAATAAATAATATTGGATTCAAAAACGAATTCGATAAATACGGACTAAAAATAGACATCCATGATTGATAAAATAACCATACAAATCATACTGCAGTACTTCCAATATCTCGAAAAACATATGATGGAAGTAATTGATTTCAATATTGCCAAAGTAAATTGTAAAACTGGCAGCATTGTCAAGAAATATACATTCAGAAATGTTTCAGAACTAAGCAAATTCTGCATTGAGAATGGATATGATAATGATTTATGCGGATATAGATATTATGATGAAGACGAAAGTGAATGGATTGATCTCGGAGAAGAATCCATACTCGACTTAAGTGGTGATTATTTCTTCAACATAATAAATTTCAATTGTGTGTATATATCAATCATTCCGCATTATGAACTGGCATATAAAGTGGTTAATGATAATGGAAGACTAATTGTAACTGAAATAAAAACACATAACACAAGTCTTCCATCACAATTCTACGACGAGAGAGAAAGAATAAAAAGTGTCATATATAAAACACTTGTTTCTATATTAATCGTATATCAACACACCTTGGAAATGAAATATGATGACATCGACGATACAATCGGTGACTTATTTAATTTGATTTACAAATATAAAGTTCCAGCAGTATTCGATATCGTTTATTGTGAAGATGACAGTGATTCTGACAGTGAAAGTGATAGCGGTTACTACGACGGTGACCAGAAAATATAAAGAAAAAGGTTGCCTTGATTGACAACCTTTTTAATTTCCTACATGAACGGTAATTATTCGCACATTGTACTTTGTACATATTTCTTCGGCTTCCAATAGATTCGCTTCATTATCGTCAAAAAATACAAGTGTCTTATATCCGTATTTTATCAGTTTCTTTATACAATCCGCTTTTCTTTGTGCTACTGTCTTACTTGTTTTCATATCTCCAACCGTGAATAATATCTCATCTTTGATATCTATTCCATTTGTAAGGAAATATTGCTTAATCATCTGTTTATTTCCTCTTGCTGTAAGAATGGAGATATGCGTTCCTTTTGCATACTCTCTTTTTAATGTATCAAGATATGGAGTAGTTGTTGATTTCAATAAGATAGACAAATCATCAAACTCCCTGAAATCAAAGTGTTCACCATCTTTCAATACATAATCGTTGAACTCCGAACTGGACAATTTGTGAACAACTTTATCATTCTTAACGACATATACCTTTGCTGCAGAATACAACAGAGTATCATCTATATCGAAAATAAGAATACGATTGGATTTTGTTCCACCAACTGTAAATTCATTATATGTCTTAATATATCGTTCCACTATTATGTATTTATGAGTAGAAATATATCAAGCAATCAAATGTCAACATCAACGATTGCGTTAGAACAGTTTATAAAAATTGATTTCTCACCGTTTTCTGTCTTTCCGCTATCACCGCGAGTGTGTGAAAAACCTACAAATCTTGGTGGTTCTTTCATCTCAAACAATCTATTATAAAGACTAACACTCCCAAGATGATCTTTGTGTTTCGAATTATAATCCAATATATTATACGGTGGGTTATGTGTTAATAGAACATCGATACCGTCTGGAATCATACTATACTTATACATCAATGAGTCCGTCTCATCATCCAGACCAAACGCATCACAACCGTAATACCACTTCATATATGGTGTTCCATATATGCGAAGTCCGTCCAGTTCAACTTCTTCGTCTTCCAAATAACGGATACCGTCATCATAATACTGATCAAACATAGCACCCAATTGGATTCCGTTGCAATATATGTCGTGATTTCCAGCAACAAGAACTTTGTACTTATATGGTTGTTGCTTGAACCACTCTAAAAATCCAGTCAGTTCTTGTGCATAAAGTCCAGTACGCATAAAATCACCGCAATGGAAGAGAATATCTCCCCCATTCAACTTACCGTTCAGACGATTATGCAAACCGCGAGTGTTTCCTATAAATGTTGCTTTCATATCCACAAATAATTAAAATATTTTACAAATAACTCAAGTCCTTCTGATATATATTCCACATCCGAATCATTATCTGCCGTAACTTCGTTCTTTTTCTTATATTCTCCAAGTTCAATGATTTTTTTGAATGTGTTTATCATCTTGTTCCCAATATCCATCCACTCTTTATACGACTCCACATCCGAAGGACGATACGTTTCTGGATAGCTATCGAAGAAATCCTTCAATCTCGGATACACAAACTGCGCAATCGTCAAATCAAGATTCCAAAGTTCCGACTCGTCATATCCGTTATTCAAACGTTGTAACTTATATCTCTCCCAATCACGGTCGTCTGGTAAAATTTCAGAGAAATTAACATTCTTTATACCATATGCATCACGTCTGTTGATTTCCTTTTTATATCCGTAATCTTCATTCTCACCGACATAATGGAACTTACACATATCCAATGACAGCACCTCATTATCAACACCAAGCTGATATTTCTTGTTTCCAATGTTGCATGACAAAGACACACTGTCATTGACATCATATATACACTTGTCAAATGTATATTCTGGATGTTTCATATGATACTTCAGATAAACCAATTTGAATATGCGCGAGAAACTGTCATTGTCCAAAAAGACATGCTTATAAGTTGGTTTTTCACACAATAGTCTGGAAATTTCTTCATTGGTGACCGTAACTCTTACAGCACCGCCATTCTCAAAAAATTCTTTCGTTGTTAACTCGTCTAAAATTATTATCATTTATTTTGAAATTATTTATTTACCAGATATTCGACTATAATAATTATAACAAAAAATCCATAAATATACAAAAATGTGTTTTTGCAATGAGTAAAATAATTCAAATACAAGACATCAATTCTTCCGATACATTAAAAACAATGGTCGAGAAAATAAATTACAACTTCGACCAAATAATGGCATTCGGTGGTGGACCAAAAGGTGAAATGGGTCTACGTGGTTTTATCGGACCAGATGGTGAACAAGGAGAACAAGGTGAAAGAGGAAATCTTATCACCGTAGTTGATAATATATCCACAGTTGGAGATAATCTGAAAGCGGGTGACTTGGCAATATATTCAGATAACGAATATATATACAAAGTTGAAGAAATAGATGGGGAGAAACACTTTGTAAGTACGAATATATGTATAAAAGGAGATGTTGGAGAATCTGGTTCATCAGCATCGCCATTCGGATACAGTGGTGATGCTATCATTACTAATAAAAAAGGAACAAGTGCTCCAAAATACACATTTATCGGAACCGATACAACTATTGGAGGAAACATAGGAAATCTAAATGTTGTAGGAAGTGATGGAATACATATATTTACACCTACCGACGATAATGTTAGTGATAACGGTTATTGTGGTAAAATATATGGTGAACTCGGTAGTGAAAATATATTAGTACTACAAGGAGAGGACAAACCTAATAATAATTATGTTAAGATAGACGATACATTACTCACCAATAAAATACACAGTTCCGATAATAGTATTAAAATTGCCGAAATTATAAATGGTGGTGTTGTATTAGGAGATAAATCTAAAAATACATCAATAGAGTGTAACGAATTAACTGTTAAAAATGGAAGTAAGACACCAATAAAAACATCTTCATCAAGAATTGATTTGAAAGGTAGTTTATATGTAAATTATGAAGATTACAATTATACGACAAATATATATGGAACGTCAATAGATATAAATACGCATGATTCGAGTTTATGCGTATCAACATGTATACAAGCAAATAAAGATGGTGCTACACTGTCATATACTTACTCGGATAAAAATTCGAACACATCAGCATATGTAAAAAACAATAAAGATGGTGCTATAATGTCACATGTTGATTCGAAGAAATCAACATGTATACAAGCAAATAAAGATAACGGTGTTGTAATAGAACATAAGGATTTGGATTCTTTGTGCGTATCAACTATATCTATATCAATTGAGGATGGTATAAAAATAGATGCAAACAAAGTAATAATTGGAAGCAATACACAAATAAAGGGAAACACAACTGTAGGTGGATACGCAACTGCTAAAGTTGATGGTGTTCCTGATGTTTATTTGGGATGCCCAATTGGTACTATTGTTATGTGGGCAGGTAGTACTACACCTGATGGATGGCTATTATGTAATGGTGAATATGTTTGCTTAGGTAATGATGGTAGTGTAATACATCAAGAGGGCTATGATAATGGGGTATGGTATGGTACAAAATATCAAAATTTAATAAATAAGATTGGATCAACATATGGTATAAGTGGTAACCAATATGGCACACATTATAAATTGCCAGACCTTCGACAAAAATTCCCATTAGGTTACAATAACATTACAAGATATCAACAAATAAGTAATGTGTTTAATTCTTATACTGATTGGGAGTATACAATATTATCTAATTTAGTTGACGTCTCAAATGGAGAGTTCAAAAAAATTAATGGGATGAAGGAAATACCAACAAAAATGAGAAACACTCAAAAATTACTAATTGAAAGACTTAGTGATTTTTATGGTATTTCAATAACATCAACTAGTTATGAACCAATGATAACCGAGATAAATAATACAACCATATTCGGATTAGGTTCGATAAGTGGGGAATTAATGCATACTTTAACTGTTGATGAAATGCCAAAGCATAACCACATGTTATTTGCACAAGGAGCGCAGATAATCACTAGTGGTTCTGGTGGCGAGAAGTTGGAATACAGTACAACACGAGGTTATAGTACGGCCCAAGAAGGTGAGGATAATGCACATAATAATATTCCACCATACTTAGCATTAAATTTCATAATTAAATACAAATAAAAAAAGAGGAGACCAAAAATCTCCTCTTTTTATTTTAATCCACATCAAAATCGTTTACATCATTCTTGATTTTGACTTCTTTTTCACCACTTTCTTTCCAAAGTTGCTTCAATTTAGAAATACGCTCGGCATTCTTTCGTCGAATTTCCTTTCTCTTTTGATATCCAGCACTATCTTTCGCACAATTACATCCCATATCATTAGATTTTCTTTATTATAACACTCCAAGCAATCGTTTCTTTACATCCGTTCTGCATATTATACACAATCTTTCTGTCAAACATGTTGCTGTTTAATGTCTTCATCTGGAACCCGTCGTATTTGTCAAGTCCAGCATTATTTTTTTGAATATCACTGCAGTCTATATATGTTGAATAATCGTTCTCTATTCTTGCATTATTATCACTGCTTCGTTCAATCTTATCCCACATGATAATAGAATCTATCTTGTACAATTTCAATATATTCTGTTTTATATACTGTATGATATCATCTTCTATATCAGATATTGTTCCATATCCATATTCAGGATTTATAAATGTCTTGAACTCATCACTTAATTTGTCTGCCAGATATCTTGTCAATCTCTTTTCAACAAATATATAGAAATCAAGTTCTGTGTTATTTACTTCCTTATACATCAATTCCGCATCCGTTAGATTTGAGTTATACAGGTATTCATCGTTCCAATCGATTATATCGTTGAAATCCTGAAGTGTTATCTTGTCAGGAAGATTCAGATATTTGCTTCCGAAAAACGCGATGTTATTCTTCATACTACGTGTTCCAGCTTCTTCTACATATTCTTGAGCACCGACATATCTGCTAAAATATCCGAAATCCCAATTTGAATAGAACACATTCAAATCTCTATAGTCGATTGCGCATTCGCCTATATACGGATAATAAGGTTGAATTGTTTCAGACAATAGGTTTATATTATCAGAAACTTTGTGTAATGACAAGTCTTTCATCATACCGAAATCACCATATACATTTGTAAATGAACTGTTGAATATCGTCTTGTCATATATATTATCCAAATTAGAACTATAGAATAAAACATCTCTTGTCAATGGTTCATAATATCCAGAATATCTTTGAATATATGTCAATGATAGTTTATTGATATCTTTTGTATACATCTGAACACCAGCAACAATAGATTTTTTATTATTGTTTACTATTTCTGGTTTGATAGTATACAAATCATATACATACAACCTGTCTGGTTCTTCTATGTATATATTAAAATCATATACCTTACTCTCTGTATATTTGCGTTTGCCGAAAATTCCGTTGCTGCCATCGTTACTCAAATCAATATTTTTTTGTATAGAATACATTGACATGTACTCATTCAACATATCTGTGAAATAATGCGAACGGACAATAGACGCATCATTGAAATACAATCGTATAATTGTATTATTATTATTCATAAATGCACTGTCTATCTGGTGATTTAATTTCTTATATACAGTTATCGAATCGCCTTCTATTATAAAGTCATTTTCACTATTGAGTAAATCATAGTATTTCGATGAATCTTCATTGAATATCATGATTCTTGTTACTGAATTTGACGACTTACGCGCCTCGTCAATAATAGATTTCGCATACTCATTCTGTGCAATAATAATATTATCCTCTTCTACGAAATTAAATATCGGACTGTTGTCATCACCAAGCACATATAACTGAATATATTCACCATATTGACTATTATCATTTTCATAATCCGAATCAGAATCATAATCCGAATCATCCTTGTCATATTTTCCAGTCAATAACGGACACGCATAACAGTTAAGTCTGTTGAATCCGTATTTATCCATATATCCGAAATACACAAACAACAATACAACGATAAACTTGTAAGTATCGTTTCTTATTATACAACCAGAACACGATGCGGCGTCAGTATTTTTATATTCTTTACTATACGGAACATATGCAAAAGCAAACTTATATCCGTTCAACAGAATGCTTTTTTTGACAATGTTCGTATCTTTTTCTTTGTTCTCGAACTTGAATCTGACACCGTTGAAGAATGTCTCACACGCATCTATATTGTTGTTATAAGATATGATGGAATAACGAATCATGTCTTCCGTTTTTCCGTCAACATATGTGTTTTTTTCAAAATAATCAGAGAAATAGTTATGAGAAGTGTTCTTAAACAACGCACTCATTTCTGTAATGATATTATCGAAAGTATTCTCGGTTTTGATATACCTGTAATTGTCATATCCAAGCATATATTCTATATCACCCAACTCGTAATCATCCAGAATAACATATGGCATATCATATACATGTTCATCAATCTTTCCGTCATACTGCACATTCATGTTGGCAGACAGATTACTTGCACCGAATATCTTACTTGTATTCAGTCTATACGGATTATGCATACTGTCCAATCCATTAATCATAGACCATTTATTTATATTCGGAACAACTTTACTTACAGTAGACAACTCCGCAATATAATTCTCCTTGTAAAAATCATATTCTGTTCTTATGTTGTTGCTTTTATCGTCAACAAGTGGAGAAACGTTATATGAAGACACCACTCCTAATTCAACATATTCCTTCAAATGGTTGTATTCCGCTTCCGTCTGTGTGTTCACACCATATATTGAGAAATACGTATCAAAATCAAAATCCTTCACTGGGAAGAAACTCAATCTTCCGATAGTAGGTATGAACGCATCACAAATCTCAACCTGCCCAGTCTTTGATACATATATATCGTCATTCTCTGTCACAACGACATACTTTTCATTCATCTCGAAATGTTCTTTCTTCTCATTTGAACGGTCAATGTATGATGATACGGTGTTTATCTTTGTTACACCGTTGTTTATATTTTTGAGATATCTTCCACCCATGAACAGAGGTGCGTTATATGCACTTGTCAAGAATGTGTTTGTCGTCATATCACTTCCACCGACGAAATAGAATCTGTTTGTTCCATCTTCTCTGTAGTTATACGAAACAAGTTCAATGGCATCAAGCATTGTTCTGTTAAAATCCGCACAAATTTCCGTGTCAAGTTTCTGTCCTTGGAAATGACATTTGATGATGATGTTGTCACCAGCATAATACGCATCAAAATATCTGTCATCGAAATCCTGCCCGTTGATGGCACAAACAATTGAATGCACAACATCTTCTACAGTCGATTCAATAACTTCAGAATCCGATTCTCCATTGTCCACATCTCCTATGGAGAACATATAATTATTGAACTGACCCGCTGGAAGTCTGTCTACGGCAGTCACATTTACAAAATCCGTATCATCCAAATTCAATTCAGAATCAGAGTCTGAATCCAGATTGTCATAATACGCATAATGCATGTTCCTCAAGATAATTTTACTTCCTCTTACTGGAACTTTCTTTAATCTGAATTGTATAGAAGCATATCCGTACTCATTCAATCTGTCTACATTAGCATAAGATTTCTCATTATCTATTCCACACAAATCTGCAAGATCGATAGACTTATCCGTCACATAACAGTTGACATAATTAGGTGTGTTTTTCTTTCCCGTGTTTGTGTTTTTCGGTTCAATTATCATAGAATCAGAATCAGAGTCATCATCTATTATAACCTGTTCCTTTAACTCATTGTGTTTATAATTACTGAAATATGTGTTGCAACCTAATGTTTCATCCTTTACATAAGCAAGTTTATGCAACTGTTCATACTTGTCTTTGATATAATAAACACTTTCAATGTCTTTGTATATTTCATTGAAGTAGTTCATAATATCCATCTGACCAGAACCACTGTCGACAACATCCATGTATATCTTAAGTGGTTCTTCTGTGTGACGACGGGAGAGAATAGTGGATGTTGTCATTTTTATAGGTTCTTTCTCATCCACACCGTTATAACACTCAAGTCCGACATTGAACTCGAACTCATCGATGTCATTACAGTACAAACCGATATATCTTCCGAATCTGTAATCTGGTGTCTCATTGTCATTAAACAAGAACTCTATATTGATGATGTTCGGGAAAATTATATTGTTTCTCAAGAATCCATCTGTTATCCAGTCATCCGCAGATTGAACAGTGTTGTCTTTGTTGCACAACGCATCTTCGAATGATTCTACCGCTTTAGTAAACCCACCGCAACTGTAGTTTATTCCGTAATAATAAATCTCTTTCTCGGAGAAATCTACATAAACTGGATTTTTGGTATATGTACTCTGACTTATGTAGTCTCTGATATATCTTCCAAGAGGTGTTCTTTCTCGCAAATCAAACGAACGGATGATAGTCGCCTTGTCCAATATATCTCTCTTGAAATCGAATTTCCAGTCGTTGGTTATATCACTGTCGCTGTCCGATGCGCTCTCTTCGCCGTTCAAATTGAAATTGGCGGGACCAGGTACTTTGAATATAACAAAATAATTAGGCAACTTGTCCTTGATATACAACGGTGCAACAAAACCTAACTCCTCGTCATATACATTTGAGTTGATAGATTCTGCACCAGACCAATAAAACGTCTCGTATTGATTGTCAAAAGATGTTGAAATGGACTCGTTTGAATAGCTCTGAAAAACATCGAACGCAATCATAGACGAGAGTCCGCTATAAAATCTGGCAACATCTTTATCGTATGTGTTCTTTCCAGTTATACGAAAAGCCTTGTATTTGTTTGCAGACAATGCCGAGTTAGCGGAATATGACTCAAGATACAAGTCATTTCCATTATACATCAGTTTTACATTAGTAGTCAAACGGGGATTGATGCGCATCAATGAAAAAGACACGTTATCGTCTAACTTCGTATATCCATTATTTAATTTCTTCATGTGAAAAACACTTTATTCTATATATTTATGAGACAAAAAAGAGAACCGATTCGTCACGAACCAGTTCCTCAAACAAAATGAAAAAACAAAATCTAAAATAGTCTAAAGCAAACAAAACTAAAAAATCAAAAATAGCACTAAAGCAATCAATGCCAATATAGACATCCAACCAAGTGTCAATAAAATAATGTTTCGAACAGTCACATATGATTTACCAGGTATATAACATGGTGTAAATGTAATCAGGTAACTATTCTCCGTTTCGGACTCAATCGGTATGAGATTGAACACCATAATGTCAACAATGTTCAACTTCAGCAATACTTGGTTGATTTCCTCCAACTCATCCCTCAAGAGAATGGCATCTTCTTGACTTCCTAGTTTGTATTTGAAATCACGATTGATGACTTTATACATACGACCAATCCAATCCCTCTTAAGTCCAATCTTATTAAGTTCTTCGGCATTTTCCTTCTCTACCCTGCGGACGATTCTCCATGCCTGACACTCTCTATGAAAATTTCTTAACCACATTTCAATGTAAAAATAACAAATTTTTTTACCACTTTTCATCAACACAATGTTCTGTGTTCATTTTGCATTTCTTGTCCATAAAACACCCGCACTTTTTGCACTGGTATTTTTCTCTGTCAATACAATCACAGTCACGGCAAATAGTCAATCTGCGAACATACTCGTCAAAAGTAACTTGGTCACCATAAAGAAGATAGTTCCAATATGCCTTCAAAAATCTAAATATTCGTCTCATTTCAATTTCTTTTTCAATTCATTCAAGTCATCAATATACATATCCCTAATGTCTCTCTTCTTTGTATCAGCAATGAGCTGTTTCTTTTCTTCACATTGTTTCAACAACTCCGCATATCTCTCTTTGGTGAGTGAATAAATAGGCATTCCAATCAAGTAATCAAAACTGTCGTTAATCTTGTCAAACTTATTGGTTTCAAGATACTTAACGATTTCAATCTTCGGTTGGTTATTCACGTTTAGTTTCTTCTGAATGATATGCTGGATGAACTTTGCCTTGTTAGACAAGTTCTTATATTCTTCAATATATTTATTGATAAGATAATCTTTTCTTTTCTGATACCAAGTGAGTCGGAAATCTACGAAATAACGCAAGATATCTTCAGCACAATCGAAAATTTTCAGTTTTCCATTCTCATCTATCGTAGTCAGGTTTTCCGTATCCGAATCATGTATTTTGAGAACAGATTCCAACCTGTCTTCGTCAATCAACTTCTGCAAATCCTCCCTTTTGAACTTCAATGTGTAATCAATGGAAACGGACGCATTGTTATCATAATCCTTTATAATTTTCTTGTCAACGAGTGAGTCCAGATATGCCTCGTATTTCTCAAACGTGGTATCAGGTGGGAGTTCTGACACATGCACAGTCGTTGTGTTAACAATTTCATATTTTCCAGCAATCCACCATTTGTTCTTGTTCTCCTTGTCTCTTTTCCATGTACCAGTAAACTCTGGTTGATAGGGTTTCAGTTCCTTTATCTTCTTTCCGTTAAGATAGTCGATACATGCTTGAGTAACTTCCTTCGGATTACGATTCAGGACATTTGAACTGAACCCGACGGAAATACCAGATTTTCCGTTCAGCAACACTGCAGGCAAAATAGGCAGGAAAAAGCAAGGTTCTATAATCATCCCTTCTTCCTCTTTTCCTTTAAGCAGTTCAAAGTCTTTATAAACCAATCTGAAATTTTCACTCAAATGACATCCTACGTATCGTGGACTTGACGCATGAGTTGAACGAAGACTACCTACCTGACCTTCCGCTGTCAATAAAGGTATGTTATTTTTGAATTTCTGACACATTGACGTTATTGCATCATTCATTGAAGCGTCTCCGTGCAAATAATTCTTCTTGGATGAAGCAAGTCCACCGAGCTGAAAGATTTTCATTCCTTTCTCTTTTCCAGTTTTCCATATTTCATCCGCCATAGAAATAATCTTTCGCTGGACAGGTTTAAATCCGTCAATAACACTTGGTATTGCACGGTCTTCAATCACAGACATAGAATACTCCTTGTAATCCGTGTCCAAAAATTCTGTTATGTTTTTTGTTCTTATCTTTTTTGTACTCATAGCAACTTGTTTTTACGTAATTCTGGGTCTTTTCCAAACCATATATTCATACTTTCTTCCGCCAAGTCATCCAACTCGTAATAATATAAATGTGGTTCACGGAAGATACGTTTACTTTGTTCGTCAGACAAAGCACCAAGACCCTTCATATAATGTATATCGTACTTCTTTATATCATTTTTCTTCAACCAATCCTGATATTCGCTTTCATAATAGAACCATGTTTCTTTTCCAGTCTTTTTGTCAGTTGCAACAAGCACTGGAGTTTCTGCGCGGGCAACTTTATGTGCCTTTATCAGACTTGGCCAATATTTTTGTATATAATTCAATATGAGTGCAGCACAAGCGGTTCCGTCAACATCAGCATCGGTATATATCTCTATTCTACCGTATCGCGTTGTATCCTTGATTATTCTACCTTTTGAATCAAATGTAATAGGGTCGACAGAAAACTGAAGTCCCATTGCTGACATCACACTTAGTATTTCCTCGTTTGCCCGAACCTTTTCTTTCGGACAATCCCTGACGTTCAACGACTTTCCTCGTAGTGCAAGACCCCCATCGGTACTGGCAGACCTCGACGTTCTAAACGATGCCAATGCCGAATCTCCCTCTGTAAGAATAAGTCTGCACTGGTCTTTTTTTGATGTTCCAGCCCACTTGGCGTCAATCAGTTTCTCAACTTTTACTTTTGACAGTGCTTTGTTTGCATCACGTTCCGCTTTCTTGTCATCCGCCACTTTCTTTTGGTCTAACCAATCAGCAATAAGATTGGTTATTTCAGAACTGTAAATCTTGTTCAGGAAACCTTTTGACAACTCGATTGGTTTTACAAACTGCTTACTGTCACTTACCAGTCTTTCTTTTGTCTGCGAACTGAAGCTTGGGTTGGACACGGTTGAATTGACAAACAGCATGATATGATTACGTATCTGACCAGGCAGAATATCTGTTTTATATTTCTTATTCAGTTTCTCACGCATGAACGGAACAAACTGGTTAAGAACATAATCAACATGTGTTCCAGACTGGAATGTGTTAACCGAATTGACAAACGATATACACTGGAATCCGTTGTTTGACGTAGAAATACCGACTGACCATTTACCGTCTTTTGTTTCCTCATACATGAAATTGTCTGCAGAATCGAGAAACATCAAACAATAATCCTTAAATGACTTGATGTCAATCTTCTTGTCATTGAAATAAATCTTCAGTTTTGGATTTGTTCCTGCAACCTCATACACGCGCGATTCTATTGATTTATAAATATCATCGGAGATTTCTTCCATTCCGAACTTCTCATAATCTGGAATATATGAAATCTGCGTATAATGTTTCGTGCATGCGGTTATTTTAGGAGTTGTTCTGTCTTTTGCGTTGTTTGCATATACTTGATAGAATTTCTTTGAACCGTCTGCGGTATCCACATAAAAACGAGTAGACATACAATTGGTTGCATATGCACCTATACCGTGTGTTCCCACTGTTTCTCTCTTCTCGTTGTCGTTGAAATTGCTTCCTGCCTTGGAATAACCCATACACATCTCTGGTACATAAATTTTGGATGTTTTGTCTTTCTGCACTGGCATTCCACCATTATCCCAGACTGTTATCATTCCAGAATTCCTGTCAACAGAAATCTTGATGGTATCCAATTTGGAATCTTTCCGTTTCGACTCATCAACAGAATTATCCAGAATCTCATCGAATATCTTTATGAAACCTGGATTGTAATCAATCTCTTTTAATACAAACTTGCTTCCTTCCAACACAAAATGAGAAGAACGCTCGATTGAAATTCCACCGATATACATCTGCGGACGACTGACAATATGTTCTCTGTCCGTCAGTATTTTATATTCTCTTTCTATCGCCATACAACAAAATAATAACAAAACTTGTTTTCGTTTTTCAAAATTTCAATTATTTACGCAAACCACCAAACTTATAATTATAACAACATTTTATTATACTCGATCGCATTGCCAGTATTTACAAGGGTTGCGAAAGAAAAAGCGGGATTTTGCTATTATTATAAAATAAAGAAGAGAGGAAAGCAAAAAAAAAAAAACTAAAAAATAAGAAAAACATAAGAATATGAACATAATAATATTAGTATTAAAAAAAAAGAAGAAATTATTTGTTATTTTTACTTTAGAAAAACATATATTGATATGAACAACA
>Ga0247610_10001798_pt1 | contig 25852 bp, 28 predicted proteins | sample 174DNAGHGhighgp2_FD_193483 | JGI IMG/M metagenome (GOLD analysis project Ga0247610, IMG submission 193483) | Sheep rumen microbial communities from Palmerston North, Manawatu-Wanganui, New Zealand - 1742 DNA GHGhigh gp2 | ecosystem: Host-associated > Mammals > Digestive system > Stomach > Rumen...
AATTCTGGAAGATTTAAGGAATCAGTTGAATATTCTTAACACTAATTTGGCTAAACTTTCTGTTACTATAGAAGGAATGGAGAAGAGAAATGAAGACAAGAGATAAATTGGATATTTCATTATTTATCGTGCAGCTAATTGTTGCATTAAAGACGTTATTCTCTAAGGAGAAGAAGGATGATAACTGATATACTGATTGGCCTAACTACAGTTCTATTTATTACTCTCGTGCTACTGCTTGGATCGTTATGGTTCGATAGTGAAGATGGCACATGGGGTAAGAAAGATGATAAATAGTTGCGATGATTGTAATGAGAAGTGTAAATACCTTACAGAATGCTTAGAATCGAGTTATAACGAGATGTTAAGACGTTGTAATGTAGATATACAGGACAAGACAGAAACAAGTCCAGAAGTGCCTCAGAATGCGAAAGAACAAGGTTTAGGAGAAGGAATAGGATTTCAAAGACTTAGACGTATAACTGGCTATTTAGTAGGTGACGTTTCTAGGTGGAATAATGGTAAATATTCAGAATTAAAGGATAGGGTGAAACATGGAACCGTATAAACCAAATAAACCATGGATAAGTGTAAACTTACCATCAAGAGAAGAATTAATAGCAATGGCTATGGGATTAATTCCTGGTGGTCGTGCATTAAAGAATATGCATGATAATCCAGAAGGACCATTTACTGAAACTTTAGATTTAGCTGCAGAAGATTTAGTTCCTTTCTATGCTAATCTTATTAAACCAGCAGTTAAAGGTGAAGATATTAATTTGAGGAATAATCTTCTTGAAGCTGCATTAATTGGATTACCATTGAATGGTCCACGTGGTGTTAGGCGTACTGATCCTAAGCGTGTTCCTATTGATGAAGCCAGAACTGCTGAATTTAATCAGAAATTAGAAGAACTTATTAGAAATCCTGAATTAACTCCTTCTGAGAAGATATATATAAATGCATTACATGACAGCCGTGCACTAGGTAATGATCCAACAGCAACTGCTTTAAATAGAAATGAGAATATATTAGGACAAGTATTAGATAGATATGGATTAGGTGATTATTATGATGATATAGTATTTGGCCGTAATGCTCGTAATAATGTAGATGACTTTATTAATCCGGAAGAATATAAAGTAGATAGGAAATATTTCGGTGATGGTGATCCTATGGATGTTCCTTATAATTATCTTAATGATGAATATGGTCATGATTATTTATTTAGAAATAGAGATAATGAAACAACATTTGATCAAGCTAAAGATTGGTATGAAGCTGCAGCAGCTAATAGACGGAACGTAGATAAACAATTTGATGACTTTATTGTTGATTATTATGATAAGGATAAATTTAATTATGAACCAAGATATATAAATGGACCAGATTATGAATTTACACCGAGAAGACTTAAAGAGAAATTTGGTGATGGAAATATTAATCAACAGGAACTATTAAATGAATATATCGACAGAACAATTAAGCCATCTTCTCAATGGCAGGAGAAAGTTATTGATATTCTTAAATCTGACTTATCTAAAGAAGAGAAGAGAGCTTTAATTAAAGATATATATGGAGATGTTGAAGTACCTATTGAAATAGAAGAACTACTTCTGTAATTACATAATTAAATAAATACAAGAAATCCTCTGAAGCGGCGGCGACAGAGGATTCTTTGATTAACTATGTGTATGAGGAATTAAGTTATGACTGTAGAAGATAAACTCTCGACATACTAAGTAGCGATACATGATGAAAGAGATGAAGTGCATGATTTATTGCAGTCAAGTGGTATATACTGCATTTATGCTACCGTTCTGTCAAATTCTTGACTGTTTCACGTGGGTATAAATATATAGAAAGGTTAGTATGATATGAAACAATACGTGAAACAGTCATAAACTCTTTGAATGATTATAATATAGTAAATTATTTACGTCTTGTAAACCCCTATTTATTGTTCTGATTTAATTGTATAGTGAATTCTGTAATTATTCTTATTGTCTATTAGGTCAACATAGGCTGCATATACTGGAAATAGACACGTTTCTAGCTTAATTGACTTATTTCCTTTAAATACGTTATGTTTACCATATGCTAGCCTATTGTAAACGCGGTTAAGTTCTTTAAGGCTGATTACTTCTTTATTTATTACTTTCATATTTATTCCTTTATAATATATATATAATATAATGTATTAATATTAAATATATTCTAGTTAATGGGGCGTTTACCCTATTACTCGTAGGCTGAGGCGATAGCCTCTTTGATTGACGATGTTAAATGGAGTTCATTATAATGTTCAATCCATGCACGTTCATAACCTAATCTATTTAATACTGTCAAACATAAGTCTTTATCCATCATGCCGTTATAATAATAATTGATATACATTCTTACAGTTTCTGTATTATTTGCGTTAAACCATCTATCTATAGCGCAGTCAATAACGAAGTTCTTATCTTCATCGTTAATTCTGTTTATTTCATTCTTTATTGCAGTAATAGATATATTTCTCTTCTGGAAAGCCTTCTCAAGCTTTCTGTCATGATGTATATCTCTTCTGATTATTTCCTTTGCAATATCCTCGGAAGATAGATTATTTAGCCATGACCAGTCAGTTCTCTTACTTCCTTCTTTCTCATGGCGTTCTCTTCGTTGCTTATAGTAATAACCTAGTTTAAATCTTGATGTAATCCATTCATCTGGATTTCCATTATTCCAATGCTGCATAAATTCGTCATATAATCTAATATAATTATAATAGAATCCACGTCTATAGCTAATGCAATAATCATATAGCTTTGATATTTCAGTATCTCCTGGATATGATTCGTAAAGATATTCTACATCTTTAAATATCATCGTTTCTAAGTCTTCTAAGACCTTATTTATATCTACCCTATTAAGATTATACCTTCCGTAAATAATGAGGTTATAATGCGTTATTAAGCAAGATATGACGATATTATCAATAAACCTTCCAATGAAATATGTATTGATATTATTACCAGATATAAATGGCTGCAATAAATTTGCATTCTTTGGAAGCCATAGATATGGTTCATAACATCCGATAAATTTATTCATTTCGGATTCTTTAAATTGTTCTTTCATAACTGACTTCACAGCCAGCCTTATTCTTCCATACACATAATTCATATATTATTTATTAAACAAAGATAGTAAATCTTGTAAAGTTTGTAAACCCATAGTATTCAGTAATAAACAGTATGAATTCTTTAATTCGATGAGGGCCCGCGCCCCCTTTCTTTATAATAATATTATTATAGAAGAACACACACTAAATTTGCAAATTTAAGTGATTCCAATTCTATTAACAATTGAAATAAAGTGTGTGCCTTGCGTGCCGCGCTGTATATTGTGTCCCCAATGTCCAAATTTAATCATGACATACTATATAATCTATTTAGCGGCACATAGTAAAGTGTGTGCCTAGTGTGTGCCATTGCGTGCCTAAATACAAAGTTTGGAATATTTCTGTTATATATATTATGTAAGCAATAATTTACTATATTTAAGGAATAATATGAAGATAGCAACAATAGATATTGAAGGAGACGGCCTTTCTAAGGATTTAAATCAGAAATTGTTTAAGAATGGTGGTCATTATGATCCCGATACACGTTTATGGTGTATTACATTTACAGACGATAAAGGAACTGACACTTATGTTTGTAAATTACCGCCAATTCCTAGAGCAGGCAGAAAGGCTTATCATAAAGTAACTACAAAGGTTCCTAATGAAATTAATGGACATAGGATAACTGAAGTAACAGATTATTGGAGTTTCTTAGATACTATATATTTATTGTTGAAACACTATAAGCTTAGCGGTTATAAGATTTGTTTCAAAGGTTATGGTAAATATAATTATGACAAAGATATGTTGGAAATTATATTTAAGAAGTTTAATATAGATACTGATATATTAGATTGCTTAATAAATGCTCATAAATCAACCGTGGGACGTTGGAAAGAGACAGGTAAGCAAATACATACCGGAACTAGAATACCAAACCAGGAATACATTATAAACGGAATTAAACACAATATTGAAGACAGTATACAATTATATAATTTGGTAATGGAATATGTACAACGAACAGCAAATTGAAGATATGAAGAGAAGAGTCAGAGAACAAGATACTAAGGTATTTGATATCTGGCTAAATCAATATAATAAAGAAGATAACAATAATAACTATGATCCGAGATGGGATAGGGAGTAGAATATGACTGATATACAAGCAGATATAATGGAAATCAAACAGACGTTGAAACAAATACAGCATGATATTAACACTATTAAGAATATTAATGCTGATTATTTCGATTGGAATTCTGACATTTATCAAGATGTACCACAATATATTCCAACACAAGGCTGCAGTTTAGAAGATCAAATGAATGCAATTAAGAAATATGATGAATACTGTGAAAGACATCCAGAGTTTATCGGTGGTTTAGTTAAAGGGGAATAATGCAAATAATCATATCAATGACAACATGGTCTAAGAGAATCGGAAGCTGCAAACCAACTTTAGATTCAATTCTTAATCAGACTAGAAAGCCAGATTTAATTGAAATTAACCTTGATAGGGACAATTTCCCAAATGAACGTAAAGATATACCAGAATGGCTAGTTCAAATGGAGAATGATAATGATAATTTACATATCTATTTCCAGGAACATGACATGCATGTTTGGGAGAAATTTGTACCAACGTTTAGACGCCATAATGAAGATTTCATTTCAGTAACACTAGATTGTGACGTTAATTATCCACCAACATATATTGAAGAAATTGAGAAGAATATGCATGATGCTGACTGGCTATGTACACAGCATGATGATATGACTCAAGGCCAATACATGGTTTACGGTCCTAAAGCAGTAAAGTTGATGACTGAAAGGGTAACTGATTCAGTTATACAGGATATTGACTTGGATGATCATTTCATTGGACACTTATTATTCCAATCTGGATTAAAGAGAGGAAAGAAGATAGAATCTAAATGTGAAGACAGACAAGAAGGTTATAGCTTTAGACGATTCTTCGTAGATGGTTATGATGAAGCTGAACTTAAAGACAGCACATGTGACTATCCACAAAGACAGTTCATTAAAGAAAGAATATTGATGCACAATAAATATAGAGTTGGTTAATGAAGACAATAAAGCGTAAAGCTAAGAAAGAAACTGATCCGAAAGTATTGTTTAGGCGTTCCAAAGAATGGGCTACATTCAGACAAAGGATGAAGAAGAAACAGAAATACGACTATGTAACTGGTTCTCCGTTAGCCAAAGGCTTTAATTTACATCATCTTTGTGAAGACCCTAAACAATATTCTGATATATCGGATGAGTCCAGATTTGTTTGTTTAAATTCTACCAGCCATGTTGTTATTCACTATCTTTGGGGTGACGGAAAGAGAAGATATAACTGGAAAGAACGTCTTCAGAAACTTAAAGAATTGTGTGAAGCGATGGACGAATTTAACGATAACTAATTATTTAGTATAACAGCCTAGCTGGATTGGATTACTATCCGCTATAGCTAGCAAAGATTGTTCCTATTGAATAACATTTGTTTATTCGTGTGGGTTCGAATCCCACCTAGGCTGTACATTTAGGGCTCGCATGTACCAAGGAGGCGAGAAGGCTTTGCAAGCCATCTGTGGTGGTTTCGATTACCACCGGGTCCATTATTAGCCAGTATGGCAGAGAGGCTGAATGCGCGTGACTGTAGATCACGTCCTTCAATAGGTTAACATCGGTGGTTCAAATCCATCTGCTGGCATAAGGATTATTTATGGCAACAAATAAGAAACAAATAAAGAGAGAAATCAACGAAGCACAAGAACCATTAAGAGATACAGCTAAAGATATTCCTTTGCTCTTAGCCTGTATTCTTAAGGAACTTGAAGAGAATAATAAATATCTTAAATTATTGTCTAAGCTATCGGCTATAGATCATGGAATAGAATAATGAAACTTAGTGAATGGTGCGAACAGAATTTCAAGCATGTTACGTTTGAAGAATATATTGGTAATTTGAAAGTTCCAAAGATTAATGTGGAACTTACTTATGGCCTATTATCTACAGAGAATAAAGAAGAGTTTCAGAAGCTTGTATTCCATCTAGCACCATTAGGAACAATAATTGATAGTATTTCAGATGATTTCTATGAAGGAAAGATTCTGCTATTACGTAATATGTTGACTAGAATGTTAATGGAAGAACCAAATCATAAATTAGCCGATAGATTCCTTAATATATTAGAACGTAGAGATAAGGCACATTGGAGCAAAGATAAGAAAGTAACTGAAATAAAGGCTGAGTCTGTTCCTGATAATAACAATAACAATAGCCCATTCAATATTACGTTTACTGTTAAAGAATAATGAATTTAGAATTATCTAAATGGCAACAAGAATTTATCAAGAGGTTCGATGATCCTCTTGTTATTGCTTGTACAGCTATTTCTGCTGGAAAGACACGTATATTAGCAACATGGCTAGTATTGCAATGCCTTCAGAAGCCAGGTATTCGTGGTATAATGATTGCACAGACACATTCTGCATTAAAGAAAGTGTTGATTAGAGAAATTATTAACTTTGCTACGGTAATCGGCGTAACACTTAAATACAACGGTTCTTCTCAAGAAATTTATTTCGAGAATGGTTCTGTATTATTTGGTTATACTTCCGAGAATCCTTCTTCTGTATTAGGTTTGACTGAAATTGCATTACTGGCAATCGACGAAGCTGCATACTGCTGCGAAGAAATTTATAACTACGCTAAGGACCGTATGAGAGGTTCCAAATATCCGTCAATGACCAGACTGATTTCTTCTCCGTCTACATTAGATAAAGTTCAGAACTGGTTCAGCAAGATAGTTAAGGAACATGAAGATAGCGTTATACATGCTACATATAGGGATAATCCGTTTACTTCCGAAGAATTCAAGAAAGAACTTGAAGACCGTTACGGTATTGGTTCTAATCTATTCAGACAACAATGTTTAGGTGAAATATTCGATACTGACGTAGCATCTCAGATTATATTCAGACATGAATTTCCTGTAGAGAAGAGAGATAACGGTAAAGAACACTGGTTCGGTATGGACGCAAGTGGTGTTGGTGCTGACTCTGATATGTATGCCGTTATTGATAAATTCGGAATGGTTGACTATATAGAGAAAGTCGAAGCTAGCACGCAGCAGAAAGCTGGTATCGTATCAATGTTATATGACAAATATAAAGTCAAATATGGCAATATAGATATGACTGGTGGCTATGGACAAGGAGTATATGACCTATCCAGAGATAAGAATTTAGCTATTTCAGGTATCAATTTCGCACAGAAAGCAATAGATTTAGATAAATATCCTAATGCTAGAACTGAAATATATCTAGAATTAGCTAAAGCAATTAAACAGGGCTTCTGGGTTAACGATATAGTTAAAGAAGAAATGTTGGCACAAGCTTTATTTATTAACAATAGAGGACAAGGCCAACTAGTACCTAAAGATGACGTCAAGAAGATATTAGGCCATTCACCAGACTTATGTGATGCTGTTGCATTAGCCGTTTATGCTATGAATCATGGCGAACAGATGCCTGAATATTCAGCTAAGAAAGCAACAGATATTGCAAATAGGTATTTAGCATATTTCAATAGGTATAATTGATGATTGATTGTTCTAAATGTAAACATCATAGCTGCTGTAAACACGTAATTCCTGAGTTAGCAAGAGAGAATTCCACAATTTGCCGGTTCTTCGACGAGGAGACCGGCCTTTGTACTATATATACAAATAGACCTTGGATTTGTAATACAGATTACATGTATGAGCATTATTATAAAGATAGAATGACTAGAGAAGAGTATGACAGAAGAAATTCAGAAGCATGCAAGCTATTAAATTCTAATTATTAGATAAAGTTTAATAATAAGGAGATATTTATGGCTTCTGTCAGAGAAATTATTAAAGAGGCTACAGTTCGTATTAATCTTGTTCCTAGAAAGCAGGCTATTCCAGGTGATATTCTTGAAACTGCCTATAAGCTGCTTAAAGGTATTGTAGCCAAATACAATAGTGACAATTTGCTTAATTTCACACAGAATTCTATAATTGTTAAGAATTCTGAATTTACTCATATATATGACGAGACAGACTTTATGAAGGGAAAGAATAATCTTTATTTCCCGACTGTTGAAGCATTACATGCTTATATTCCGTCTGAAACAGAATTTAACGACCATACATGGGCTATGGTAGAAGGTGTTGAAGATACAGTTTATGTAGTATTTAATCCAGCTTTGAATGTATACGCCTGGAGAGCTCAGACTATTCTGGATTATCTGCAACCTAGAATTCAGGAAATGAAGAAATATATGGCCATGAATCATGTATGTGTTAGAGACGTGGCTAAGATTAATTCTGTTTATGTCGTTACCGACGTTGGACAGCCTTATAAGATGTATTACGAGCTTAAATTTATGCCGGCTGCAGAATTTGATAACTATATGAATGATGCCAATGTATTTACTGTAATTGAGAAATCTGAAGGTGAATGGGTAATGCAGGTTAAGCCGTGGACATATAGACTTAATGACAGGAGACTGAAGATTAACTATAATGAAGCAATCGACTTCGATCTTGAATCAGATCTCTATATTCCAGATAACTATGTCGAATTACTTATTGTTGCATTGGCACATAAGCTGGCTTTACAATATCCTAGACTTGACGACGCTCAAATGAACAGACTTGAGAATGAAGTCAGAGTATTAGTCGATAATGTTAGAACTCCTAAATCTATCACTAGAATGGTGTTAAGAGACAAATATGAATATTGGCCGGGTTATAGAACAATGACACAGGCTGAATTAATGGCAGGTTATACCGTATAAGGAGATTACATGGCCAATAATGTTAAATTAATTGAGAATATTGCAGGAAGCATTACACGTTCTAATCTAGCTAAGGTAGGCCTTGGAGAGTCGACGAATATGTATGTGGAAACTCAGAATCCGTCTGAGCATTCCTGTAGTATTCTAATGAGAACAATTCAGGGTCAGGTAAAGGCAGCTAATATCGGCGGTAAATGTCGTGGTATGTATCGTGTATCAAGAGGCTACGATAACCGTCCTGTGTTGTATGCAGTTTATGGTAATAAGCTTTATTTAATCAATGAAGATAATACATATAATTACATAGCTACTATTAGTTCAAACGGAACTGAATGTCATATGACTGAAACTGGTGGCTATGGTTCTGCACATCCTCATCTTATTATTACTGATGGTTATAGCGTATATGCAGTAAACAGTGGCCTTTCTATCGGCGATCAGCAAGTAGACTTCAGAAGAATTAGATTACCGTTACGAGTAAATTCTAAAGATACATATATTAAGCCGACTCATTGTGCATATCTTTATGGTTATCTGATTGTCAATGACGCTGGAACTGATGCATTCTATACATCTTATCAATATCCGTTTGAAATTGAGAATTCTGAAGATGCTGAATTCTATGATGAAAGATCCGAATTTATTGTCTGGTGGAATACATTAGATAAAGATACACAGCAGCAATATATGGCTGGTGAAATCCAGGATGTTTATTACGATAAATATAAAGGTTTCATTACTGGAACAGCTGATGATACGCCAGAGAAATATGATATATTCAGAGTTAATACTGTTCAGTATGCAAATTATGGCTTCGTGACATATTCTGAATGGTCAAGCGACAATACGATCGGCTTAATTTCTAATGGCTCTAAACTTTACACATTTGGTGAACGTAGCTGGCAGGTATTCTCTTACAATGATGACGTAAACAATCCATTCAGTTCTCCTGACAATGCTGCAGGTAATATCGGCATTAAAGCACCTAATAGTTTAGCTATGTTAGGTAATACTGTATTATGGCTTGGATCTTCTGATATCGGCGATAATGGCGTATTCATGATTACTGATACTGCTATTAAGAGAATTTCTACACAGGATATCGAAAGAGAACTGGTTAAGATGGTTAATCCAGAGAACGCTTATTCTTCTATCTGGCAGGAACATCAGCATGTATTCTATTCTATTACGTTTGAAGATTCTAAGAAGACTTATGTATATGACGTAAATGAAGATGCATGGCATTATAGAGCTTCATATGATCCGTTTAATAGGTTAACATTCTGGCGTTATAATCATGCTACATTTGCCTATGGAAAGATTTATTTAGGAACTGATAATGCTTTAGTATATAATGACGAGAACAAATATACAGAACATGACGAAAGACCAATCCTTAAGGTTAGGAGAGGTGGTGTATTAACTTCTAATGATTGTCCGTTCTATATAGATTCTGCTGAACTTATCATCAACAATGGCCAGCACAGCTTTAATGATCAGTATGGTAATCTTGAACTTAATCCTAGATTGTCTATTAGATATAGCTGGGACGGTTCTACATGGTCTGATTATGAAGACTACTGGATGGGCAAGATTGGTCAGTATGATTATTCTACTACTATATATCAGTTAGGTATGGGTAAATATTTCACATTAGAAATATCTTCTACTGAACCAGTTCCAATGGCTATAGAGAATCTGAAGATTTCGTTTAGTCCATGTTCTAACTTTATTTAAGGAGAAATATGAATAAGGTAGAGCTTAAAGTTATAAGATTTGACGAAAGTAACAAGAATATCGAAGCTTTGAAAGGGCAATATGGCCAGTTAAGTGACGGTAAAGGTGTATTCACGTTACTAAAGAATGTTCTATTAGTTAACCTTCTTCCAGGAGCTAAATATAACGAAATACAACTTCCTACCGTTTATGATGGCTTTATTCAGCTTTCTAATGGTGGTAGAATTCAGATAAAGAACAGTATATTAACATGCGAATTACCAGCTGGAGTATCAGGATTTGGCCAGTTGGTATTAAAGAAATGGAATTAATAACTAATTATTAGGAAAGAAATTAAGGAGATAACGATATGGCACCATTAATAGCAGCTGCAATAATCGGGGCTGGAGCAACTCTGGCTAGTTCTGGTATTTCTGCTTATTCTAACTATAAATCACAAGAAGCAGAACGAGAAGCTAGAGAGAAAGCAGCAAATGAATTAAAGAAACAGGGAGCAATTACTGATGCACAGTATAATCAGTTAATTAACCAGATTAATCAATATTATAATACACGTGGTTCTTTAGGAACTCAGCAAGATGTAAACGCCTATAAACAGGCTATTGCTGGTTATAATCCTGAAGATTATGCTGCTGATGTAGGTGAATTTAACTACGGAAAGTCAGTAGAAGATTTCACAAATCCGTATTATGCACAGATTATTGGTCAAACGCGTGATGCTTTACAGCATAGCGCAGCTGGTGCAGGTCTAGGTCGTGGAACTGGTGCAGCTTTAGGTATTGCACAAGGTGTAGCTTCTAAGTCTGACGAACTTTATAATACAGCATTGAATCAGTATAATCAAGATAGACAGTTCGAATATCAGAAATATGCAGATGCAATTAGAAATAATCAGAATAGACTCAATGCTCTCAATACTGCACAACAGTATAAGATTGGTCTACAAGGTAATTTAGCTTCTGATTACTATAATACTCAAGATGCACGTATGAGTGACGTAATGAAAGCACAGCAAGATAGACTTAATGCACAAACTAGCTATGCATCAGCTATAAGTGGTTTATACTAAGGAGATATTATGGCAGGAATTTATCAAAGAGATAATATAGGTTATGGTAATCTGCTAGCTAATGCTATAGCTAACCGTATTAATTGGATTAATCGTCAAGGCGATACAATCCGTAAATATGGTGAAATTGCTTCTAATGCAGTTAAAGAACTTGGTGCAATGGGTGGACGTCTTGTAGATGCTTATCAAGCTGAACAAGAAAGCCCAGAAGCTCGTTTAGAGAAACTTCAAGCAGAATTGAAAGAAGCTGAAGCAATTGAAGCATATAATCGTCAAGTAGAACAACGTAAAGCAGTAAATGATTATATCAATAGATACAATGAACAAGTTGCTGCTGGTAGACAGAATATGATTGATAGATCTGCTGCAGAAATGATGGGTTACAAACCTAATTATGGTATATATGGTTATAAACCATTAAATACAGGTAATAATCTTTATGGTATGGAAGATTACTACAGACATGGAGGTATTTAATGCCTAGAAGTATAGACGAAATTAAAGCTGATATCGCTAGAACTCAAGCTGAAATGAGAATGCGTGATCAGTATACACAAGGATTTAATCAGCCGCAGACGCGTGTTGGTTGGGGTTCTTATATTGTAAATAATGATCGTGGATTGCTTGACGCTTATCAGAATCGTGAAGCTCAATGGAAACTTACTAAAGAACAGCAAGAAGCTCAAGCTTTACAAGCTGCAATTCAGAGAGCATGGCAGGAGAAGGAGAATCAGAAGCAACGTGAACTTACTAAAGCTGTTGCTGAAATAAATAGATCTACTGCTAAAGATGATAGACAAGAACAAGCAGCTAATACATTATATAAATTATATATTCAGAAATCTCAAATTGCTTCTGCAGGTGGTGATACCAGAGAAATTGATGCGGCTATAGGTAATATCTATAGAGCTTATCCATCTTTAATTGAAAGAGATTTCACAGCTCCTAAATATGACATCAAACAGAGTGCAGATTATAATTTAGCTAAGTATGGTGATTATACTGCTAAAGATTATACTGCTGAAGAATTACAAGAAGCATTAGATTCTGTTGGTAAATTTGAAACACCTAAGGCTGCAAGTACATATGCTAAATTAGAAAGAGAATTAACAAATAGACAGAAGCAAGATAAAGCAATTGAAGAATTAAAGACGCAAATTGCTAAATGGAATGGTGGTGCATTAACTGATACGATGTTAAATTATGGATGGTCTGCTAAAGACGGTATATTATTTGATAAGACTGGAAGAATTCTTAAGAGAGTTAAAGTAGCTAAACCTAATAATGCTGGTGCACCAGACGATGTATAAGGATTCTATATGGCAATGAACAATAATCAAAGAAATAAGATTTATGATGCACTTAATTTAATTGGCCCGACATGGTACGAGTCATTTAGGAAAGCTGTATCTAAAGGTAAAGAAACTGAATGGATAGATAAGAATCTTAATAAACTTAATAATTACGAAATATGGGTTAATGCATTTCCTACAAAGGAATCTGTATATAAATCCAAATCTAAAGTAAAGCAAATGGCTGATGTTTATGCCGAAATTCAAGATTTCGATAAGTTAACTAAAGAACAGCTACAATATCTTGAAAGAAAGAATGACTTTAATGCTAAAGAGCTTAAAGAATACTTTGATGGTGCAAATAAATATAAAGAACTCTATGAGAAAGAACGTAAAGACGCATATGATAAAGAAATGCGTAAACGTGAAGTAGAAGGCAGATATATTGATTATACTAATCCAGGTAGTGAAGAACAGAAAGCTAGAAATTGGGGTATTCTTAAGAATGTCTTAACATCTGATTATGCTAAACAACGTTATATTAATGATCCACAGTCATCTTTATTTGGTTATCAAGCACCAGCCATTGGTGAAGCAGAGAAGACTAGATGGGGAGCATCTGGAGATTTAGCTGCTGGTATTGCTGGCGGTGTAGCTGATGTTATTCCTCCAGCTTGGTTACTTGGACCGGCTATTAGAACTGGACGAGATGTTGCTTATTATGGAACTGAATATGGAAAGACTGTACCTGAAATAGTAACTTCTGCTGCTATGGATTTCGGTTTAAATAAGGGTGCAAGATATTTAGCTAATGCTTCTAGAGAAGCTAGAGCAGCTAGACAAGCAATGAGTCCTAAAGCAGCACAATCTTTAAAGGTTGCTGAAGAAACAAAGAATATTAAAGAAGCTTTAGGTCCATTAACCTTTATTAGTGGCTCTTCTGATAAAGAAATAATAGATCTTGTTAAATCGTTACCTGAATCTCCATTGAAGAATGATTTATTACCTATAATTAATTCTCCAGTTAAAGGACCGATTGATAGGAAGGCTATAGAAACGGTTGCTCAGAGATATCAATTAGAAACTACTCCTGAAATTCAACGTGGTATTAGAAGCTTAATTGGACAAACAAATCCTTCTCCAGATAGACCTAGATATATGCTTAATGCAAGTAAATATCTTGAAGAAGCTGGTACAGCTACTCCATTTAAAGAATTACCTTTAAGTGATAAAGCTTCTTATATATGGAATAAGGCTGCAGCTAATATTAATAAAGGTAATGTTGGTCAAGTAGCCATTCAAGAAGCTGCCAATGTTAAAGGACGTGGAACTGATGTAAAGTATAACAGTCTTGAAGAATTTAACAGAAAGAAGAATTACTTTAAAGTTCAAATGGGTGATAACTGGAGAAAGTTCGGTAAAGCATTTGCACCTAAAGAGAAAGAAGGTGATCCAGCATGGGAAGCATATAAAGAAGTAATGGCGGAGATTGAATAATGAGAAATTTCGACAATTGGAACAGATATTTGGACAATGACAACAAGCCGCTTCATGGCTGTGTCATGTTCAATGTCAAAGACGGAAATACAGTAGCGCCAATTTATGATAGCGATGGCACAGATTTGGATAATCCTATTCTCACAGATGAATATGGTAGAACTCAACATCAGGTATTCGTTGATGTTGACGTTATTGCTTATTTCTATAAGTATATAGGTAACGGTAATTTCCAGTCTTTACGCAGTCAGGATATCGATATAAGTGACGATTCGTTATGGTCCTTACAATTTACTGCTGAGAACATTAATGACATTCTGGCACACATTACGGGCGATTCTGCTATGTGTGTTGGAACAATAGACGATCTTAGAGAACTTAATATAGAAGATGTTCCAGAAGTTTGCGGTAATAAAGTAATCACACTGTTAGGCTATAATGAAGTTGGTGATAAAGAACCAATTAACTACGTATGGGTAGCTAATTCTACAGAGAATGATGATAATGGTGCAATTATTCAGGGTCCAGCATTAACTGGCCGTTGGATAATGGTAAAGCCAACTGAACATTGTGATTCTAGACATTATGGTATATTCCCACAGAATACTACGAATTTCAGTTCAGATACATCCAGAATGGAACAATGGATTACTTATTGTAATGCAGTCAACCTTAGACCTTATTTCTCGGCTAAAGGTGATTACAAGTATTATAAGTATAACAACCTTAGCTTTACTGCTCCTGAAGTGGATATAGCTAATGGCGTTACATTTATTGATAACGGTTCATCCTGTGTATGGACAACCGAATTCAATGGCGATCCGTATTTCTTAAATCATAATACTAAGCTTAATACCAAAGAAGTAAAGACTTCTTGGGGTGCATATTTATACATTAGTCCTAAGCATGTAATCGTTGATAATAACGATCTGTTCTTTAATACTACATTAGCTAATTGCGAAGTAGATATCGATGTATCATGTGACAAGGTATGTAACTTCACCAACTGTACTGTTAATGTCAATAAGTCCTTTAATTCTATTTCTGCATTCAGTAATTGTATAATCAATTCTAAGAACATGATTACTGCAGGCTGTCATTTCGTTAACTGTAAGCTCACAGAAGATATGTTCTACGGTTCTCCGTATATCCATGTAGACGGTAACTGTATTGCCGATTTCGACGATTTCGAGCACAAGGAACTGATGTGGTTAAGAATCAAGGCACAGCAGGAACAAGTCAATTATGACTGGAAAGGAAGACTCACAAATCAGAATCCTTGGGAAGGCATAGTAGAATCTGACAGATGGCTAATCAACTACAAGTCTATCAATGCCGATGCCGTATTGAAGGAAGGAACAGCTCCACATACATATCTCTTAGAGAACTGTGCTGGTACACTTACTATTGAAGGCAAGGCCAACAATACATACGTTATCAAGGATTCCGAAATCAATCTCAAGATTTCCAATAGTGCAGTTACGGGTATTACGATTTCCGCTCAGAATTCTACGATTAACCTTACACAGGAAATAAACGTGGCTAATTTCTCCATGAGAAGTTCTATTGTAGGTAATACGTATAACATTATCTGTGATAACTTTACTTCTTACGATGGCATCATTACCTCACCGGTTCTTGCACGTAACGCCGTAGTAAAGGATTCTCAGATTAACAAGCCGTTTAGCCTTATTGCCCATGTCGGTGAACCTAGGGAAGTACAGTATCTTGGTGGCTTATCCGGTCAGCAAACTATAACAGCAACTGTATCTCACTTTATTTCCGGTTATTTCGACAATAACATCTTCAATGACCAGTTCATTATCGATGGCCAGTATGGTCTCATGGGTGAATCTACTACTCACTCCGTGATTCCGTTTACTATCGAACAATGCTTAGTCGAATCTCTTGTGTTTACCAACAACATTTCTAACTATTCAGGTGATGCGTGGTATATATGGGCTAACATGGGTGCATGGCGTGATGATTCTCTTCATAACTATATCTGGAAGAACAATACCGGTAAGTTCGAATGTAAGACAGAATTTGAAGCTACTTATATGTTGACAAACAGCACTGATATAGGTCCTGGCGTATTTGCTACATATCCAAACGCTCATGCATTTGGTACACTAAAGCTTTCTGAAGCAATAACAGACCCTGTAGTTGGGCTTATTGAAGAATGGATTGACCTAGGTAACAAATATTTCTGTACAATGGACCTGTTCTCTATTGGTACATTGAATGTCAAATTCGACCTTGAATTCTATCTTACTGGAGTTCCTGGCAACGAAACATCTATGTTCTCAATAAATAACTATTTGGCCGGCGGTAATACATACGGTATAGTTCATCTTGATGACAGCTGTATTTGCGGTCCGTTCAACTATATCCCGAAAGGCGATTACGATGGTGCAAGAAGTTCAGCATTTAAAGTAGCTGATGTTCGTAACGTTAACTGTATCGCTACAACCGAATTCGCTCCGATACTTGTTCCTACTGGTGATTTCGCATGGTCTAAGACATTCCAGATTCGTAATTTCTCAACTGGTTCCCGTCTCGAATGTCCGAATAATACTCACTTTATCATGCATATCAAACAAGTCTAATTATTGTCATAAGAGGTTCAAATGGAAGAACGCGAAATAATAGAACAATGTAACAGATTCCTTACACGTTCAGATAGCCGTTTCAATACAGTAATCAACAGGGCGCTGGATGATTTGGAAATGTATTCCGGTAATTTCTGGAACGATAAATTTAAGAAGAAATATAGACGTAATAAGAATAGACTTAATCTTAGCTTAAATAACTGGAATGTATTGTGTAATGCAATAGCATCTCCAGTTTCTAATAGCCCATGGCATACAGAACTTGTAGATAAGACTAATGGTTTAGAAGATGTTCAGAAGATGATTGATGATATCGAAGCTGATAATGATTCTAAATCGGCCATGGTTGACGCCTTCAGAAAGGCATGTCTTACTGGTTACGGCTACATGATTGTAACTACTGTTGCAGATGAATATACAGGCGAAGCAAAGATTGTTATCGAATCAGCTAATAGAATTAACGCTGTTGCTATGGATCCATCTGTAGCCACAGTCGATGGTAGTGATGCAGAAGAAGGTGCAATTCTTAATTTCATTCCGTTAAAGAAAGCTAAGAGAATGTATGGCGATGACGTAGTTCCAATGAGCTATCCAATGACGCCATGTTTCATTAATATCGGCGACTTCAAACAATGGAGGATGCCTGAAGATTCTGTTGCATTAATTTCTTATTATTGCAAGAACGATGCTGGCTACGTAGATATGTATAAGATTTGTGGCGATAAGATTGTTGAAAGCTATGAATTGCCAATCAAGATTATTCCTATTATACGTATGGCTGGTAATGAAATTTATTACAATGGCGATATAGATTATAATGGTATTATTCAACAAACTATGTCTTTGGAATTAGGCGCAAATATTGCATATTCTACATTAATTGAAAGATGTGGAAGAAGTCCTAAGGCTAATTACATGGTAAACGTTGATGCTATCGACGGCCTTGAAGAAAGCTATGCAAGAGTCAACGAAGATGATTCCGTAGCTGTATTATGGAAAGGAGAACATCAGCCAGTTCCTCTTACAGAAGGATTCGAGACTGGTGATTTACAGAATACGGTATCTACATGCAGAACATTATTGGAAGATGTTACTGGTATTCCGTTAACAGGTATTCAGGGTGGGGAAAGAGAAAGAACTGCTACGGAAATATTACGTCAACAGATTTCTAAAGAATCAAATACTGCAAATTATTATAATAACGCCTTCAAGGCCGTTCGTTCCATTTCTAAGATTATCATTCAAATGATTACTGGTGGTCAGGATTTCAAATTTACTCTTGAGAATGGCCCATCTGTTATTACACGTGAAATGAAATCTCGTCAGGAACTTTCTGCACTGGCTACAATCATGCCAGATAATATGAAGCCAATTATAGCTAAATACTTTGCAGATTCCCTTAAGAATGATCTTGGTGAAGACCTATCTCGTAATATCGTAGCTAACTTACCGCCTGATGTTAACTTCATTAGCGATATTGAAGATCCAGCAGCTATCCATATGATGAACCAGATGAAGGCTCAGATGGAAGAGAATATGATGGCTCTCGAAATTAAGAACGCTGAATGTGAACAGTTAAAGCAACAGTTACAGGCTGCACAGCTTAGCATGATTGACGGTAGAGAACAGAGAGAACATGATTGGCAGAAGTTCGTTGTTGGTGAACAAGACAAGATTGCTCTTGAAACAGCTAAACTCGGAGTTCAATCTGATAAGAATACAGCTGATGCATTAATTAAACAGCAAGAAGTAAATATTAAAGCTGCTGAAGCTGACATGAGTGCACAAGAAAGAGAATCTGACGCCTATATTAAAGGAATTGAAGATACTGTAAACGCAGTAGCCGGAGGTTAAGATGATTCATTTCGACGTGATGACTGGAAGGGGTTTAGGCCGTAATGCTTTGTTATCTGGTGACAGAAATGCTGCAATTAGGCAAACTCCAGCACAGCATGAAGAACTGCTAGACATAACCACGTTACCGGATTATCCGGCTTTCTTGGCTATGCCTCCAGGTCCTCAGAAGTCTTTAATGTATAATACATTGGTAGCACAGGCCGAATTAAGGGAACAAGAAGACCCTAAATACTGGAACGATGTGCAACCAAGACGCAATATTACACAATCTTCTAGCTTTATTGGGCCAATTGACTATGACCAGAATTCGAATATGGCTATGGTTCAAATGGGTGATAAGGTATATCCTTATCCTAATATTGACCCAGTTAGGATGGCAGAATGGCTAAATTCGCCATCTATGGAAGATTATTACATAAATTTCGTTAAAGGTAAATAAAGTTTACTAATTATTCTATATAGCGTAACAGCGTGGGTTACGCTAAATAATTTAATTCCACGATTGAGGTTATCGCACCGTATGAATAGCGAAGAAGTTAGCGCATATCTTGCCAAGCTTAAAGGGCAATCCGAGGAAGTAGCTGAACCGTCAACTCAGGAAACCGAGGAAGTTTCTAAGGAAGCATCCGCCGAAGAAATTGATGATAATAAGGCCGTTGAAGAGGTCAAGGATGTCGAACAGAAGCAAGTAGAAGACAAAGCTGATGACAAGGCTGAGGAACCGAAAGCAGAAGTGAAAGAAGAAGAAGAGCCGAAAGCTGAAACACCTAAAGAAGAACCTAAGAAGGAAGAACCGCAGAATCGTAGGGATTATGCATTCGAACGTCTTAAGAAGAAATCGAAAGAAGAGAAGAAGCAGCTAGAAGCTAGAATCAAGGCACTCGAAGAAGAGATTGCCAAGGGTAAAGGTCTTAAGGCCGAACATTTCATCGATAAAGATGGCAAGCCTGATCCAAATAGCTATGTAGACTGGAAGTTCCATGAACGTGAAATGCAGGATGAAGTAAATGAACTGCGCCGTTATGAGAGGGACAGACAGCTTCAGGAAGACATAGACGAAGACCGTCGTAGAGTAGAGAATTGTTATCAAGACGAGAAAGAACGTAAAGAATATGAAACGTTGATCGCCAATAACGGTAAAGCTTTCTATGATGCAGTTTCCGACGTCGATCCTAATGGCGTAGTATTTGGTTATCTCAGTACAATGCCAGAATATCCGATTGTGTTGAAAGAACTGATGACTGATAATAAATTGTTAGGATATACGTTCAGAAGCACTGATCCGGACGCTTTAAAGAGAAATATTGCAGCTGTAGCAGATACTATCCTAGAAAGACATCATAACAAGACGCCGGTTATCGAGAAGATCGAAACTCCGGTAACGCCGAAACAGGAACCTAAGAAAGAACTTCCGGTTATCGGTAAACAAATCAACAGCACTCCAGGAACAGCTAACGTAGTACACGATAGAAACTATTGGAATAGATACTTACGTGAACATCCTAGGGGATAAACATCACAATTTATTATAAGGAAACAATATTATGGCAAATACATTTCAACCTAACAAGCTTACTGACCTCATCGCAGTTCGTGCTGCAGAATCCGCAGCTTATGCAAACATCGGTGCTCGTTCTTACCTCGCTGACCAGCTCCGTCCGAATATGAGAAACGACTCTACCGAATATACCTTTGTCGTTAAGGACAATGGTAAATATGTTGGTGGAAAGACAGCTCTTACCAATGACGATATTTCTGAAATCAAGGAACGTCCGGTTAAGGCTCATCTCCAGCACGGTAACATCGTTATCAAGACCGATATGATTACTGACGTTCTCGAGGCTAACTGGGACAAAGAGATCGCGATCCCTAACGGGAAAGCTATTGCTGAAGGTTTCGTTGCTGACTGTATTAAGAACGACCTCGGCCGTCAGAATATCGCATTCGTTGGTACTGGCTTCCTCCCGCTTTCTAAGGCTTCTCGTGCACTCGGTTCTATCACTTCCGATGCTCGTTATGGCTTCATTGACCCGATGATTGATTCGGTTCTCGCAACTGTTGGTAAGGGCTTCGATCCGATTAACGCTGATCCGATTGCCTCTAAGGGTGTATACGGTAAGTTCGCTGGTACGGAATTCCGTGAACAGCAATTCCTCCCGTCTATCGAAATTTCTGTAGACCTTGCAAATGAACTCTCTAGCGCTACGGTTTCTGGTTTCGTTCAGGCTGAAGGTGCAGTAACTGCAACTCTCAAGCTCTCTGGTGTAACTAAAGTTATTCCGGCTGGTACTCCGCTCTTCGTTGACGGTATCTATGCTACTAACCTCGTTGGTAACAAGATGAGCTTCCTCAAGGCATTCATTGCTATCGAAGACGCTACTGCTGGTACTGTTACTGTTCGTGCAGTCGATTTCGCTGGTCAGGGCACTAAGGAAGCTGTTAAGGCTGACGGTTCTAATGTTGAAGTCGCTGATTTCGGCGGAAAGAAACTCGTTAATCCGATTGCAGCTGGTACTTACTACACTGGTATCATCCGTGTTGAAGGTGCTCAGGAATTCGATACTCTTAAGAAGGTCGATTGGTCTAATGCTGATCAGACTTCTGATTCTGTCGAAGGTTTCACCATCCATGAAGGCCGCGTTGTTGATATCCTCGCTGGTACGAACGTAACTCGTTGGTATGTCGGTGGCGTATCGCAGTGTATAGAACCTAGGGGCGCTTGCTTAGTCTTAGTTAAAGACAGTCAGCCGAATTTAGTCACAATGTAGTAACAATTTATTAACAATATAAATAATAAGGCCCTAGAGAATATCTAGGGTCTTTCTTTATTTCTTCATCTTTAAACCTTTATTCCAGGCTACTTGTAATCCTTTCTTACCTTTATTCCAAGGTACTTTGCCATACATTGGATTGTTCTTTCCTGATTGATCTCTACCATATGACGGATTATTCTTACCTGTTATATCTTTAACTGTATTGTGTAATTTAGCATGTTCAGCAGTAGTTAGATATATAAGTTCGAAATATGGCCTATGATAATACATATTTAAACGTTTAAGTGAAGCAGCATCATGTGCAAATTCTCCATTAATAGTTAATTCTAATCTATGATGAATTTCCCATCCTTCGAAATTATCAGCCTTTGCTAGCTCATAATTCTCTATCTTCTCGTATTCTTTACAAATACGTCTTCTACTCCATTCTCTATGACATTCAATCCTATGTTTATACTCGTCTATACCGTATTTATTAATTATTTCATTCTTTGTCATATTGCAAATATAGTAAATGGGTCAACTTTCGTCAACCCATTATATTATATATATATTATAACTATTATTATTAATATATTCTAGTTAATAGGGCGTTACCCTAATAATCACGTCTTATTTAAGAACATCAACATACTCGTTAATATGACTATCTAGCCAGTAGTTCTTTAAATAATCGTATTGATACTGTAATATCTCACCGTAATGTTTCTTACACTCTTCTATTGTGTGTTCTATTGATAAATACGTTGCATCTGGACTGACTTTCTGCAGTGGGTGAGCATCTTTATAGGGTGAGTCAGGAAAGTCCGTTACGATACACACACGACCAACTGCGCAGCATTCCAAATATTTAAGATTACTCTTACATTTATTAAACACGTTATCAGCTAAAGGAGCAATTACAAACTTAGCCTTACGTGCAATATTACAGAAGCTACGCGGATATGTTGACATTGGATATCCAGGAAATGCTGCTACTGGCTTAATGAAATATGGTGTATTAGCCATAGTAATTACCTTCTTATTAGAAAGATATTTAATCCAGCCGTTATTGAAATCACCAGATTTCTTATTTGCGTTATCATAATGTGTAGCCGATCCAGCATACATAAATATATCTTCTTCAGGAATTGATGTAGCCGTGTCAAACAACCAGTCTTTAACAGAGAGTCTATTCGGCATTACTGTAATCTTCTTAGGATCAATAAATTCAGATAATGCGTTCTTAAGATATTCAGTAGAACATGTAGCCTTATCAATTACCTTTGCAGCGTATTTCTGCATTGCTTCAGTATTAGCTTTGCAGTCTACCTTAGTCTTACAATAATTGTAATCAGGTAATCCTTCTCCTTTATATAGCCATGTCAAATCGTCGAAATCTACAATTAATTTAATACCTGTCGATTCTTTAAATTTAAGCAATGGTTCTAAGCTACCATTCGATGTAATCCGCTGTGTATAGATTATATCTTGGCCAATTCCTTTAAATTTGGTTGGTGGGAATAAATATACTTCTTTACCAATACCTTGAAGCATATTTGCAACCTGAATAAGTCTATAATAACCACATGCGCCAGTATCGCCAGGGATGATTGTTGTGCTAGGATTTAATGTGCTCATATTATTTCATTTCCTTGTTTATATGTTTAACCTTATGATCAGTTATACTGTCTATATATTCGTCAAGTTCTTCTAAACAATGTGCAATAATAGCTTCTTGTTTAGCCAAATCTTTAGCTTTCTTTGTATAAACGTGACAGAAAGCTGTGTAACAAATTCTATATGCATAGCTATATATTGAACTACCTTTCTCAACATTGAATGTAGGCAATCCATTAAGTAGCTCGAATATAGCTTGATCTGCTAGTTCTTCACGTTCATCATAAGGCTTCTTACTAAATTTGGGATTCTCTAATACAATATATATAATCGTATAGATATACATAGCGTATCGATCATTCTGTTCATTCTCTAATTGTTCTTTATTATGCAGCTTTACGACAATATTCGTGAAATCATCTAAATCTAAATCATAGTATTTCGTGAAATTATTATCCTTAAAGCTGATATCCAGTTTACGTTTGCGGCCTGGATTCTTCCATTTAGGTAATATACTCATGTTTAACCTCTTATTATATATAGCGTAAATATAGTAAATTCTGTAAATTATTGTTTGCAATAGCTAAATAATTCTGTATATTCTCATTAAACACTAATTATTAGTTATAACATAAACCATACAGCTATGCTTAGGAGATAAGAATTATATGGTAACAGGTGATCAGGAATTACAGTGGGCTTATTTACTCTGCCCGACTTTCGAACTTTCTAATTCAGAAGGTAAACCATTAACAAATGGCTATATTGAGCTTTATATAGCTGGTACACGAGACAAATATTACGCTGCATCGGACTTTGCTGGAACTTTACACCCGTTTCAGATTCCCTTAGACAGCCTTGGCTCTAATATTGTATTAGTTAGCCCAGATAACGCTTACGATATTTACGTATATAATAGATTCGGCAATCTTGTGATGAGCCGTTATAACGTCGTTCCAACAAATGGTGCAGCTGGCGGCGGTTCTTCTAGTTCTAATATTTCTATTGAATCTGGTGATGGAACTATTGTCGTTACTGAATCTACTGATCCAGAAACTGGCGTAAAGACATTTGACTTGTCTGTTCCTTCTGTATCTGGTAATCCTTCATTCTGGACTGGCCGTGGTGCTGCAACAATGGGTGTTACTATTAGTGATACAGAATATCATAAGCTTGATATTAGTAACCATCCTATCAGAAATCGTAATGATGATATTACTGTAGTTAATGGTGAATTTAATCTTAAGAAAGGTGTTTATTTCTGGAACGTTACTGTTCAATTAGATAAATATGAAGCTTATGATAATACTCGTCAAAGAGTATATATTGAGTCTGGCTATAATCGTGGCGCATATACAATGGATATGACCCATGATGAGTCTGAAACTATTTCGTTCTCTGGTATTACTGTAGCCGATTATGATGATACCAAACAGGATATTAAGATTAAATCTGAAGGTGAATCTCCCTTTAAGGCTACACTTTATAACGTATCTATTCATAAATTAAATCAGAACGTTCTTGGCGATAATGGAACTACTTATACTGCTGGTGATTACATTGAAATTACAGAAGATGACGTAATTAATGTAACTGGTCTTACTACTCCAGAAGATGTTGAAGCAATGATTGACGCAGCTATTACTGCTGTGGCTTCTGGTGATATCTATACTGGTGGTGATTACATTAATATCGATGAACATGTAATTTCCGTAACTGGTTTACAGCCAGCAGGTGATTATCTTACTCAAGAAGATCTTGAAGGCTACGCTACTGAAACATACGTTGACAATTCTGTATCTTCCTTTGCTACACATACAGAAGTTTATAATGCTACAGTTACGGCTATAGAAGTTGCAACTGGCGCTATTCCTGATACAGAAGATGTAGAATTTGAAGAATTAGATATAACACAGTTTGCACAAGCTAGCTCTATTCCTGTTGTAACTGGTTTCGCAACTAGAGATGAAGTATATGAAGCCGTTGTTACTGGTGTTCAACTTGCTACTGCTCAGATTCCAGATCAATTAGAAGCCGGTGATTATGTTTCTATAGTAAACAATACAATAAATGTAACAGGATTACAAGAAGCAGGTGATTATTTAACACCAGAAGATCTTGAAGGTTACGCTACTGAAGAATACGTAACTACATACGTTGATAATTCTGTATCTTCTTTCGTTACTGAAGAACAAGTAACTGCAATGTTCCCGGAAACTGAAGATGTTACATTTAAAGAACTTGACATCACACAGTTTGCTATGGCTTCTGCTATTCCTGTCGTTACTGGCTTTGCTACACATACTGAAGTATATGAAGCCGTTGTTACTGGTGTTCAGCTAGCTACTTCTATGATTCCTGATTTAGATGGTTACGCTACTGAAGAATATGTAACTACATACGTTGATAATTCTGTATCTTCTTTCACAACGCATACAGAAGTTTATGATGCAACTGTTACCGCTAT
>Ga0247610_10001799_pt1 | contig 25850 bp, 50 predicted proteins | sample 174DNAGHGhighgp2_FD_193483 | JGI IMG/M metagenome (GOLD analysis project Ga0247610, IMG submission 193483) | Sheep rumen microbial communities from Palmerston North, Manawatu-Wanganui, New Zealand - 1742 DNA GHGhigh gp2 | ecosystem: Host-associated > Mammals > Digestive system > Stomach > Rumen...
AAATAAAGCATTACGTTACCTAGTTGACCTTGCGGACGAAGCGCATACCCCATGGATGGACTATTTTGAAGATGAGTATGCCAGATACGAGAATGAAGTGGAGAATCTTGACTATATAGATACTCTTATCTTTCTCGCGGATAAGCAAATGAAGGGGATATAATGGACGAAGACGTGCGCCTTGCGCTTAATCAACTAGATTATTACTTTTATGAAAGCACTCACGAGATTCCGTGGCCTGTTGCGGCCGCATACAGAACTGTACGAAACAGTCTACGCGGCGAACAGCCTGAAGTAGTAGTAGAACTGGACACTTTCTTGGGTAAACACTGTCTTTCTGGCGTAGAGTACACTACCGTGGCAGATAAAGATGGATACCAGTATGAAGCCTTTAAGTTCTGCCTTGACGGAACCACTTACATTGTCTCCAAAGACCCGTGTGATGGATATAGAAGTCGCTGTCGTGAAATAATTGTTAGTAAGACTCCGTGTTCCGCATATTTTTGGCCGCCGATTGAAATAGTGGGTCTATATGATGACGATGACAGAAAAGAAGTTATTAAGTTTGTAGACGCCAATAACGGAAAAACTGTTGTGCGGTTTGGTACTGAAAATAGCGGCGATTGGTATCCTTGCTGTGTTATGGAATGGATTCCTGAAAATATGTCAAGTAATATGGACAGGCGGTAAAATGGGATGAAACTTAAAAAACTTGCAAAGAAACATGGGTTGACCCCAGAAGGCGTTGATTATGCTTTAACGCAGTATCAAATTGTGATAAACGAAATCACGCATGGTATGATGAGCAAGCTATCATATGATGCCAAGGATATTATTCAAATGGCACAAGAGCGTTGGTGCGATACGTGTGAACGAGCAGGAGAAGTAGAAATTAAATCCATTTGGAGTCCTAGTTACGGTGACTATGTAGGTCGATGCGAAGAATGTGGGGCTATGTGGATTCCTGCGGATTGCACGAACTCAAACTACTGTCCTGGATGTGGGAAGGCGATAAAATGGGAATGAATGAAAAAGATTTTAAGTTAATTGAAGATAACCTAACAAGCGCGCTTGAATACCAGAGAAACTTGAACCAGCAAATCATGGGTAGACTAGACGCTTATGAAAGTATTGTAAAAATTATGCTGAGGGCCTTGATTGATATTGCTACGGAAAAACGACATGGCGATTGACATACGAAAGGGAAAATAACCGAGGAGTACGAAAAACATGGATGGTAAAGAAGCCCTACTCAGAGCTAAAACTGGGCACTTCAACGGTGGTTACGGCTTTGATATGCAGCTATTGGTTGATACTATGGGAATAATCGGAGAAATGTTTAATAGCGGGCGGATTTGTGAAGTTGTCCATTGCAGGGACTGCCAACATTCATGTGATTATACAGATCTTTGCATTGACCCCGCATATAAATGTACAAGAAATGGCGGTTATCATAACGGCAGTTGGTTCTGTGCTGATGGCGAGAGGCGGTAAATAGAGTGACTGATAGAGAAATAGTTATCTACGGGTTGGAGCATTGTACTGGCCCTTATACGTGTTCGGGGTGCAAGTACTATAATCCCAATAATACGCGATGCCAAAAGTACTTGATGCACGATGCACTGGAGTTACTAAGAGAAGACCGGCCGCAAAAGCCCATAGAGAAACACTACGAAGTCACAGTAAACCATGTATGGGGCGATGAAGTAGAAGTTATATCTGAGTTTTACTGCCCGCATTGCATGGCAATAATTGCGAAGGGCAATTCTGAACATTACCTCAGGTGTATGTGGTGCGGGAGAGAGGTAAAGTGGGAGTGACCGACAGAGATAATGTTATCAAAGCGCTCAACGAAGCGATTTCATTTGTCGAAAGCCGCGGATATGGTGGTGTCGCACATACGATTCACGACGCGGTGGAACTACTGAATGAGGAACCGGTGCTGCCATATCTCCAACTAATGCCCGGGACAAGGCTACTAGATTACGCCTGCGGCAACTGCTGGAAGATGCTAAACAAAGGTGATAACTACTGCCCAAGGTGCGGGAAGAAGGTAAAGTGGGATGGCTGATAGAGAGAAAGTTGTTAGAGCCGTTGAGACTTGTTTTGACAGTTGGATTGACAAGCACCGAAATATGGGTCTTGATTTGGATGGAGTCACGCAGTTGAAACATGACGCGTTGGAACTGCTGAAAGAGTCGGAGCCTGTGGCACCGGTGGTCCGGTTCTAGCCGGGCACTGGTAACCCAATGCTTAAATGTGGGGCTTGTTTAGAAAGTATTAAGTGTTTATACAATTATTGCCCGTGGTGCGGAAGGAAGTTAAAGTTGGAATGAAATGGGAAGAAGTAAAGAATCAATATCCGAGTACATCATTTTATACGAATCGGGAAAAGACGGATATAGATTGCCCAAAGTGCGGCAAAAAGATTTTCAAACGAACCGACATTGTTTTGACTTCATGGCCTGCACAATACCAATACGAATGTGAGTGCGGCTGGATTGGGTATGCTCATGTTTAAGGAAGGAGCGAAGCGGGAATGACCAGTTTAATTATTTCAATTATTGCACTTACCCTGTCAATTGTAGGTGCTGTTATTAACGCTAGGCGGTGACGCGGAAATGCAACTACTTTGGTTTGTTGAACTAATTTGTGTGATTGTTTTATGGGGACTGCTACTGTATTTTAAGGCAAAAGAGAAGTAACTTAAATAGGAGTTTATCATGAAAGACGATTGCCATAACAATAACGACGTTATCACAAAAACATTTGACGAATGTATGGCTTGCGATGTGTTTCCGTGCAGGGAATTATGTCAAGCATTAAACGCAATTATTAATGACGAGAATTAAGAACGGTGGCGGAATAGGTAAACGCATGATGTGAAACATCCGTGGGAAGGTAGCCGAACCGGTAGGCGAAAACTATGTGAGGTGCAAATCCTCACCCGTTCAATGACTTAAATAGGAGTTTAATCTATGAAAGAAAGACCAGAATGCACGAAAGATTATGCGCAGAAACAGCTTATAATGTCTGATAGCAAATGTAAGCAATGTGAATGTTATTATACGTGCCGCTTTATGATGATGGAAATGGAGGCCGTTATTAACGGTGATTGAAATGATACGGTGTCTGGTTCTCAGCAAGAACAAATGTACACTACTGAACTTAATTTCACGTTCGATTCGTGAAGCCGTGTTGTCTTAAATAGGAAGATGAAATCATGAAATTGTTTGTTTTATTTGCGATGATATTTTCCCACATCGTGGACGATTATTATTTGCAAGGTGTTCTTGCAAAAATGAAACAAAGGAAATGGTGGGAAGAAAATGCTCCGGATAAAATGTATCGGCACGATTATATCGTAGCTTTGATTGCACACGCTTTTTCTTGGAGTTTTATGATCACCATTCCGACATTATTAGTCAGTAATAACTACCCCATAATGTGCGTATTTATAATCATAAATACCATAATTCATGCTTATGTCGATCATCAAAAAGCTAATAAGCGTTGTATAAATCTAATTGTTGATCAACTGTGCCACATTATTCAAATTATTGGTTTGTGGGCGGCTGTCTTGATTTAAATAGGAGGATAAAATATGGACGAAAGAGCTATTGAACTTGTACACAACTACGTGATAGAGCACTTGGATAAATCAGATCCAAAACCAGATTTTTATGTTTACACCGTCTGGAAGTGCAAAATCTTACAAAACTGGAAGTACCTACTCAGTACATCTCTATTTGATGGAATGTATTATGAGTTGACCTACGACGGCGATAATGGGAAATGGTACTTAGACGCTTACAAGAAGTTCGAGAACAAAGTAATTTTCTGATTAAATAAGAGTTTAATCTGCTGATATACGCTGGATGCCCCGGGCGGCGTCGTGGGACTTACGGTGGCTGGGTTCGACTCCCTTGCTGTCTGTGGTGCTAACGTATATCGGTTAACCGTAATTTTAAAGAGAAGGGATAATGTGGACATCATTGAACTAATTGACGAACTAATAGCGGAAGCCAAACAGGAACCAAGTTGGACAGCTTTACAAGCTTTACGATGTCTACGAAAAGAATTATTGGCGGTGGCGGAATAGACGGGTCAATCTAGCGATGTCCCGGTAAAGCCGTGGCGTAACACCCGGTAATAGTAAACGCTGCGTCGTGAGACTGCGCGAAAAACTTAATTCATGGCCGAGATTAAAAAAATCATTGACAGCCACTAATAGAAAGGAATATTAGTAAAGTGAAGAGCGAAAAGACGCATGTCATGTAAGGTGCAAATCCTTACCCGCCAGCAACTTAATAACGAAAGGTGACGATTTAATGATAGTTTTGCTTCTGATGTTATGGGTGGCATCGTATGCGCTGACATTTAATCTTGGTGTCTTATATGGTTTGGACAATCCTGATTCATTTGTGGATTGGATTAAACAGTCACTTAAACGGTTATTTAAGGAACTTTAAACATGAATGAAGATCAAATTAAACTATTAAAACGCGCCTTGGACATATATACGTTCTTTATTGAATAGAACATGGGCGATAAGTTTGATGTAGATGATTCCAATAACTTCTTTCGTATGAAAGAAAAGTTATCTGAAATCATTGGTGTTGATATAACTTAAATAGGAGCCACTGATAATTGAAATGAATGATTTAGACAAAATCCGAGACGAAATTATTGAATTAAGTAACTTTGATAGTTATACGCCTTTTCAGCAGCATTGTAATAAAATCCTCCAAATGATAGATGATTATGCCGCCTCATGTAAACAGCCTATTATTGGTTTACAAATGTCAATGCCGCAAAAATGCCTTGATTGCCCATGTTTACATACCATTATCATAGACGATATTAAGGCTCGTTTTTGTATGGCTGCTCATAGAGACATAATTGTTTTGCATGAGGATGATTATGACGTGTGGTTCAATTTTCAAAAACCGCAATGGTGTCCATGGATAGATATAGGAGCTTCAAATGACTAAACAAGAAAAAGTAATTAGCGGCCTGCAGCACTGTACAATGTGCGTTGCGGCCCAATGTGACGGGTGTCCATATCAGCCGCCGCATACATCTTGCCAGCGCGTTGAACTAATGCGTGACGCGCTAGAACTGATACAAACGCTTGCCCAAATCCCAGTAATTAATTGTAGTGCTTGGCATAAATCACTTGGTCAACCAATGTGTTTTGCTACGCCTGAACGCCTTTCATGTTCTTGTGAAGGCGATAAACGTTGTTGTAATTTCTTTAATTGGATGAGTTAAAGGAGTATATAATGGATATTACAGTTACCTGGTTTATAGTTTTTGCAGTTGCATGGTGGATTTTGGTGCTTCTATGCGTTTATTCCGATGACAAATATGATCGGCCATGAAGTACATACGTACTTTATTAATCACTATTATTGCGGCAATTTTTATAATTCTCATAGAGCCGCCGCTACGGAGGAAAAAACGTGAGCATAATAAAAGAAAAAACTGACGGCTATTACTGCTCTAATTGTATGATGCGTGTAGGCGTACAGCCTATTTGTCCATTTTGCGGCAATACCTTTTCAAATTACGAAGATATAATTTTGGCAAATTATCACTTGACAGAAAATCAAAAATATGATATAATATATTCAGAAAGTGAGGGGAAGTAAGAGTGTTCAGTGTCTATTCTCGTGATTCCTATATAGTCTGGTTTGGCCCGGGAAAAATGATTAGCTATTCTCTTTTTGGCAATAATCTAGTACCCGATAGAAAAGCCTATAAGAAAGCGCGCTATAAGAAAGCTTGGATGAGAGCAAGAAAACGTGAGGGTGATATGTTTTGAACGACTTGCACTTCTTTAAAGCCGCCCGCGAAGCTAGTAAAACCGCAGACTACACCGGCGTTAATAGCGTAAAAATCGGATGTGTTGCAGTTTATAAAGGCACTATCTTGGCTAAAGGAAGTAATAGCAATCGTACTCACCCGATGCAGGAACGGTTTAACAGGTATCGGTACAAAGACGTAGGCAATCGTTATTTGCCTGCGAAAGTTCACTGCGAAGTAAGTTGCGTTCAGAAAATAAAATATTTGGACATTGATTTTTCCAAAGTTCACATTTACCTCTATCGTGAGTTTAAGGATGGCACGTTAGCACCAAGTTGTTGCTGCCCATCATGTAAGGAATATCTTAAATCTTTTGGTATCAAACACATACATTACACTGATATTGATGGTTATTATCATCTAAAATTAGTATAAAGGAGATTAGCTAAACAAATGGATCTGTATGCTTATATGCTTTCACAGGGTAAAGACGTGCAGAATTATGTGAATAAAAACTATGGACCGATTCCTCGCCTACGTGGCGTTCGCTTTATGCGCTATGAGGAACCGGATAATTGTGATGGCGAAGGCCGCATGAAAGACGTCTGGTCTAGTATGTGCGGGAAAGATGTCATCTACATTCATACTAGATGCGGCGGCGGTTATGACGAAACGGACCCCGATTCAAATTATATCGCATGCGGCGGCAAGAGTTGGGAAGAGGCTAATGCCGATACCTTCCTTGAATCAGTTGATGACGAGTACGATTCCACCTATCGTGATCATTACTTTACCGCCGTGATTGATGACGATTATGATAAGATTTGTAAACTTTTGGAAAATGGAGATATAGAAGATGGTTGAGTTAATTCGCGTTGCTTTGGGAGAAATAGACGATTACCCAGTGGCCCAAGAGTTAATTCGTTGTTATGCGTGTAAATATTGGCGTAGAAATAGCGAAGCCTATGGTGGTTGTTCGCGGATATGCCCAGGAGACATCGTGCTGACAAATGGAGAGTTCTACTGCGCTTATGGCGAGAAGGAGTATGGAGAATAATTATGGATTTATGGTCTGTCGTTGATGAATACGGCGAAGCTTTTGCACTAACACACTCTGATGTTGTGCTAGATGCTATGGATGAACTGCATTACTTTCACAATGCAAAAACTAATGACCGTCAGGTACTGAATATTTTTTGGGCTAAGCCGCATCAAGAACGAGTAGATATTCTATATGACTACATTCGTGAAAACGAATCTGACGAACGTCTAACTGAGATTTTTTATAAAGTAGGAAAGGATTAAAAAAGATGGAAAAAGTATTTTATTATGTTAATGAGGACAAGCGTGCTGTGACTTGCGTTATTTACCCTGACGCCTATCGACTGAAGGATTTTGTTCACCGTAAGGGCGAGGATGTTTTTTGGCTAGGGAATACTCGCTTCCCTGTGCAGCCGAGCAAGTATGTTGGCGTGGCAAAGTGTCATCCCAATGATGAGTTTAATGTTGAGACCGGTAAGAAGCTAGCATTTATGCGGGCGCGCGATAAGTGTGATAAGGCTTTCTTCGCAGAGCTTCAACGCGCAATCAATTTTATTGATAACCATCTTGAACAGCTTGTTAACGCCAGCAATCATTATGGTATGAAGCTAAGCCGCAGAAAGGATAAGCGGCTTGAGGAAATTGCGACTCTTACACATGACGTCTTTTAATAAGTAAAAAATAAAGTGGGGCATTAAGCCCCACTTTTTATTTTAGCTGCTTCTTTAAAGCCGCAACACGCTTCTCTAAATCTGCCAATAGTTTATCAATTGCTGTAATTTGCTTGGTAATGTTTTCTACTTCATGTAAAGTATTTAAATCTTGTACTGCCAATTCCGGCATCGGTACTGCCGCAATAGATGGCTCTGCTGGTGGTGCTGGCGCCTCTTCATCCGGGTCTTGTTCCGGTTCTTCATCCACAGGAGCATCGCCTAACTCTTCGGATTGCGGCCGTTCGGTTAGTTCTAATAGTTTAGCCCATGTGCCTTGTCCTACAATGCCGTCCACAACTAACGTATTGTCGGCCTAGAATGACCGCACAGCATTCTCGGTATTAGTACCAAAAGCACCATCAGGGTTGCCGCAATCATAGCCAAGCATGTTTAGTAGTTGCTGTAACATAAGTACATCATCATTTCGTGATCCGCGTTTAACCGTCTTCATATTTATCACCTTCTGTTCTGGTATATCATTATAAAGTCCATTAGGTATCGCATAATGCGTCCAGGTTCTGTCCGAGGTATATACATAACGTACCCCCACGGAACAATCAATAATAGTGCCATTACCGATATGTATGCCAGTATGGGCCATCTTGTTTCCTTTTTTCTTAAAGACACAACATACTACATTTGGCATATTTTTTATTTCGCCTTTCTGTGCCCAGTTAGCGTTATTATTATATTGCGATGTCGCGCCCGCACCATTAATAGTTATTCCTAGCTGTTTAAATATCCAATACGTAAAACCGCGGCAATCAAATATACGAGCATTATTCCACTTACAATTAGCGCAGCTTCCGTTGGAGCCATTTAAAGCAGGACATTTACTAATAATAGTTGGATAATCCTTGCGGCTAAAACGTTTACGATTTTTAGGAGTACACGCTTCGCCGCGAGCGCCAAAAACATATGGGTAGCCTAAACATGCTTTCGCAAGTTCAATTACTTGTGTTGCTTTTTCATTATTCTCAAACATATCCTTCACCTCTTTTCCGCCGCCATATTCTGTTAATAAGGTAGTGTTGGGGTAATAAAACTCTAATATAACAGTGTAAGGTACACCTTGTGCTGCCGCGTATTTACATCCACGTTGGCTCATACCTACCCCATGTCCGGTTTTGCCGCCGCCAGCCGCAGCATCCCATGGGTCGTCTTGCGCCGGTAAGTATGCACGTGCTCCACCCCAACGTTCTTTGGAAGAAACCGTGCGGCCGCCATTACTTGCGCTAAATACAGTGCTTGCGGCGTGGCACCCATACCATAATACTTGACCCTTTGTCTCCATTGCGCCTTTCCAAGGATTGGGATATTTTTTCTCGTTTGCGCGAGGCATACGACATGCTTGTGCAGTTGCGGAAGAATCGGAAATAGGGGTTCCATTTAGAACACCGCGAGACATCGCAAAGCTACGTGCTGCGACCGCTTGTGCCTTGCAAGCTTCTAGGTTGCCAGAAGCCAGCTCAGAAGCAGTAACTGCCGCAACATAGGTCTCAAAGTCTACGTCAACTATGTCATCTATATTGCAATTAAAAAAATTGGCATTTTCTTGGCGTGTTATCTTTAACTTAATATTCATACTAACACCTCCAATGATATACTTCTATATAGTAGTAATTACATTGGAGTATATCGCGGATTTTTTGCGCGAAGAATAAAAGAAAATTATACACGTTTAAAACAACATAGCTACAAGTAAGTAGATGAAAATACTAATTTTCATATTGGAGAACACGAAAGTGTGAATTATTTGATAGGAGGGAAAGGTACATGGCAGAGAAAATAAAGCAATATGAAGCTAAAGATTGGGCTGGTGGCGATGAAATTACAGCTGAAGCTTTAGATAATATTGAATCGGGTATAGCGGCGTTGAATAGTACTATTCGCGCGGCAGAAACGCCTACATAGTCATTGCCGGACAGAATTAATGACCTTGCGGCGGCTGTAAGTAATAATGCTGGTAATATAACAACATTAAACACTACAGTTGGTGACACTAATAGCGGTCTAGTAAAGTAGGTTAATGACTTAAATGGTATGCTTACGACGATTAATACTAACTATGCGACTATTGTCGGTAATGTTCCAAATGGTTTATCTGAAACATTATCTGGAATATAGGCCACTTTAGCGACAAAAGCTAATTCGTCAGAGATGACTACTATACTTGCAGCTAAAGCTAGTACTAGTTCCGTAGCCGCCTTAGGCGAGGCAATTGACACAATAGATCAATTAATAAAAGCCAATCAAAAAGAATTGACAGACGCTCGTACTAGTAATCCATCAGGAGAAAATCCTATTGTTTATAATACTTTAGATGAACGTTTAGAGGCAATTGAAAGTAATTTAAACGTATCTTCTGGCGGTTTAACTGGACGTGTTGATGCTATTGCTGCTTCTCTAGGTCAAGCTTCTGATGATACGACCAATCCTGTTACTCCAGCTAGTGGTTTATATGCTAAGGTTGAGGCATTAGAAGCTGAAGTAAATGATGCTCACCGTATTTTAGATAATGGTGTTGATAGTTTAGATAATAGGTTTGATGATATTGAATCCGCAATTTCTCATGAAATGGGTAAAAATGGTAACAGTGATAAGGGCGGTTTAGTAGAGTAGATAGCTGGTTTAGACACGCGTGTTACGACCGCGGATTCAAAAGCTAGTAGTGCACTTACAAGCGCTGGTTAGGCTTTAGGTAGGATAGATAATTTAACAGCTACGATTGGTAGTAATTATACTACTGAAAACACAGTCGTAAGTGCTATTAATATTTTAAATAATCGTTTAGAAAAAATTGATGGTGGTAATGTCCTAACTGGCAGTCCTTTAGTAGAACGCATCAACGATCTAGAAAACAATCCAACTTCTTTAACTGTGGTAATTGATTCTAATTCAATTAATTACAATAATGAAGGAGTACCAACTAATATTGGTGAGGATCCAAGTGTAGATAAAGATTATCTATTATAGGGCGCAGATGGTAAATACTATTATTGGAAGTATATTAAAACCGGTTCCAATCCCGATACTTTTAGATGGGAAAAGATTAGTGGTGCTGGTAGTGGAAATGGTAACAACAATGCCGAATTCGTAGATAATTTACCAGTCGGTGATGATATTTCTGCGGAAACAGACTATTATATGTACAATAATACGACTGAGGCGTATGAGCATTATCGTTATATTAATGGAGCTTTCCGTTTAATAGGCGGATATTCTAATACTCAAATTGATAATTTCATTAGTCAGTTAGATGCCGACGATAAACGTTATGACGTTACTTATGAGACAGTAATTGATGAAACTACTAATCAAGAAAAAAATATGTTTACACTTTATGAGACCAATAAAGATGGTACGGGATCTAGAATTGTTAAACAATTTGAAATTGCTGGTGGTAGTGGAGTTATTAATACTATCAATATCACAAACCTAGTTCGTCCTATGGTTATTAGTAATGGAAAAGATGCAATCTTTAGTTTTACAGCTACAACAAGTGATGAAAGTGATATTAGCTCTGTTAAATGGTACGTTAATGATGTTGAAATATAGCCAGGAGCGGGAGTAGAAATATCACCAGTTGAAGGTTATGGAATAAGCGGTACAACTTTTAGTTTTAATGCTAAAGGCTTTTTACGTAATTCTTCTAGAAATACGGTTAGAGTAGAACTTACTAGTGAGAGTAAAGCATTCCTATCTCGTTCTTGGCCTATTCAAAGCAACGAGTTTTCTATTAGCTGGAATCGTACTATATAGCCAATCATGCTATATACTACCGGAGAAGACGTTAATGCGTTGATCAATGTTGTTGCCGCGGCCGGCACAACTAATAGAATTGAAGTGAAGGTTAATGATAATGAAGATTATGTAAAAACTGTAAATGTTACTGCTTCAGATACCATTACTGTTAAATTAAGTGCAGATTGGTTTACCCTTGGAGAGAATACAATTACTGCGCAAATGTTTAGTAATGATAATGCTGGCGAGAAAACTGACAAGATTTCTTATACTGCATTATGGGGCTATAATGCTACTGCACCTATACTCGCGTTTGCTGATACGACTATTGAAGGACAGCAATACGAAGAAAATCTAATCAATTATTATGCTTATAATCCCGCCAATGAAACTACTACAGTTACGCTATCTTTTAGTGATGGAACACAGCGGACTAGTGTTGTAGGCCGAGAGATGTAGACTTATAGATATACATCAAATGTTGTAGGCCAAATTACTGTAGAATTATCTACTACATATATGGTAGATGAGAGTGAGCAGACAGTTTCTGATCATTTAACTATTAATATTGGCAAAAGTGCTTATAATTTAGGAATCGTAAGCGGTGATAGTTTACAGTATAATTTTGATCCTAACGGGCATAGTAATACTGATATTGACCACGCGAGTTTTGCAAATATTACTTTAAATGATTCTTTTGACTGGATTAATGGCGGTTTCTAGCAGGATAGTTCGGGCGCTACTGCTTTTGTTATTAAAAAGGGTGATAATATTACTTTACCACGCTCATTGTTTACGGATGATGATAGCAATGGTAAGACTATTGATATTTGCTTTAAAATTACTAATAGTGACATTTATGATGCAACAGCATTACGTGATATTGATTCTAGTAATAGTCCAAAAGGCTTGATCTTAAAAGCGAATCATGGTGAGTTATATTTGAATAACAGTGCTCCATAGGTATTTAAATACTGCGAAGAAAACCGAATTGATATGTCAATTCATGTTGAAGGTGTAACTAATCAACGGCTCGTAACTGTATGGCTAGATGGTATTCCTAGTTACGCCGGAGAATATGCGGCTAATATGTTGAAATAGAGTACTACCGGTACATTAACTAGTATTGGTAGTAATAACTGCGATATTTGGATTTATAATATTCGGGTTTATAGTCAAGCTCTAAGTGAAAGAAATATGGTACAAAATTATATTGCCAATGGTGCCACTACTGCTGATAAAATTAAACGTTCAGTAGAAAGCGATATTTATAGCGGCAATGTTGTACATGTATATGCTGACGCGTCATAGACAGAAGAATATTATTCTCATCAAGTTATTACTCCGGAGAAACTTCATGCAGCAATGCCAGATTTAACTATAGTTGAAATTGAAGCTGATCGTATGACTAAAACCAAATCTGATCCAGTGCCTGCAAAAATTACTATTACAGACCGCGTTTAGGTTAAAGAAGGTAATACAACGTCTTATCGTGATCAAGTGATTGAATTATCACCGGCTTCTGCCGCGACAGCAAAAGACGGTTGCTTGTTTAAGGTACAAGGCACTAGTTCTGTTGCATATGCTCGTTCTGCATTAAACATAGATATTGATTTTAAGAATTGTAAAGATGAGTAGAATCAGAGTATAAAGTATAAGATTTCTCCTAACGCTATCGGAGTGAATTATATTAATATTAAAGCTAATGTAGCTTCTAGTGAAAATGCTAACAACGTCTGTGCAGTTGACTGGTATAATACTTATCAGCCATTTAAAATTGTTGCACGCGAAAATAATGCGGCAATTCGTGATTCAGTCGAGGCTAAGCCTTGTGCTGTATTTTTCACTAATACGAGCAATACTACAATGTGGTTAAGCAGCCAGAAACTTGAACCTGGTGAACAGACCCTCTATTTTATGGGTGACTTATGCAATAGTAAAAAGAACACCGCAGTTTTTGGCCAAAATGGTGAAGGTGAACATTATACTAAATGTTGTATTGAAGACAGCGGAAATGATACACCAGAACAACGATTCTTAGTACCGCCAGTATTCAATGAAGATAATGATCAATGGGATACATATAGTGGCTAGGATGATCAAGGAAAAGCAATATATACTAAGCATTTTGAATGGCGAATGGAACCGAGCGCGGACGATCGGACAGAATGTATTGACGCTTGGACTGAAACCGCCACTTGGGTAACTACTACTATTAATGATCCTGTAAAGTTCAAAAATGAGTTTGATCAATATTTTGTAACAGATGCTATGCTCTATCATTTCCTAATGATTGAATATTTTGCTGCATACGATAATGTCAGTAAAAATACTTTCTATAGTTTTGACTGGGATGAAAATGCTGATCAAAGTAAATGGGGCGGGTATCGTTGGAGTATTAATAAAGCCTATGACTGGGACACTATTTTAGCGTATGATAATGATGGTAAGCCCCTTGGCGACTACGGTGTTGATTTTGGAGATACTGAAAATGGAAAATCATTATTTAATGCGGCAACTAACCCAATATGGGTCAATATTTAGTCTGCCTATAAAACTGAATTAAATGCGCTATATTCTAGATTAAGAGGCGAAGGAACTTGGAACTCTAATAATATTGCCCAGAAATGGGATAATTATTAGTCTAGACGCCCGCATGCTACAATGGTACGCGATGCTTATATTAAATATATTTATCCATATAAAACTAATGGAGTTATTTTAGATGCGAAACCATTAGGCTATGATAATAACTATATTGGACGCTTAGCTGGAAGTAAGACTTATCAGCGCCGTCAATATTTAACTTATCAAACCAGTTATATGGATGGAAAATATGGATATTATAATCAGAATGACGCCTTACAATTCAGAACTAATGGTGCCGCAGGAGAAAAATCATTTACTGTAAAGAGTTATGCTAAGACATATATGACATTAATTAAAGATGGACAGTCCCAGGGTAGTAAAAAAGTAGAAACTGGTGCAGAAGTGGTATTTGATAATATTACAGTAGGCAATAATACTACTATGTATTTAACACCAAATCAATTAGTACAATACATTTAGCCATTAAATGAAACATAGAACTCTACTTTTGGCGCGTCTGGTGCTATTAAACTTACTGAAGTAGTATTAGGCGGCGAGGAAATTAACCGTTCTTGGCTTACTACTAGTAATATTGTTATTCCTTCTCCAATTTTAAAGACACTTGATATTCATAATATTGAAACATTTGTTAACTCTCTTGATTTAAGTGCTAATGTAGAATTAACTACGCTAGATACGCGCAATACAGGCACCGGTATTATTACTATCGCACCATATGCTCCGCTCACTAATTTACATCTTAATGCCTGTTCTGGCTTAAGGTTAAATCACATCACTACTATCCCAGCCGCGACCAACTTTACATTAGAAAGCGGCGAGAATCTATCATTCATAATGGTAGAAGATTGTAATTATACAATTATGTCTACTATTATTGAACATTTATCTGAGACGCTCAATAATCATGATGCTTCACAGTTAAATATACGATTAACTGGCCTCCACGGAGAAAATGAGTCTTCTGCTTTAGAGTTATCTAGTGTAGAATTATTAGAGAAATTAGCGCGAGCTAATGCAATAGATAGTTATGGTAATATAGGAACTGCACCGTGCGTACTTACTGGTAAAGTTCATGTACCAGAAATTGGCACAGTACAATTAGCAAAATTCCGTCAATTATGGCCCAATCTTGACATCTCTTATGATGGTGAAGCTGTTCCAGAATGGACAGTACGATTTGTAAACGCCAATGGTGTCGCTTTAACTGATTTTAATAATAAACCATATATTCAAATTGTACGTAATAAAAATAGTGCCTATGATCCAGTAGTGGCGAATGAGATACCAACTCCTACTAAAGCGGCAGATGCTCAATATAGCTATACTTTTAGTGGATGGAATAATTTAACTGGTTTAGTAGAAAGTAATAGGACTGTTACCGCAACATATACATCTACTATTAATTCTTATGTAGTACGATGGTTTGAAGAGCCTGGTGAAAGTCCAATTCTATCGTATACTGAGAACTATGGCACTGATATTACGACCTATGAGTAGCCAGAGGAACTCGGTAGGATTGCACGTATAAAAGAGACTGCTACCGGATATAAGATTTTTGCAGGCTGGGATAAACCAGTTGGTCAATTAACTAAAAATCTTGATATTTATGCCTAGTGGGAGACAAGTACAATTAATGATGGCACATCTACCATTGATATGAGTACTCTTTCTGCTGCGGATTTATACGCCCTTTCATAGCTAACTGATGCTAAAAAGAGAAGCTTATTAGAGAGTAAATTGGGACGTGAGCCTATTTATATTACATTTGGCCGTGATTTTAACTATACTTCAGAAGTTAATTCGTATAATTTACTTGGTAATCAGTCTCAGTTAATCTTTGATGGAACACCTGAAATGGTGCAGATATATGATGGAGAAAATAATCCAGAAATTCGCCCATTATCAGGAAACAATGATTGGACTTTAGCGATTGATTATAAAATGGTAATAAATTCATTAACATATTTTAATTCTGCTACTGAATTTGTGTTAGCTTCTTGCTATAAAAATGTTAACAATAGTATATAGGGCTTTAAACTATCGCTAATTAAAACTTCTACTTCATCTAATGAATATGGTATAACAGTTACTTGGGGCACAAATACTGCAACAATTGATTATGTTACAATTGATAATGACGCATCTTTGGCGAATCAATTTATGCGTTCTTATCGTAATATGTTAGTTTTACGTCATTCGTCATCAGAACCTAATACTTTATTTGTTTATTCAAGTATTCCAGAATCATCAAGTAGTTATCATGATGGCGGAATTGGCGCAACAGTTTCAGTTTAGCGTCCTTCTTGGGAAAATTTAGCGGCAATTAATACTCCACTGATTTTGGGTGGTAATTATAGCGGTGATACTACCAATCTTGAAATTAATACTCGTGGTAACGGTCGTACTTTAGCACAAGGTAGAATTTATTGGGCTAAATATTGGGATAAAGATCTTGGCATTAAAAATTGTGTAGCGCTAGCTCAATGGCCGCATAAACGTGTACCTTTTGTTTTATGCGGTTATACCAGTGATAATACGGTGCCAAATCGTTAGATTGTAGAAGGCAGCTAGCTTACTTTTGTAGCTTTAGAAAGTGTGAATGATAGATATTATTATCCACCAACCGGTACTAATTTTGGCGTAGATCCAACTAATAATAACAAATATTTAGCGACATGGAAAGTATCAGCTATGAATACACTTTGTAATGGCCGCATGTATGCTGGTTTGCCAACTGCCTATCAATCAATTATCTTATAGGCTACTATTCATTCAATTGGTTATCACGAAGATAATAGTACTTCTGACGTTGAAACAACAGATTATTTCTATTTACCCGCAGAGCGCGAAATTACTTAGGAAAGAAGTACATCTGATGTAAATCTTGCCTATGAAGTTCAAAGTACTTGGACAAGTCCATGGCCATGGATTTCAACTCAAACTTGGAAAGTATTAGAATTTAATGAATAGAGCGGTAGTTTATAGCTAGTTGCCAGAACGAGTGCGCCATGTTTGTATCGTTTTATGGATAGACATATCAATGCGAATACAAAAATCTTTAATACGTCAATTAATCCTTATAATAATGGTAATACCTGGACATACAATAGTAAATAGATAATGGTATAGCCTGGTGATATATGGATTAATAATAATGTAGCATATATTTATTATTCTGCCGAAGAACTTACAGAAGGAATTATTATAGATATCCCATCCTTAGATGCAAATAATACATTACAGGGTGGATGGAAACAAGCAGAATTATGGAATTTACGTACTTATAGTACTCTTGGTCAATTTAATAATGAAAGTCAATTTGAAAAAGTGGACAGTAAAGGTGCGCTTATTAGTAGCATAGGTCCAACAACTTATCGTTCTATTGGAATTGCGCTTTGTCCAGAATTTTCTATTTAAGGAGGTAAAGTATGATGAAGTATTATAAAATCTTAGAAAACGATACTTTCCTCGCAATCGCTACTTCGGACAACTTTATGGCTGGTGATGATGATGGCACCTGGTTCTTGAGAACCGATGAATTACATGGACAATTTTTAGAAGTAAATGAGCAATGCTATCATGATTATTGGATGTAGCCAATACCGCCAAATATGACTAATGTTATATTAGCAGATGTTATTAGCGTTTCCGAAGAAGAATACCAGATTTTATATGACGCAATTTAGAATAATATTCCAATAGTTAAACCTGAACCCGAGCCAGAGTAGCCAGAAGAGCCGCCGCCTGCGTCGGAAGATGAGGTCATAACACCTGATGTAACACTAGAGTTTGTCCGCTCTTCAAAAATAAATGAAATGTCCCGCACCTGCAATCAAGTAATTGAAGCAGGTTTTGACTTACAACTCTCCGATGGCAACATCCATCACTTCTCTCTTACAACCCAAGACCAGATTAACTTAATTTCTCTTGGCTCTATGGCGGCGAATGGTATGGAATCAATTCCATACCACGCCGATGGAGAGATTTGCCGCTTTTATACAGCGGAAGAGATTACCACGATTTTAGCGCAAGCAACAGCGTTTAAGATTTATCATACCACATATTACAATGCACTAAAAAATTATATCAATTCTTTAGACTCAATTGAAGATATTGCGGCAATTACCTATGGCGTTGAATTGCCCGAAGAATATCAATCTGAAGTTTTAAAGAGCCTACAGCAATGAAGAGATTATTAAAAGATGGCGCCATTTTCTTACTATTTGGCGCCATCTACTTCTCTCTTGAGTTTATCTGGAAAGGCTATTTCCCGCATTGGACAATGTTTGTACTAGGCGGCTGTATGGGTATGTGTATTGGCGGCCTTAATGAATATCTTCCATGGGAATGGTCTTTCTGGAAGCAATGTACTTGTGGTATGGTATTGGTAACAGTCGCGGAAGGTATATCAGGTTTAGTACTTAATAGACTTTTAGGCTTGGCTATTTGGGATTACTCAAATGTATGGGGCAATTTCTTCTTCCACTAGTGTTGTATACCATTTAGTCTTATCTGGTTTTTCTTATCAGGGCTATGTATTTTAATTGATGATCAGGTTAGATATGTATTCTTTGGTGAAGATAAACCCTACTACAATTTTTCTAAATGGTGATGCAGAAAATATTGTATTTTTTCGCTAATTTTACTACCTAATTTATAGGTAAAGATTTGACAAAAGTCAAACATTAGAATATAATATAATTATAGAGAGGTTACTATGGACGAACAATTGGAAATTAACTTATCAGAACTTTTAGAACATTGCGGCTTTTGCTATGATGAAAAGGCGCATAAAGACATTGAGTTATATTACCTTGACCGCGCAAATAATATGCGCCCATGCGTATATTGTCCAGCTTGCGGCCGCAAGATGTGAGGTGATTAAATGGCTCCCGATTTTGGTTAGGGCATGAATCCGTTAAATAATATGCCCCAAAATACCTATCCTTTTTACTACGCCCCTAAATATTCGTTAATAAAAGTAAAAGGTGCCGCAGGAGCTAATAACTTCCGCATGGCTCCTAATAGTGAGACATTATTGGTAGATGAAACCGCACCAATTGTGTGGTTTGCGCGCACCGATAGCGGCGGTTATTTAACAGTTGAACCATTTGATGTTACCCCGCATCATGAACAGCCGCCAGTAAATGTTAATGCTCTCGAAGAAAGAGTGAAGAAGTTGGAGGAGTATTATGTACAACAATCCAATCCTACAAAACCAAGGAAGCCGCGCCAACCCGCAAATGAACCCGCAGTTGGCACAGTTGAGACAAGCGGTGCAAATGTATAAGAACAGCCCTAATGCTAGTGCGGCAATGTACAATATGCTGCGTTAGGACCCGAATTATAATGCCGCAATGCAGTTGATTAATACTGCGGGCGGCAATTCACAACAAGTATTCTATACCTTAGCTCAACAAATGGGCGTTAACCCATAGGATGTTTTAAGTTCATTAGGGATATAATGAAGATACTTCGTTAAGAAGTATCTTTTTTTATATATATTACTTCAAAAGGAGTGATTCATATGGATGGAATGTCTGCTGCTGATATGGCGGCCGTAACCGGACGCAATGGTGATTGGGATAATGGTTTATGGCTATTTGCTATTTTAGCCCTCATGGGTGGCGGTTTCGGCGGTTGGGGCAACCGCGGCTATCAGCCACAGTATGCTACGCAGGATTTTGTGCAGAATGGATTTAACTTCAACGACTTACAAGACCAGAATCGTGAAATAATGCAGGCTGTTACTAGTGGCACTGCGCAGGCAGTTGCGGCTACTAATCAGGTTTATCATGACGTTGTAGGCTATGTTGGCGATAAGTACATGGAGCTTCAACGTGATGTTAGCGGCCTTGCTATTGGTCAGGCTAATCTACTCGCTCATCAGAATGAGTGCAGCAGCGCCATTGCTCGTCAGCTTGCCGAAATGAAGTATGACGCCGCAATGCGTGATGCCGCAACCAATGCCAATATTGTAGCTCAGGCTCAGCGTATGCTTGATGCTTATAATGGCAATAAGATGGAAGCTATGCAGAATCGTATTAATCAACTTGAACTTCAGAATCAGCTTCAGGGAGTGGTCCGCTATCCAAATGGCTGGACTTATAATGCTGGTAACAACCCTTTCTGCGGTGGTAACTGCAACATGTAATAGAGCGTAGTAGTACGCCATTTAAGGGACGTGCTTTACGCACGTCCCTCTTATTTTTTTACCATGAGGGGCGAAGCCAATGAAGATTATCGAGGAAATCTGCGATAAAATTGAATGTCAAATTGATATGGCGGAGTGCTACGCAAAGTTAGCTTTGAATTATAAAGAAGATCGCCCTATACTTGCTGACACCTATTATCGTATTGCGAATGAACAATTAACTCACATGGGATTGCTTCACACCCAAGTTGTATCTATTATTGATGAGTACAAAAAGGCAAAAGGTGAAATACCAGAAGCAATGAAAATGTTATATGACATTTTACATCGGAAACATATAGAACATGCGGCCGCCGTAAAAGGTATGCTAGCGTTGTATAAAGAGCCATAATAGGGGGAATTGATATGTTACAGGGTTATAGTTCTAATCTTGATGTCGCGGCAAATAGCGCGTTTCCACTTAATAATGTAACGGTTGATAAAGGGTGCGGCGAAGCCTTCTCTGGGCCAGCTACCGTTCAGCTCAATCAACGTGGCGTTTATTTGGTAGAAGTTGACGGCTTTGGTACTGGCGTTACAGCCGGCCTTAATAGCGTGCAGTTGTACGTTAATGGCGTTGCTCAGCCACAGGCTATTAGTTCAGTGACAACCGCCGCCGATACTGTTGATACCTTTGGATTTAAGACTTTTGTGCAGGTAGCTAATAACAATTGCCCGTGCAACTGTGCGTCCAGCCCAACTATTGCGCAAGTAAGAAATGGTGAGCAGGCTTTAACAGAAGCTCATATTAATGTTGTAGTTACTAAAATTGTTTAACTAATACGTGCTGGATTTAGAGATAAATCCAGCACCTTTTTTCTTTGGAGGTAACATGAGTAATGTAAATGAAGTTTTTGCCGCGATCGCAGCCCATAAGAAGAAAGGCGTTATGATACATAAAGCGATGATGGAAGCGTATGATTTCCTATCGCTAAAAGGATATAAAAAATGGTAGGAGTATCATTTTTTAGAAGAGCAACAAGAGTATATGGATTTATGCCATTATTATATGGAGCATTATTATATGCTGTTAAAGGCGGCCGAAAGTGACGAGACGATTGACATTATACCGGCCTCGTGGTATAGGCACGTATAGTAGGATGTTGATACTACGACTCGCCGCAATGCGATTAAAGACATGATGTAGAAGTGGATTTCATGGGAGACAGAGACAAGAAAGTTTTTGTCGGAGCAGTACGCGACGTTGGTTGCGCTTGGTGAGATTGCGGCCGCGGATTATATTAGAGAAAGTATTATAGAAGTTGATAAAGAGTTGAAGAATGCATCGCAGAAGTTCCTTGAATTGGAGACCTGTAATTATGATATAGTGGAAATTGTGGACTAGCAAGAGCCATATTTTCGCAAGTATAGTAAAAAAATAAAAGGCCGGTGATAGTATGATTAGGCTAATACAACGACGCTTAATTATCCCACGCGGTGATACGGGAACATTTACTATACCTGTTGTAGCCTCAAAGAATACTGGTGATGTCGCTGTATTTACAATTTTTAGTGAAATGACTAAAAAGAAGATTTATGAAAAAATTGTAGCCATTGATAGCGATACTATTACCGTAGAGTTTGCACATGGGGATACAGTAAATCTACCGGTAGGTAAATATGTTTGGGATATTAAGTTTTATAAAAATCCAGTATTTTTAGATAATGTACTGGTAAATGGTGATGAAATTGATTCGTATTATGCGGCATTCACGTTGCCGGTATGTGAGATTAGATAGACGGGAGATACGTTGCTTACCGCAGATGATGCGCCGACCGCAACAATTGCTCCGGAGTATTTGAATATAGTGAATACGGCAATAAGTGAGACGCTGTATAATAAGAACTTGGCGGCTGAGTCTGCGGCCGCGGCTGAAACTAGTGCCGCAAACGCTTCAACGTATTTAGCGGACACACTTGCCGCAAAAGAAACCGCTGAGGCGCGAGTCAATGAAATTGAAAACTTATCGGTTGAAGTAAATACGGGCGCGGAGGGTTCTAATGCCAGCGTATCATATACCCCCACAACCGGTGTATTAAGCTTTGAGATACCAAGGGGCGATACGGGTAATGGCATTGCGTCTTGCGTGCTTAATGCGGATTTTACTTTGACTATTAATTATACAGATGGGACAAGTTTAACAACTGTTCCTATTCGCGGCGATACACCGCATTTAACTATTGGAGAAGTGACAGAAGGCCCGAACGCAATTGCGACTATTACGGGGACAGATGCGAATCCAATACTTAATTTGACGCTACCAAATGCCAACGTGCCTACGAGAGTTAGCGAGTTGGAGAATGATAGCAATTATGCGGTTGATAGTAATTATGTTCATACTGATAATAACTATACGACCGCGGAAAAAGAAAAATTAGCAGGCATTGCCGCAGGAGCTTAGGTCAATGTAAAGTCTGATTGGGAGGCTACAAGTGGCGATGCCGAGATTTTAAATAAACCAACTAATGTTTCTGCTTTTACTAATGATGCGGGTTATTTAACTACGGAAACCGACCCAACAGTTCCCGCATGGGCTAAGACCGCGACCAAACCAACCTATACGGCGGCGGAAGTTGGCGCGCCGACAGTTAGTGAGATGAATAGTGCCATTAGTGAAGCTATTGGGCAGGTTAATTCATTTGACATGGCGGTTGTCCAAGCACTTCCAACCGAAGATATTAGTACTCATACAATTTATTTAGTCCCTAAAACTGGGGAAACGAATGATGTGTATGATGAGTATATTTATATCAATGATGCGTGGGAAATGGTTGGTAATACGCAGATTGATTTGAGCGGTTATGCACTTAAATCTGAGTTGCCTACTAAAGTTTCTGATTTAACTGATGATAGCGGACATTATATAAAGCCAGCTACTGGTATTCCTGCGAGTGATTTAGCAGATGGAGTTATTCCTGATGCGCTTGTGCAGGACGTGCAGGTCAACGGCGTGAGCGTGCTGCAGGATGGCGTGGCGAATGTGCCAGTAGCCAACGATACTCTCGGACTTGTTAGGGTTCTTTCCACTGGGCAAGATGGCGTAAGAATCAGAACGGAAGATGGAACAAGAGATAAATTAGTGATCGTTGGGGCGACAGAAATAGAGATTAAGAATCGTAATAATTTTAAGCCTGTACTACCATCTCATCAGCACGAATCCACCTTCTACGGCCTCGCTAAAGCCGCAGGAGACACCACCCAGAGCCAGTCCAATAACGCCGTCGGTCAGTATACCGATGAAGCAAAAGCCGCAATTCAGACTATGTTAGGTGTACCTTCTACAAGTGATATGGCCGCCTACACTACAAAAGCCGATACCGTATTAAATACCACCCTCAGCCTTGGGCGTTTAGCTAATTCAGAAGTAGGTGAGAACAGCGTTGCTCTTGGAGATAATGTAACTGCAAGTGGCCCTTATTCGTTCGCAACTGGTAGTGAAACTGTCGCTTCTTCCGATAGCGCCTATGCGGAAGGTGAAGGCACTCAGGCTACGGATTCTGCCGCACACGCGGAAGGCACGTACACGCAAGCGACTGGCTATGCTTCTCATGCCGAAGGCGACAACACAATAGCAGAAGGATATTTTTCTCATGCAGAAGGCACTGAGACTACTGCTACTGGAATGGCTACACATGTATTTGGCGAGCGTAATTTTAACTGTAATGAGTCTGTAGAAACCAATGAACGCGGTACAATGGTAGAAATAGTCGGTAATGGACAAGATGATATTTATTCTAATGCGCGCGCATTAACTTGGACTGGTGATGAGTATTTAGCAGGAAACTTATATGTTAATGCGAATAGTACTAGTACAAGTGGAACTAGAGTGGCAACGGTAGCAGAAATACCGGAAGTGCCGGTGTAGGATGTGTAGGTTAATGGGACGAGTATTGTTGGGAATGATGGGGTTGCGAACATACCTATTGCAACAGACGGAGTATTAGGTTTAGTTCAAACGAATTGGCGTAATTTTGGAGTCATAGTAAATTCAGCAGGGCAAATTTATATTGGCGCGGCTTCAAGCAGTGAGATTAAAAATGGAACTGCTGCATATAAGCCTATTGTGGCTAAAATGGAACATGAATCTACCTTCTACGGCCTCTCCAAAGTCGCGGGCGTAGACTTAGCAAATGAAACAGTAACTCTCGGTACATACCCTGAAGCGTCTAAAAACGCAATTAAGGCTATGTTAGGTGTACAGGATGGATTAAAGGTGGTGAGGTTGATATGATGTATTTGGGAGATTAGGCGGTTGGGATTTCACAGCGTTTCTTTTTAAATTGGGATAAAGTAGCCATGGGGACAGAAGATTTATCTGTATTTGATAATATTTCCCTTTCTGCTAATGTTACATCTATCGCGAATCATGCCTTTGAAGGAATACCAATAACTTATATTGGCGGAGAAGGGGTAACTCATATAGGCGATTCAAGCTTTGCTAATTGTAAAAAACTTGCCGGTTTTAATTTTGAAAATGTGCAAACAATTGATAGTCAAGGTTTCCGTTATTGCAATAACTTAAAGAATAGTGCATATTTACCTAAAGTTACATTATTGGGTTCACATGCTTTTCGTGATAGTACACTACGGCATATTATAGCACCAAATGTTATAAATATTGGTATGGACTGTTTTTATTCAAATATGTACTTACAAAGTGCTGATTTAGGTAATATTAATATAACCGATGGCTTTGTAAATAATAAATATTGCTTTGAGTTTAATGCAGCATGTATTGTTATTTTAAGATATGGCTATGTACTTGATGCCGATAGTGGATGGTTTTATAGCAATAGTTGGCTAAATAATAAAAACACTCCAGGAACTTTGTATGTTTGGCAAAACTTAATTGAAGGATATCGGAACCATTCAGTTTGGGGGCCGTTATTAGCCTCTAATAATAACAAGATTTTACCTATTGAAGGTAGCGGATATGAAAATAATTATGGTGATGGTACGCCTATTATAACGGGAGGTGACAATTAATGTCTAATTATTCAAAAAATATTGTTTATCTTTCACAGCAACAATACAAAGACCTAATAACTAATCAATCAATAACGGTTGACGGTGTAACAATTGAATATAATGAGAATGACATTTATGTCACTCCTCAAAGTGAGCCTGTAACAGATGTAATTGTAAATGGTAACAGTGTAAATAATAATGGAATTGCTAACATTCTAGCAGCATCTTCATCTGTCGCGGGCGTAGTAAAGGTCGTTGCAAAAAATGGCGTACAAATGAATGCCAGTGGAGAAATTTATATTACTAGAGCTAACCCTACACATATTAAAAATAATAGTGGTGTGACTACTTCGACATTGTCTCCAGCTGATGTTAAAGGCACAGCATTTTATGGCCTTTCTAACGCGGCAGGAGATACTACACAACATGCAATGACATATGGCGATTTTACTTATACCCCCGAAGCCAAAGGCGCAATTCAGCAAATGCTCGGCGTATCCGACCTAATAGGCCCTGCGGAGAACAACTTGGTAGCTTCCAAAGCATACAAAGTTGGCGATGTGTTTACTGCCAACGGCAAGCTCTATAAGGCTACGGCTGCGATTGCGGCGGATGCGGCGATAATTACGGATGGGGCGAATGCGAATTGTGTGGAGACGAGTGTTGGAGAGGGGTTTGTTAAGTTTACGGATTATGCTACAAGTAGTACACCTGGCGTAATGATTGTTCGGCCTTATGATGGACATCAAGTTTTAAAAGGACGTTTAATACA
>Ga0247610_10001800_pt1 | contig 25846 bp, 21 predicted proteins | sample 174DNAGHGhighgp2_FD_193483 | JGI IMG/M metagenome (GOLD analysis project Ga0247610, IMG submission 193483) | Sheep rumen microbial communities from Palmerston North, Manawatu-Wanganui, New Zealand - 1742 DNA GHGhigh gp2 | ecosystem: Host-associated > Mammals > Digestive system > Stomach > Rumen...
TGATCTGTTCACTGCACACGGAACAGAAAACATCTACATTTCAGTTCCGGGCGGCGGACACGACAACAAGACGGTAACACCGCTTATGTACAACTTCATCCGCTGCCTCTTCAAGGCATAACAGGTGGATAATGAAAGAATTATTTCATATTACAAACACGAAACTGTTTATCATTCTGGGACTTTCCGTTTTATGGATCATCGCAGGAACGGCTCTGTATGCACGTATTGGTGTGAAGTTCGGACCGGACGGAGGTCTTGACAGTATTGCTGATGCTATCGTATATGTATTTTTCTGGAGGATAATGATATATGGTATTCCGCTCCTTGTTTTCGGCGTAACTCTTTTTCTCTGGCTTTTTCAGAAGCACAGAAAAGTTTTTGTCCTGATCATCGCTGCGGTAATTGTATGTATCACAGCCCTGATCATCTATGACAAGTGTCTGAAGAAACACGTAAACACACCGGAACGTGTTGCCGGTTACACAGATACATATGAAAAATGGGAAAAGGATCAGACTCGCTACGGCACGACTGAGAAATACACCGAATCGGACCGCATCTGCGATTATGTACAGGATGTTATTTATTATTCAGTTTCAGAATATCACAGTATGAATGATGAAGATGATCCTGCCCGCAGAACAGAGTATGTAAATGCTGCACTGGAAGCTCATTATAAGGAACTTCCTCATGTTGAAAGCTGGGAGTACATACCCGATGTCAGAAAGCTTATTCCGCCGAGAAGTGACGGAGACGATGAATTTCTGTTAAATCATTCCGAGCTTTGCGCGGTTGCAGATCATTACGGTAAAAAATTAAGAACCGACCACTGGTACGACAGATATCAGTCTGAAAGCTCCGCCATTGCCGAATGGTATTCATGGCTTCCGATGTGTGCCGTGATCTACGATGACGGAACAATGGATATCGTGATCGCGACCGGCTGATTTTGGTCAGCACAGCTTTAAAGACTGATTTGTTTTGAAAACAGGTTTATCCTGAGGCAGAATCCCGTATAAGTAAATGATCCCGGAACAGCGGCACTGTTCCGGGATTTCTTTCTGTTATGAAAATGTCTTTTTAAAGGCAAGATAATTCCGTCCGTTTTCCTTTCCGTAAACGGCAAAGCAGATGTTATCAAACAGTCTGCCGTATCCTTCGTCGATGATGACTTTCCTGAAATATTCTGAAACATTATCCGGTCTGTTGCCGAAAGCCCCGCATCCCCAGGCTCCTGGGATGAGATTTCTGTGACCGTTTTCTGCGGCGACGGCGAGCATTATCCTTATTCTTCGGGTCATGGCTTCTTCTATCTTTGCTCCTGATGCAACGATGGCTGCACCGCGTCTGTTCGGAGCTGGGAGAGTTATAACGGCGGCGGTGAACGGTGGGGAAATAAGGTTACATTTGTTGTCACGGAATACGCATACATTCGGGGAATAGAGCATGTAGTCTGACTCCACCGGATTTATATGAGTATTGTTGTGAACATACATTTCTTTTGCACCGCCGGAAGTTATTGAAGCGTACAGTGTGCTGCACCGGCAGAGCGCCTCCTCCTGTGTGGTTGCTCCGAGACGGAATCCTCCTCCGGGACAGTGTGCGTTTGCAAAGTTCATCACAAACGGATTTTCAAATCTTCCTGCGGCTCCGAAAGAATCTTCAGTTGTAACTGTTATCTTACACATCGGTGCGTCCGGGATCACAGTTTTACTGACAAGTTCAGCACCTTTTTCAGGCGAATACACTGTAACTGCAGAATAGTCACATTCCGGAAGAGCGATCTTTTTTCCTTCCTTTTCATAGCAGCCTTCGGCAGTTATTTTTATGGTTTCATTAGCAACAGCAATATTATTCATGATCATTGCAGACTGTCCGGTCTGCTTTCCCCCTTTTCATAAACGGTTATTACAATAATTCTATCATAAGCGGAAGCACGATTCAAGGATAAAACTGGATACATGTAAATATTTTTCGTTTAATTTATACAGAAACTTATAAATTTCCTCTTTTAAATTAATAAGATCCGTGCTATAATTTAAGTATCATTATCATTCGATTTTATTACTTAACAGCGCGGGGTCCGGGGCGAAGCCCCGCAAATCACCCTCCGGATTTCCGGTTTAATCAGTGTATCCTTAAAAAGTATGATATAGAAAAGGGGAGTCAGATATGGGATTTAAGTCGATAAGAACGAAAGTATCGCTGCTTACGCTCTGCGGAATAATAATTGCATTTACGATATCTGCTGTTCTTGGTGTGGCTGTGATCAGTCGTACCGGTGATGAATACGCCAGACAGAGCCTCCGCCTTTTATGTGAGACCGGAGAAAAAAATCTTGATTATTATTTCAACAGCGTTGAACAGTCAGTCATAAATGTTCAGGCTTACGTTGAAGCAGACCTTACGTCACTTGAAGACAGGGAACTTAAGGCTCATCTGAAGAGAGTGCGCGGATTTTTCGAAAGGACGATGAGTGCTGCCAACGGTGCTCTGACTTATTACTACCGTATTGATCCGCAGGTTTCCGAAAATGTAAAGGGGTTCTGGTACACCAATCTTGACGGAAGAGGTTTCACGGAACACGAAGTGACGGATATTACACTTTATGACACAGCTAATACTGATGAACTTGTATGGTTTACCGTGCCGAAAAATACCGGCCGGCCTGTCTGGCTGCCGCCGTATGTGACTGACAATCTTGACGTTCGCGTGGTTTCGTACAATGTACCTGTTTATCTTGAAAGCAGATTTGTCGGTGTCATCGGTATTGAGATCGACTGCAGCACCATGAGAAACCAGGTGGACAACATACGTCTTTATGAGAACGGCTATGCTTTCGTTACTGACGATTCCGGCAATATCGTCTATCATCCGTTTGAAGATACTCTCGGAAAATCAGATGCGCAGACTCTGAAAGCTCCGGAAGCTCTCATGAAGGATGACGGCATTATTGTCTATACATTTAACGGAGTAAAAAAAGAAGCAGTCTGGAAACGTCTCAGCAACGGTATGAGACTGAATGTTTCGGTACCGGTATCCGAGACCAACAGGGTATGTCACCGGCTTATGCTTCTGAATACTCTCCTCATGTTAGTGCTTCTCGCTGTTTTTATTCCTCTTGCCGCGGGAAGCAGCGGACGCATAGTTGAGCCTCTGCGCCGTCTGACCAGTGCGGTGAGCAAGCTGAGTGCAGACCGGTTCGACTTTTCACTCGATTACAATGCCGATGATGAGGTCGGAATACTTACCCGCACTTTCCGTAAGCTGAGTGAACACCTTAAGCTGTACATCACTGCGGTTGAATCGGATTACCGCAGTATTTACTATGTCGATCTTGATACCGACACTGCTGTGTGTTACCGTTCGGAAGGAAAAACAGACAGCGGCAGTGACCTTGACGGTATTTCGGGATCTTTTTCAGAAATATCGTCGTGGTATGCGGACAACCGTGTTTCCGGTGACGACAGAGAAGGATTTCTTGATTTTCTTGATCCGGAAAATATCCGCACTCTGCTTTCGGGCTCATCCAATATTTCATACAGATATCAGACCACGGAAAACAGGTACGAAATGATCAGAATAGCCGATCTCAGCAAAGCCGAAGGCCGTGACGACGGCATGATACGAACCGTTGAGATAGGTGTTTCAGACGTGGACCGTGAAACTCATGAGGAACTTACAAAGAATCACGCTCTCTCCGATGCACTCAGTCAGGCAAAGGAAGCAAGTGCAGCCAAGACCGCTTTCTTAAACTCCATGAGTCATGAAATACGAACACCGATGAACGCTATTATAGGGTACAACAACATTGCGTTAAAGGATCCGGAGCTTTCTGAGGAGACAAGGGGGCATCTTGAAAAAATAAAAGCTGCGGCGACACATCTTCTCGGCCTCATAAACAATATACTTGATATGGGACATATCGAGAGCGGCCGCATGACCTTAAAATCTGAAAAATTCGTACTCGGCGTTCTTCTAAAACAGGTAAACACAATGATCAGTGCCCAGTGCAGTGAGAAAGGTATTTCATACAGCTGTGAGGTCCGCGGGTCTGCAGATCTTACCTGCATTGGCGATGACATGAAACTCAGGGAAGTTCTCATAAATCTTCTTTCCAATGCCGTAAAATATACGCCCCCTCCGGGAACGGTAACATTTATAACTGAGGAAACAGCACGGTTTGAAGATAACGTGACACTCCGGTTCACGGTAAAGGATACCGGCATAGGCATGGACCGTGATTTCATTCCGAAAATTTTCGAACCGTTCTCCCAGGAGAATAATGACTGCGGAGGAATGTTCGGCAGCACCGGACTTGGCATGGCCATCACCAGAAATATGATCGACATGATGAACGGAAAGATAGATGTCGAAAGCGAAAAGGGAAAAGGATCGGTATTTACCGTTACCGTTACGCTGAAAACAGCACAGGACGGCGCCCTGTCCGCAGAAGAAACGGGTGCTGACGTAAATGAGAAGGAGAATAATACCGCTTCGGTGAAACTGGAAGGCAGACACATCCTCATGGCAGAAGATATGATCATCAACGCAGAGATACTTAAGAATATTCTTGAATCCTGCGGTGTGGAAGTGGACCACGCACCTGACGGAAAAGCCTGTGTCGATATGTTCCGTGAAAGCCCCGCCGGCAGATATGACGCGATTCTCATGGACATCCGCATGCCGGTTATGAACGGCCTTGAAGCAGCGGAACAGATCCGTTCCCTCGACCGTGAAGACGCCCGTACCGTTCCGATAATTGCGATGACAGCCAACGCCTTTGACGATGACGTAAAGCTCTCTCTCCAGTCCGGCATGAACGCCCATCTGACCAAACCGGTCGAAGCAGAGCACCTTATTGAAACACTTCAGCGGCTTATCAGATAAAATTCTTTATATAAACAGAACAGCATATCCTGCCAAGCGTTTTTTACGTGAGCGGGATATGCTGCTTTTTTGTTATTGGTTTTCGTAAAATGCTGTATTTTGCGAAAAGTCGGGGCACGGCTTATAATCCCGTACTTAAAATTTATCCGGACATAAAAAAATCCCACGTTAGGCGTGTAAGCCTCACGGAGGATGCGAAATTTCTATATGACGGTACAAATGCGTTTTTGACGGTACGGGTACGTTTTAGGATTTATGCTGACGGTACAAAATCGTTTATGGTAACTGGCTGACGGTCAGAATGCGTTTTAGGATATATGCTGACGGTCAGAATACGTTTTTGAATTTGCCTGACGGTACTGTTCCGTTTTGAATTTTTCTGACGGTAATTTATCGTTTTGGTTTGACGGTAATTAACCGTTATGCAAAATTATATGTTAAACTGTGTCATAGTTTTTTACCTGTAATGATGTATTTTAATAAACAATCACCAAACCGTGTGAATATTATTAAAATGGTGGTATATTTGAACTTGACTTTGTGAGCAGTATGTGATAAAATTATTACTAACAATGTAAGACGACTGATATTTATAATTATGCAGTCAGATTGTTTTCGCAAAATACAGCATTTTACGATAAGGGGGTTAAGCGCTATGGCAATGGAACTATACAGTCACAACAGGACCGCATATGAAAAAGCTGTCGCCATGCTTGCTTCCACCGGAAAGGCTGCTGTTATTCATCCGACGGGAACGGGAAAGTCTTTTATAGGCTTTAAACTCTGTGAAGACCACCCTGATGAAACTGTTCTCTGGCTGTCGCCTTCGGAATACATTTTCCGGACACAGCTTGAAAACTGGTCAGATGCCGGCGGGGAAGAACTAAAAAACATTGTCTTTCTGACTTATGCAAAACTCATGCAGATGGATGAAACAGAGATCTCTGAACTTCATCCGTCGTACATAATATACGACGAGTACCACAGAGCAGGAGCTGAATGCTGGGGACAGGGAATAAAACGTCTCCGTGAGCAGTACGGTGAAGTTCCTCTTCTCGGACTTTCAGCGACGAATATCCGCTACCTTGACAATCAGCGCGATATGGCTGCTGAACTTTTCGAAGGAAACATCGCTTCTGAAATGACGCTCGGTGAATCGATCGTCCGCGGTATTCTTAATCCGCCTAAATATGTTCTTTCCGTTTTCTCATATGAAAATGATCTAGTGAAATATGAGGAGAAAGTAAAGAAGGCAAAAAGCAGAGCCGTCCGCGATGAGGCAACAGTTTATCTGGATGCACTTCGACGTGCGCTTGAAAATGCAGACGGACTTGATAAGATCTTTGACAGACACATGACAGACCGTCATGGAAAATACATAGTCTTTACTCCGAATTACGAATCCATGCAGGATTATATGAACCTTGCGGAGGACTGGTTCGGAAAGATAGACAAGGACATGCACATCTATTCAGTTTATTCCGACGATCCGTCGGCGAGTAAGTCGTTTAAGAATTTCAAGGCAGATGATTCTGACCATCTCAGGCTTCTGTACTGTATAGATGCTCTTAACGAGGGTGTTCATGTTGAAGATATTTCAGGTGTGATACTTTTAAGGCCGACTGTCTCGCCGATAATCTACAAACAGCAGATAGGCCGTGCACTTTCGGCATCACGTTCATGCGATCCGGTCATTTTCGATATTGTAAACAATATTGAAAACCTGTACAGCATAGACACTGTAAAGGAAGAAATGCGCAATGCACTTTGCTATTACCGTTCACACGACGGTGAAAGCCTTATAATAAACGATACTTTCGAGGTCATTGACCGTCTGGCTGAATGCCGCGAACTGTTCGAAAGCCTTGAAGGATGTCTGTCAGCTTCATGGAACAGCATGTACGCTGTCGCTGAAAAGTACTTTAACGAAAACGGCTCACTTGAAATGCCGAAGGGTTACCGTACCGAAGAAGGATATTCACTCTGGGCATGGCTCCAGACACAGCGGAGAGTACGCGCAGGCAGGGCAAACGGTATTCTTACCGATGAGCAGATAACGAAACTCGACCGTCTCGGCATGAGGTGGGAGAGTGCGAAGGACGCTTCCTGGAACAGGTACTTTGCCGCTGCGAAAGAGTATTATGCTGATCATAACGACCTGCGACCGTCAGCCACTTACGTTGACGAAATCGGTGTACGTCTGGGAGCATGGCTTGCACAGCTCCGCACTGCACGTAAGGCAGGACTTAACAGCAGCTTTCTCACACCGGAACACATTGCCGAACTTGACAGTCTCGGTATGGTCTGGGACGTATATGATTTCGTGTTCGAACGCAACTATCATGCAGCAGTCGAGTATTACCGCAAAAACGGTGATCTTGAATGCCGGTCAGATTATGTTGATGAAAACGGCATACGACTCGGCGCCTGGCTTACCAATCTGCGTACACAGTATCAGAAACGTGGCAGAGAAGTCCTGACTCATGAACAGTTTGACATGATGAACGCGATAGGAATGCGGTGGGGAAGTAAATACGATGTTCAGTGGGACAGCAATTTTGACTGTCTTGTATCATATATCAACCGAACAGGTAACAGAGACATTCCTGGTAACTGGAAAGAAGGCAATGTCGCTCTGGGACGCTGGTTCCGGCTTCAGAAGGAACTCTACACCCGCGGAGAACTGCGCAGGGACAGAACAGACCGTCTGCTTTCACTCGGCCTTGACCTTAAAGCCGAAGACCCGTGGGAGATGAAGTTTCAGCTTGCACGGACATACAGCGAACAGCACGGCGGAAGTCTTAAAATGCCTGCTGACCTGATAATCAACGGTATATGGCTGAACAAATGGATAAACGAGCAGCGGCTTACAGGTGAGGGTAAGAGGAAGAAGAAACTTACCGACGACCAGAAGCGCCGACTTGAATCTATCGGCATGGTATTCAGAACGTAAGGTGAATGATCTTTGTATGGCTTGCTTTTTTGACTTGACTTTGTGCGGGCTGTATACTGGTCAGACACATGACAACTCTTACGGAAAAACACCGTCGATGATTTACCACATTTACTAAACGTTCTGTGTGGTGATATGAGGAAGGGAAGGCACCTGATCTTTAAGGATAAATAAAGTTTTATTCTTTAAGAACAATGAAGGGGTATGAAAAATGACATATAAATTAGAAAACTTCATTGAAAAAATAAAAACGCCGGTAATCTGTGTATTTGACGGCAAAGAGCATGAATATACAGACGGAAGTTCGCTCGTAAAAGAAAGTTTCGATACTTTCTGGATGGTAAGTGACATTAAAACCAGAGACAACAAAGTAGTTCTGGTAATGAAACCTCATCCGGCTATGCCTGAACTTAAAGGCGAAAACAGTTTCTTTTAATAATAATAAATTGGAGATGGATTTAATGAGCAATCAGAACAAGACTATACCTTTTAGTCCGCCTGATATTACTGAAGCAGAACTCAGTGAGGTATGCGATGCACTTCGTTCCGGCTGGATAACGACCGGTCCGCGTACAAAGAAGCTTGAAAAGGAAATTGCTGAGTATGTAGGTGTAAACCGGGCAGTATGTCTTAACTCACAGACTGCATGTGCTGAAATGGCACTTCGCATTCTTGGAATCGGCGAAGGCGATGAGGTCATAGTGCCTGCATACACTTATACTGCATCAGCTTCAGTTGTTTGTCATGTCGGCGCGAAGTTAGTTCTGGTTGATGTTCAGAAGGACAGCCTTGAAATGGACTACGATGCACTTGAAAATGCAATAACGGATAAAACAAAGGCTGTAATTCCGGTCGATCTTGCGGGTATTCCGTGTGATTATGACAGAATATTTGCAATCGTTAATTCAAAGAAATCAATGTTCAGACCTGCAAACAAAATCCAGAAAGCAATTGGCAGAATCGCTGTCTGTGCTGATACAGCTCATTCTTTTGGTGCAAGTCAAAATGGTAAAATGGCAGGTTCAATAGCCGATTTTTCATCATTCTCTTTTCATGCAGTAAAGAATTTCACTACTGCTGAGGGCGGTGCTCTGACATGGAAAACTATCGAAGGAATTGATGATGAGGAGATTTATCATCAGGTCCAGCTTCTCAGTCTTCATGGTCAGAGCAAGGATGCTCTTGCTAAGACTCAGCTCGGTGCATGGGAGTATGATATTGTCGGCACATGGTATAAATGCAACATGACAGACGTTGCTGCTGCACTTGGTCTGGCTCAGATGAAGCGTTATCCTGAACTTCTTGCAAGACGTAAGGAGATCATCGGACGTTATGATGCAGCTTTCAGACCACTTGGAGTTGAAACACTGGAGCATTACACTAATGATCATCAGTCTTCCGGTCATCTTTACATTACAAGAGTTCCGGGTATAACTCCTGAACAGCGTTCAGAGATCATTATCAAGATGGCGGAAAAAGGTGTTTCATGTAATGTTCACTACAAGCCGCTTCCTATGCATACAGCATATAAGAATCTTGGATTTGACATCAAGGATTATCCGAATGCATATGCAAGATTTGCAAATGAGATCACACTTCCGCTTCATACCTGTCTTACAGATGATGACGTGAAGTATGTTATCGAATGCTACACTGAAGTTCTTAAGGAATACATTAAATAATGGCGTGGAGAAAATGGGATGAGCTTCCGGATTTCATGAAGACGGAAGAAGTTAGAAAGTATTATGACATTCTTGATAAACGTCGTTTAAGTATGTTTCTTAAGAGAGTTTTCGATGTTGTGGCATCGCTTATTATGCTTATCATATTGTCGCCAGTATTTATAGTACTGGCGATAGCAATAAAAGCAGATTCACCTGGCCCGGTTTTCTACAGACAGGAACGAATCACACAGTACGGAAAACATTTTAAGATCTTTAAGTTCAGAACTATGGTAAACAATGCAGACAAGATTGGTTCTGCTGTTACTGTCAGCAATGACAGTCGAGTTACCAGAGTAGGGGCAAAGATTCGTGATTTTCGTCTTGATGAGATTGGTCAGCTTATCAATGTGCTGACTGGCGATATGAGTTTTGTTGGAACTCGTCCGGAAGTGGAAAAATACGTTAAAGGTTATACACCTGAAATGAATGCGACACTTTTGATGCCGGCAGGTATAACATCTGAAGCGAGTATAAGGTATAAGGATGAATATAAACTGCTTGGTGAAGCGGACGATGTAGATAAGGTATATATTGAAAGGGTTTTACCGGGAAAGATGAAGTGGAATCTTGAAAGTATTATAAGATTTCGATTTTTACGTGAAGTCCTGACGTTGTTCAGGACTGTTTTTGCTGTAATGGGAAAGAATTATAGTTGAAAGGGGATATTTTAAGTGACTATTAATTTGTATTTTAACAATTATATTCCTGAAGTAAACAAAAAAGAAATACCATGTAAGTCGGGTGTTTACTGTGTTTATGCTGGTATTTTTAATCAAGAAAATGGAGTTATAATTCCTAAACGATTGTTGTACATAGGTAAAGCTAGTGATTTAAATGAACGAATAGGTGGTAATTCACATGAACACTATGATGATTTTAAGTCTCGTTTAATTAATGGAGAAACAATAATATATTCGTACGCTTTTTTAAGTGATGAAGATCAAAGAACTCTTGCTGAATCAGCTTTGATATTTAGAATGCAGCCACCGATTAATGAAATAAGCTTAGATAAGTTTAATTATTCAAAAACTACTATAGTAACAACTGGAGCTAATCAATTGTTAGAAAAAGAATTTACAGTGGCTGACGATTAAAAATAGTTTGGAGAATACTTATGGTTGATGGTTTAGTTTCAATAATTATGCCTTCATGGAATACGGATAAATTTATAGAAGAATCAATTCAGTGTGTTATGGATCAGACATATAAGAATTGGGAACTGCTTATTGTTGATGATTGTTCTACAGATAATACAGATGAAGTTGTTAAACCATTTCTTGAAGATTCACGTGTAAAATACTTCAAAAATGAAAAGAATAGCGGTGCAGCACTGACTAGAAACCGTGCAATGCGTGAGGCACAGGGAGAATGGATCGCATTTCTTGATTCTGACGATCTTTGGACTAAAGATAAACTTGAAAAACAGATTAGTTTTATGAATCAGAATGGATATGTTCTTTCTTATACTGAATATGAGAAGATTGATGAAGAAGATAAGCTATTAAACATATATGTTTCTGGCCCTGATACTGTTAATAAGCATTTGATGTACAGGTATGATTACATCGGTCAGCTTACTATGATGTATAGTGCTAAACATTTTGGATTGATTCAAATCAAAGACATTAAGAAAAATAATGACTATGCAATTAGACTTCAGTTATATAAGAAAGAGAATACAGAAGCACATTTGCTGAAAGAGAATCTTGCTAAATATAGAGTTAGGAAGAAGAGTATTAGTCATGATAAACTTAGCAAAAAGCTTAAAAGTCATTATGATTTATTTAATTATTGTGATGAAAAATCAGCCCTTGTTGCATTTTGGTATGCTTGCTGGAATATGTGGTTTGGAGTTTGGAAGAAACATAAATATGAGATTGAAAAATAAACCTATCATTGGATTTCTGAACTAAAAAGCACAAAACAAAGGTGGTTTCTACGCATGAAAAATGTGACAGTATTGATTCCGACTTTAGGTACTAGAGAGCCGGAATTAAAAAGGTTGTTTGAAAGTTTGACTTTACAAACATATGGTAAGTTTGAAGTTATGGTTGTATCTCAGGACAACAGAAATACAGTTGAAAATATTTGTGATTTATACAAGGATAAACTTCAGATTAGACACTTATTCTGCGATAAAAAAGGTTTATCAGTTGCACGTAATTACGGTATAGAACATATAAAAAATAGTATTGTTGTACTTTCAGATGATGATTGCTGGTATCCTGAAAATGGTGTTGAGAGAATAGCTCAAGGTTTTGAAGAATATAATTGTGATATTCTTTTGACTCAAATATTTGATTTGGATAATAAGAAACTATATAAAGAATACAGTGACGTTTCAAAAAAATTAAAAACATTCGATCTTATGTCACGATCATCGATAGAAATAGCATTTGATCTGGATGCTATCAATAATAGATTTGATGAAAATCTTGGACTTGGCGGAAAGTATGTGTGCGGTGAAGAAGTTGATTTTTTACTTAATAATAGAAACAAGGATATTCAGTATGTTCCAGTAGTTACTGTTTATCATCCTAAAAAGTTTTCATCCAGTTCAAATCAGGTTGTTGCTAAAGGCTATTTATATGGAAAGCATTTTAATATTATTGTTGGTATCTTGATTTGCATTAGAGATTTAGTTAAGAAAAAAGAAAATAATTTTTCAAATTTTTTTAAAGGATATGTACTAGGTAATAAGGATAAAAATATATGAAGAAAGTATTACTTATGATACCTGACCTTCGTGGTGGTGGTGCTGAAAGGGTAGCTGTTAATTTAGCTAATAATATTGACGATGATAGCATAGAGTTCACTCTTATGACTTTATTTGACGTTGGAATAAATAAGGATAGATTAAGTGAAAGAGTCAGATATAAGTATTGGCTTCCATTTAGGATACGAGGAATATGGAGAGTTTTCAAGTTTATTTCGCCAAGATTACTCCATAAATTAATTATTCGTGATAAGTACGATGTTGAAATTTCGTATTTGGAAGGTTTGTGTACAAAAATAGTGTCTGGAGGAAATGCTAGTAGAAAAATAGCATGGTTACATTGCGAATTAACTAATAATTACGAGTATTTCCATTATCTATACAATTCTAAAGATGAGTTTATGAAAATTTATTCATCTTATGATTTGATTGTTGGGGTATCAAAAGATGTAATTAAATCTTTTGAAGGTGAGTTGCCAGAAAAAGTAGAAAAAAGAGTAGTTCATAATGTTCTTGATACAAATGAAATAGATTGTAAAGCAAATATGAATTCGAATTTAAAGTTAAATTCGAATTCAGTTAATTTTATTAGTGTCGGAAGGCTTACTCAACAAAAGGGATATGAAAGATTAATAAAAATATTTGGTGAATTGGAGAGTAAATATCCAAACATACATTTATATATATTAGGAGACGGTCAACTCAAAAGTGAGCTTAATAATTATATACTAACTAAAAACATTCATTGTATTACGCTATTGGGCTTTGTGGATAATCCGTATTCTGTTCTAAAAGAAATGGATTGTTTTATATGTTCATCATTACAAGAAGGATATAGTACTGCAGTATCTGAAGCCTTATATCTTGGTGTTCCGGTAATAACAACAAATTGTTCTGGTGCTGAAGAGCTATGCAGTAATGGTGCTGGAATAGTTGTAGATAATGATGAAATTGCTTTAAAAAAAGGTATTATTGAATATTTAGAAAATGCTGGTTTGAGAAAAAGTTTGAAAATTGCTGCAAGTAAAAAAAAGGAAACAATATCTACTAACAGTTCATTGAATGAGTTTTATGATTGTTTATAAATTTATAGGAGAATTAGGATGAATCCATTAGTAAGCGTAATTATTCCACTATATAATAATGAAATATATTTTCCTGATTGTCTAAAATCAATATTAATGCAGTCATATAAAAATATAGAGATTATTATTATTGATGATGGTTCCAAAGATGATAGTGGAAAAATAGCTGATGAATTTGCAAAACAAGATAGTAGAATAAAAGTAATACATAAAGAAAATGAAGGAGTATCAAAAGCACGAAATTTAGGTTTGCAATTTTCAAATGGGGAATACATATGTTTTGTTGATTCTGATGATATACTTGATCAACTGTTTATCGAGAAACTATATAATTGCATAACACAATATAAATGTGACATTGCAATTTGTGAAATGCAATTTGTTACTGTGAGTGGTGATAAAAGGACAATAACAGGAGGTACGAATTATAGAAGTCAATTAATACAAATTGATTCAAATTATTGTTTTGAAAGAGGAGAACAACACTTATGCGCATGTGCAGCATTATATAATAGAGAAGTGATAGGAAACATTCAGTTTAATGAGAAGATTTTCATTGGAGAAGATGCGTTGTTTCATAATCAAGTTATGTTGAATTCTAAATTCGTTTATTTTCTATCAGAAAAATTGTATTTTTATATAATGCATGATGATTCATGTTTTAAGAGAAGTTATACAAGTCGACGATTTACCGAGATTAATGCATGGAAAGAAATATGTAGTTTATTCGAAAAAATGCCAAAAGCAAAATTGTCTGCTAGTGGAGAGTACTGTATAAGATGTATAAGTGTTTATAAAGAAATTATAAAATTAAGTGATGATATTTATAAGAACGACAAGCAAATATTAATAAATGAAATGATAAAGTATAGAAATTACATTAAATATTGTAAACTTGATTTAAGAGAAGCAATAAGTTTGAGGTTTGCTGCTTATATGCCTCGAATGTACGAACATGTATATAAATTATATTTTAGAAAATATAAAAAGAAAGTAGAAAACTAAAATGACTATTGAAGTTTTTCATTATGATATTCTATATGTTGGCGTTGCATTGATTATAACTGAACTATACTGGTTGATTGATAGAAAAGAGACAAAGAATATTAGAATACTGGATATTTTGATGATTTGTGTGTTGGTATTTTTTTCAGCATTCAGATATAATGTTGGATCAGATTATCAATCGTATTTGGAAAGATATCGATATATAATTCAAAATTGGAATATAGTTCAAGGAAGAATACATTCTGAAAAATTGTTTTATCAGCTTTGCTATTTAACAAGCTGTTTGACCAAAAGTAGGTTTGGCGTTTTTTTTATGTGTGCTGTTGTACAATACCCTATTTTAGTTGCTGTTGCTAGAAAAAACTGTTTACATCCATCAAGAGTCATTTTTTGTTATGTTTTTTTGGAGTTTTATGCTATTTCAAACAATATTCTTCGACAATCATTAGCGTTAGAATTTGTAATGTTAGGAGTATTGGCATGGATAAATAAAAAAAGAATTGTTTCGTTATTCTTGTTTTTAGTTGCATTTGGTTTTCATACAACAGCTATTTTGGGAATTATATTGTTTTTGGCAAGCTTAAGACTAAAGCCCAATATAACTACTTATTTAGTTTGTATGTTTGCAAGTATTGTTTTCTTTTTTGGATGGAAATATATAATTCAGATTATAGCGTTTATTCCATATGTGAATAAATATACAGGGTATTTCGTTAAAAATGGAAATCATGTTGCAAGGGCGGCTATGTACTTGTATTTTGGTTTTTATAATTTTTTGTCAATTTTATTTATTAAAAATTCAAGAAGAATTCAGGAATATAATAAGAATCATTATAAATTTATTTCATGTATATTATTATCGCTTCCATTATTTGCAGTAGCAACTCATATGGTTTATGCCAATAGAATAGGTATGTATTTATATCAGTTTTCAATATTTTTAGTAGCTGATTTGTTTGAAATAATCAATAGAAATGTAAATAAAATTAAATTAGAACAAGTTTTTTTAAAATCGACTTTGATTATATGGTTGTTATTGGTTAATGTATTGTCTATTAATAATTCGTTTTGGCAATACAGTTTCATTTGGTCACAGTAATTGAGGTGGAACGATGCAAATTCATTTAAGAGCGTATATAAATGGTAATTTAGGAGATGATTTGTTTATTCGTATAATAACGAATAGATATCCATCTCACTTTTTTACAATTGTTGGGCCTAAAAGGTACAAAGATTCATTTGAGGATATAAAAAATCTAAAATGGATTTCTAGTGATAAGTTAGCATATAAATTCATTACTAAAGGAATTAATTTTGTAGGTAAAATTTTTAGTGTATCTAAATTATGTTATTTCAATTTTAATTCATTTTTAAATAATAAGTTATCTAAACTATCTGAATTAAATGTATTAATTTCAGGTTCGTATTTTATAGAATGGAATAACGATAAGCAGTATTTGGATTATTACTACAAAAATGAAATAGTGTACTACAAAACAAGACCGTATGTAATCGGAATTAATTTTGGTCCATATAAAACAGATACATATAAAAATATTCATAATCAGCTGTTTGAGTATGCGTCTTTTTTATCTGTTAGGGATACTAAAACATATAAAATGTTTGAAGATTTAAATCCGATTTATGCACCAGATATTGTTTTTTTATATGATGGCTTAAATCCATCTTATCATGAAGAATACTTTCTTACAATAAGTGTAATAAACTATGCTAAAGCAATGGAAGGCGATTATATTGATAAAATGGCAGAAATCATTGATTCTGTAGTTTTAAAAGGCTTAAAAGTTTGTTTATTATCTTTTTGTGACGCTGAGGGAGATAGTAGTACTATCAATCAGATTATCAAGAAAATGAAAGCGGATACCTCGGATGTTAAAATAATTAAATATAATGAGGTTGGAGTATCAACGATTATATCTATTATGAAAAGCTCTAAGTATGTTATAGCAGGCAGATATCATTCGATGATATTGTCTTGGTTATTGGGCCTTTGTACCATACCGGTGTGCTACAGCCCAAAAATGGAGAATGTAATTCTGGATATATTTCCGCAATCTGTGTATTTTAATTTGGACAATATATCTGATTTAAACTTTGAAGATGTAATTGAGAATATTACACCAACAAAATTAGATAGTAGTATAATACTACAAGCTGAAAAACATTTCGAGATGCTAGATGAAAGATTGAAAGGGAAAATTAATGAGTGAGTCACGAACAAAAAAAAGTATAAGAAATGTATTGTTTACATTGATATCGTATTTTTTGATTCTTCTTTTTCAATTAATAAGTAGAACTATTTTTGTTAAGTTGTTATCTGTTGAATATTTGGGCGTAAATGGATTGTTCTCAAATATTCTTTCTGTTCTTTCGTTAGCAGAGTTAGGCATAGGTACTTCAATTTCTTATTCTCTCTATAAACCATTAGCGGATAATAATATTTCAGAAATTAAAAGCTTAATGCGCTTATTTAAAAAACTATACCATTTAATAGGTATAGTTGTTATTGTTCTTGGTTCAGTACTTGTTCCCTTCTTAGAGTTTTTTATATCGGAAAAACCTGAAAATTTTTCTTTTGAGCAATTAAAGCTTTACTATATTATCTTCGTTTTAAATTCTGGAGCTTCGTATTTTGGTAGTTATAAAAGGACCATTTTAGTATGTGATCAGAAGCAGTATCTTACAAGCGTTATTAGTAGTGTAAATAAGCTGATGTTGATCATTCTTCAGTCTGCAGTTCTTATTATAACGCATAACTATATATTATATTTAGTAACGATGATATTCATAACAATTACAGAAAATATTGTTTTAACTGTTACTGCGGATCGTTATTATCCATTTTTGAAAGAAAAAGAAATTTCTCCTATATCGAAAGATAGCCTTACAACAATAAAGAAGAATGTTTATGCTATGACATTTCATAGAATTGGGGATGTTGTTGTAAATGCTTCTGATAATTTAATTATTACTAAGTTTGCATCTTTAACATTAACAGGCTTGTATTCTAATTATACTATAATAGTTTATGCTGCACGTACTGTTTTGAATCAGATTTTTTCAGCGTTGACCGCTTCTATAGGTGATTTGACGTCTCGAAATGATGTTAAGCATGATAAGGTTGTATTTAAGAATATTCTCTATATAAACTATTTGTTGTTTTCAATCGTTTCCTTATGTATAGTTTCTTCTATTAACACATTTATTGAATGTTGGCTTGGAAAAGAGTTTTTACTTGATAAGCACACAGTTGTAATTATTGGATATTTTCTTTATATAACTGGAATACAGAAAACAGTGAGAGTATTTAGAGATGCTACTGGTATTTTTTATTATGATAGATATAAACCTATAATTGAAGCGATAGTAAATATAGTGTTATCTATTCCGCTAACAATAAAGTATCAAATTTTTGGTACGTTGTTAGGAACTGTAGCGAGTACCATATTAGTTTCATTTTGGGTAGAAGGATATGTGTTTTTCAAGTATCATTTTCACGAATCACCTTTCGGCTATTTTGGAAATCAATTGAAGTATCTCTTTACTTTTTCGCTTGGGATAATCGGCTGTTCATTGATGGATTCTTATATTAGTTTTCCTTCCAATTTAATTATAGAGTTATTTATAAGGCTTGTGATTACATTTGTTATTTTTGGAGTTACTATTATTTTGTTTTATATAAAAACTGAACAAATGAAATATTTTTTGGATTTGATAAAAAGAATAATAAAAAAGAAGGTTTAATTGGAGGAAAATAAATGCTCAATAATGATTTGATAGATAGTTTAGTCATTACTAAATCGTTAAAAAAAGAGTCTGCCAAAAACATATTAATAATTGAAAATGAGAATATTGATTTGAAATCTTTAATTCCAGAAATTTCGAGGAAAAAAGCTGGAAATTGTTTTCGAAGCAATCAATTGATAAGCGTTGTTATAACTACATGTAATCGTATCGATACATTATTAAAAACGCTCTATGGTGTAATGATTCAAGATTATTATAATTATGAAATAATTATTGTTGATGATGGTACGAATAACGTTACAGAAGAATATTTTAATTCAATTGAAGTGGATTGGATTAAATATTTGAAAAATAATAAAAATTTAGGTGCAAGTGAAAGTAGAAAAAAAGGATATGAGAATTCTAATGGCGACATAATAATTTTTTCTGATGATGATGATTATTTTATAGATAATGAATATTTCACTTTGTTAGTATCGATTTTTGACAACAATAATAGTGTTGCATTAATATGTTCTAATAGTTTAGTATACAAAAAAGATGAGAAGGTTTTGTGTGAAGTAACCTTTCCTGATATGCAGCAACTTTCTACTAAAGATTACTTAAATGGCTTTTGTTTAAATTACGCCAAGCCGAATTCTTCGTTTACTTTAGCTTTACGAAAGAGTAATTTAAATAATATTGATTTTGATAGATTACATTGTTTTAATGATACTTCTTTATATCTATATGGACTCTTATCATTAGGAAATGTATATTTCATTAGTGATTATATTGGAGTTTATTATATCCATAATAATAACATGTCTAAAAAAGTCAATCCTGAATTTATAATAACCAACTTTGAGTCAAAGAAGGAAATATATATTCGAGCCAAGGAGATGAATTTGTTAAATCATCCCTCAAAGTGGTTTTATCAACAAATTCTTAATTCGGCAGATTATTACTTTAACGGTCAATCCAATGGACTATCTAGCGATAAAAAAATAATTTTGTGGGGAACCATAAATTTGGTTGGCCATTTTAGGTATCTTTATACGTTAAAGACATTTTTGTTATCTATAAAAGCTAAGATTCGTTTATTAATTAAAGGAATATAGAAATACTTAATTTGAAAGAAGTAAAGGTGAAAAAATGAAAATTGCAGTAGCAGGAACAGGATATGTAGGACTTTCGATAGCAACATTACTTGCACAGCATCATACAGTCAAAGCAGTTGATATTATACCTGAAAAGGTAGAGATGATCAATAACAGAAAATCACCTATTCAGGATGAGTACATTGAGAAATATCTTGCTGAAAAGGATTTGGATCTTACGGCTACACTTGATGCAGAATCAGCATATAAGGATGCAGATTTTGTAGTTATTGCAGCACCGACAAACTATGACAGTCAAAAGAATTTTTTCGACACTGGTGCTGTTGAAGCAGTAATAAAACTTGTAATGCAGTATAATCCAAATGCTATTATGGTTATCAAGTCAACAATTCCGGTTGGATATACTAAGTCAATTAGAGAGAAAACAGGAAGTAAGAATATTATTTTCAGTCCAGAGTTTTTACGTGAATCAAAGGCGCTTTATGATAATCTGTATCCATCACGAATTATTGTTGGTACAGATATGAATGATGATAGACTTGTTAAAGCAGCACATACATTTGCCGGACTCCTTCAGGAAGGTGCTATAAAGGAAGATATTGATACTCTTTACATGGGATTCACTGAAGCAGAAGCTGTGAAGTTGTTTGCTAATACATATCTTGCGTTACGCGTAAGTTATTTTAATGAGCTCGATACATATGCTGAAATGAAAGGCCTTGATACTCAGCAGATTATAAATGGTGTTTGCCTTGATCCTAGAATAGGTACTCACTATAATAATCCATCATTCGGTTACGGTGGTTATTGCCTCCCTAAGGATACAAAGCAGCTTCTTGCAAACTATGCTGATGTACCGCAGAATATGATGTCCGCTATTGTAGAATCAAACCGTACAAGAAAAGATTTTATTGCTGATAGAGTCTTACAGCTTGCCGGTTATTATGCTTATGGTGAAAATACAACTTATGATCAGAGCAAAGAGAAAGCTGTCACTATTGGTGTTTATCGCCTTACAATGAAATCAAATAGTGACAACTTCCGTCAAAGTTCTATCCAGGGCGTAATGAAGCGTATTAAAGCTAAAGGTGCTAATGTTATTATCTATGAGCCAACACTTAAAGATGGGGACACATTCTTTGGCAGCCTTGTTGTTAATGATCTTGAAAAGTTCAAGGCAATGTCTAATGCTATCATAGCTAACAGATATGATGCTTGTCTTGACGATGTTGAAGAAAAGGTTTATACAAGAGATTTATTTAGAAGAGATTAAAAAAGCTTAACATTTAAATTACGGAAAAAGTGATCATAAAGATGTAGACGATAATAAAAATTCAATATAGAAAAAAGGGGTTCTTATGAAAAAACGTGTGACGGTTTTGTTGGGTGCTGGAGCAATGATTGAGGCTGCAGGTGTAAGTACAAATTCTATAACAAATAATGTTTATGAGGCTTGTAAGAATTATAAACTTTCATCAGGAGAAGAAATTCTAAGAGAGTTTGCAAGAGATTTTGCTTTAAAGCAAGCTAAAAAAATGTACAACAAAGAAGCGAGTTTTGAAGACTTATTTGATATTCTAGAAAACTTTATGGATTATAACAAACATGATTATAATGACTCAGCTTCGGTTATTTTATCATCAATTAAACCTAAATACGATAATGTGGCTGGAATTACTTGGTTGTACCATGATTTTTTAGATGCAATCAATGAAACAGTATATGAATATGATAAAAAATGTTCGGATAAGGGAGTGTGGATGAAGCGCTTCTTTAACAGTTTGATTACAAAAGAAAACTGTTATTTGGATGTATTTACTCTGAATTATGATACCTGGATTGAACAGTTTTTGGGCGAAGATAACTATATTGATGGATTTATAGATATAAATCAGTTTAGTGAAATAAAAAACACTTATAATGGTTTAATGAGATTTTCACCATTACATTATCTTAATGCTGAAAACATGCATACTGTTAGCCATTTACATGGCCAAATATGTTTTGGCTTGCATGATTTAAAACCTAATGATATTAATGCGTTCCATTTTGAAGAGCAAACTTATTCTTTGTATAAATATAAAACATTTAATGGTGCTCAAGATTTTAGAAATCGAAGTATCAGATCACATCTTAATGCTCAGTCTGGCCATACAATATTTCCGGCTAATATTATTACCGGACGAATGAAAACAGATAAGATGATATGGTCTCCAATGCAGATTTATATGTATGGTTTTATTAATGCATTAATGAGAAATGAAGAACTTATTATTATTGGATATGGTTTTGGTGATTTATATGTAAACACTCTATTGTATCAGTATTTACAAAAACATAAAGAAAAAAAGAAAGTTCGATTAATTACATATTGTAGTGACGAACAATTTAATGAAGATGTAGCTGCTTATCATAATCTTTTTCATGATGCGCAATGTGTATATGCTCAATGTATAATGGAAAAGCAAGATTGGTGTTCGTTTCGTCGGCAATCTCTCTATAAATCTGAAAAAACGGATGCTTGTATATATATTGATGGTTTTAAAAAGTATTGTGAGGACTATATATCTGGGAAAATATAATTAGGTTATGAATGTTAATTCAATTTCCATAGAAAATGTTGCTTTAAAATAATTTTTTGTAAGCATGGATGAGGTTTGAAATGTTAAGAAAGCACAATCATGCTCCAAGAAGAGCACAAGCTAAAACGAAGCGTTTTGATGAAAAAACATTAAAGCCTATATCATCGGAAGTTAGTTCGCAATCTCAGCATACTCTTGAAACTGAAACAATAAAACTGATTAATTTTCTTGATTTGTTACCCAAAGGGTTTCTTCCGCTTGGTAGAGGATATAAACTTTTTAAATCTTTTATCGGAATTATATGGGCACTTATATTATCTGTTACTTGTGTTGGTTGGATATCTTGGGGTAATGAGTGGAATGAAATAATTAGAACAAGTGAATTTATAGAACAACATCAGCCTTTAAGAAATCATGCTATTAATCTATGGAAAGATAAGCTTTATAAAATTAGAATAAGTGAATCCAGAGAATATATTGTAGATTTTGTTGGGTTACCTCAAAAAACCGAAATTTTTCAATATGAGAATTGCGAGTGCAAAAAAGATATATATGTAAATCATTATTTTACTATGGTTTGTGTCTATAAAAATGATGCATTAGAGGGCTTTTTAATAATTTCAAATAAAAAGGAATTTGACTATACGAGTTATAGATCCGGTGTGGAGTTGATGAATGATTCTATATCCAGTGCCGCTCAAAAATGTGATGACTTATATGCTTTCTACACTATTGTTTCCGCAAATGTAGGTTTTAGATGGGATAACAATAAATATTACATCGAATGCAGAACTCAGCATTCGATGAAAGCAACACCTAATATGATAATAGGTTATGGAATATGTGATTTAAGTGAGCCATTTACAGGAACCTTAACAGTCCCTTCAGATTTGTATGATATTTGTTTATCAAAAGATGATTTAGATGTTTATAAACTTCTTTCGCTATTCGAAAATGAAGAAATTCAATACTTTAGAAATACGCAGAAAATAAATTCAGTCATTGTTTTTAATTACGATATAGAGCTATTGAAAAAATCGTTAGTTAATTATCCGTGTTTAGGTATGTGTAAAGATGACTACTATAATTTATGTGATAATTACAGCGATCGTTTTCAGTGAAATTATATATTTAAAAATAGTGGATCAAACTTATGTAATAAAGTTAAATCAAAAAGCGACCGTAAGGATTTTTACATCCTTACAGTCGCCCATTTGCATATTCAGTTCAGTTATTCAAATCAGTGAGAAGTCAGTGCCTCACTTGCTTTCTTAAACTCTTCAACAGACATATTTGCGCTTGATGCAGCGTCTTCGTCAGAAAGCTTTCCTTCGTTTACAAGACCAATCAAAGTGGAAAGAGAACCTTCGATTCTTCCTTTCTGTACACCTTGCTGAAAACCTTTTTTCTGACCCTCTTCATACATTCTTGTGGAAGGAAAATCAAAAATTGGACCTACCATAATGTCTTCAACTCCTTTTCTTACATTGTCGTAATTCTTTGCAAGCTGATCTGAAACCAATTTCGTGCATTTATCGATGACATCTTGGTGATATGCATCAAGGTCACCTTGATTCACAAGATTATTGAGCTCTTTTTCAAGATATCTCAGGTCTTTAAGAATAACTTCAAGCTTTTCAGGATCATGATTGCATTCTTGAAACTGTTTCTCATAGTTGAACAGATAAAACGGTATAAGAATAAATAGCTTCTTCTGTATTATCTCTTCAGCTGTATAGTTTTTCATTTTGATAACATTGACGTTTCTGACAGCTTCTGTGCCTTCTGAAACTTCAATTATCATCTTCATTTCATCAGGAATGGTTGAAATATTCCTCAGATAAAGCACTGCGGTATTCGGGTACTTTACTCTGATCGTGTTTCCTTCAGTCACGTTGTTACGCAGAGCAAGCTGAGTGTCATATTCATACAGACGGATCAGCATGTTAGTACTGTAAGGTTTGCTTTCACATTCCAGATGATAATTCTTGCTGTTACCTGCGAAAACAGTGAAATTAGTATCTGTTATTCGCTCTTTGTACTTGTCGCTTTTGGCGTCAGAGTTTTTGCTTTTCTCTTCCGATTCCTTTTTTATAGCTTCTTCAGGCACTTCGATCATCTGTTCATTCTGATCAAAGACGATTTTTTCGTCGCCGGTGTAGTGTTCACTGAAGGTTTCGTTAAGAAGCGGAAGAACAAGAGAACTGCATTTGTAGACCAGCGTTCTAAACGTTGTATCATAAACGTCTGCCATTGTTTAGTTCCTTTCTTTTAGTATAGCATATCCGGATTAGCTATACAATGGTTTAAATTTACCATGGCATATATATATGATAACATATAAAAATGGCCATGTCTATGGGTTCGCCCTAAGAGGTAGTCGAAATGCCCTAAGAGGTAATTTTTCTCCTAAAGTTTGGAAAGTGTCGGTTAAATACCGCTACATAAATATAAATATTCTTTCAAAAGAATGTGGAAAATAAATACAAAAAATTTGATTTTTAAAGGAGTGCATAAACATGTGCGGAATAGTAGGTTTTACAGGAAATAAACAGGCAGCTCCGATCCTTCTGGACGGACTTTCAAAACTGGAATATCGTGGTTACGACTCAGCAGGTATTGCTGTTCGTAATGGTGAAAACCAGGTTGAAGTCATCAAGGAAAAAGGCAAGCTCAAAGTTCTCATCGACAAGACTAACAACGGTAAGGCAGTAAAGGGTACATGCGGTATTGGTCATACCCGCTGGGCTACTCACGGTGAACCTTCAGCAATTAACGCGCATCCGCACAGCTCGGAAGACGGGAATGTAGTTGCTGTTCACAACGGTATCATCGAAAACTTCGCGGAACAGCGTGAAAAGCTTATCAAGAAGGGTTATACTTTCGTTTCACAGACAGACACTGAGGTAGCAGTCAAGCTTATTGATTACTATTACAAGAAATACAATCTCGGACCTGTTGACTCTATCGCCAGGGCAATGGTTCGTATCCGTGGTTCTTATGCGCTATGCGTAATGTTCAAGGATTTCCCAGGCGAGATCTACTGTGCACGTAAGGACAGTCCTATGATCATCGGTATAACAAACGGTGAATCCTATGTTGCTTCTGACGTTCCTGCAATTCTTAAGTATACACGTAACGTTTACTACATTGGCAACATGGAGATCGCTAAGCTCGAAAAGGGTAACGTTACTTTCTACAACATCGACAGTGAAGTAATTGAAAAGCCTCTTACCGAGATTAAATGGGATGCTGAATCGGCTGAAAAGGGCGGATTTGAGCACTTCATGCTTAAGGAGATCCACGAGCAGCCGAAGGTTATTCGTGATACTATCAATTCTGTAGTAAAGGACGGAGTTGTTCATTTTGACTCTGTAAATCTTACAGACAAGGAAATGAAGAAGATCGACCAGATTTATATAGTAGCCTGCGGATCAGCTTATCATGTCGGTGTTGATCTTCAGTATGTAATTGAATCGCTTACTTCACTTCAGGTTCGTGTGGAACTTGCTTCCGAGTTCCGTTACAGAGAGATGAGGATCAATAAAAACAGTCTGGTAATTGTTATCTCACAGTCAGGCGAAACGGCAGATACACTCGCAGCTCTCAGAATGGCAAAGGACAGCGGGGTTAAGACTCTCGGTATTGTAAACGTAGTTGGCTCATCTATCGCCAGAGAAGCAGATAATGTATTCTACACACTTGCAGGTCCTGAAATTTCAGTTGCCACAACAAAGGCGTACTCAACTCAGCTCGTTGCCGGTTATCTGCTTGCTCTTCAGTTTGCAAAGGCAAGGGGAGAGATAGCTGATGAACGTTATGCTGAACTTATTGCTGAGATCAACTCCATACCTGAAAAGGTGGAAAAGATACTTGAAAACAAGGAACGCCTTCAGTGGTATTCAAACAAGCTCATCAATCTTTCAGACTCCTTCTTCATCGGCCGTGGCATTGACTATGCCATCGGCATGGAAGGAAGTCTTAAGCTTAAGGAGATAAGCTACATCCACTCCGAGG
>Ga0247610_10001801_pt1 | contig 25833 bp, 52 predicted proteins | sample 174DNAGHGhighgp2_FD_193483 | JGI IMG/M metagenome (GOLD analysis project Ga0247610, IMG submission 193483) | Sheep rumen microbial communities from Palmerston North, Manawatu-Wanganui, New Zealand - 1742 DNA GHGhigh gp2 | ecosystem: Host-associated > Mammals > Digestive system > Stomach > Rumen...
GAAGAAAAAAACCTATTTTTAAAAAACACTAAAGACTTAGTGCCACGAATAGTAACATATGATAGAAATTTTGCATTTTGTTTGATAGAAAGACACAACCTTGCAACATACTATTGTTTAATTACAAAATATGGAATCTCTGATATAAATGGATATTGCCGTGGTGATGCTATTGAAAAACTGTCTTTGGTAGACTATTTCAAAATATCATACAGACTTAAGGCATTAAGACTTAAACTTAATTTAAAGAAAATAATATATGATAGCAACAGAAATAAATGAATTCTTTAAATACCTTAATGAATTGTTAGATAAATTCGTAACTGGTATTGAGGTTAAACCGATAAGGATTAAAAAAGATATGTATATCACTGGATTCCGAAAATACGGCATCGCACAGTTTGAAGCGCATGTGAAGCATATCAAGCAACTTCTTATCAAGACAGATGACTATACAATGGAAATGCCACTGAAAAGCACGCCAGAAGCAGAAATGTGGATAGACGTGGAACTCCTATCACAACAAACGGTAAGAGAAGCATTCAATGACCTCAGAAACTATTTCTACACATTGAAAGGATTTGTTATCGCAGAACTGAGCTTCAGATTAAAAAATGAAACAGATAACTATTCATTGCATGATGAAACTATCATATACGACGCAAAAGGAACTGCTGCAAAAGAAACAATAGCAAAAAGGAAATTCTGCTCAGTCTTTAAATCAAGTTTCACTAATTGGGGAAAACTCAATGGAATCGAAAATAAAGAGAAACAACCGACAATAAGTGATGAGGAATTCGCAGATATGGCGTTATGATTAATATAAGAAAAGAAATAACTAATCCACATACTCTATACATAACAAAATTGATTTTATATAGAACAAGAACAGAAAAAGGACTTGAAGCATATGAGATAATGAAAAGACTCGTTTATGTTGCATATAGAATGGGTGGTAAAGGCTATATTGACTACGATACTTTCTTAAACTTGGCTATAATTTGGCTAAATAGAAAAGATAGTATATATAACTTTATGAACTTGGGGAGACTATTGGGGTCTAGACTAGAACTGACAAGTGCAACAATATTCGGCATAGACGTGAACATAGTAGTGAATGGCACATATGCGCAAATAGAACGGCAAATATCAGATAAAGCAAAGGAACTGAGAATAACCCTTAACTAGATTTTTCATTTAAATAACATATATCATGAATAAAAACGAACTTGAAAAAGCAATCTTTACAACAATTGTTAAAAACGGTGTGGATTCTTCTAAAGACATCGGTAACAATGATAATCCAATGGAAGATAAAGTATATACAAGAAGAATCAATATCAATGCACGTTACAAAGACACAGAAATAGTATGCATAAGCATTACAAGCGATACGCCTTCATTTGATGACCCCACTAACGAAAACATGACGAGAATTAACACAAAAAACTCTCGTGGTATGTGGTGCAACATCTTTGCCAACGAGGCAACAAAAGATATGCTTGAATTCATATATTCAAAACTTTAATAACATATAAGAAATGAATAAAATATTTAATGGGGAAAAACTCTATCTACTTGATATAAGAACACTATCTCCTTATTGTTATGCTCCAATCTCTTATGGAACATTCGCAAGCCCTAAATCCAAAAAGTTTGACTTGAGAATGTTCACCAATCCCATTGCTATTAGTGGACTATATAGAAAACAATATCTCATATATTCACTGAATGGCCAGATGCAAATATTTGAGTTGGGAACTCTAGAAGAAGAGGAAATAAAACCAAAAACTAGCCCAAATACCTTCATAGCAAAATTTAAGTATTACTATGTATCAACATCAAAACTAGAACTTATTGAACTATATAAGAAACATTGCAGAAAAGCAAAAAATGATTTGCAAAACCTAATAAAAGATGGGAGAAGAAAATATACTGATTCTGCAATTGAATCTAATGAGAGAACTATAAAAATGATAAATGATACTTATCTTAACTTCTTAAGGCAAATTAAAGAGCTATGAATTGGAAACCAAAAAAAGGCGTAGGGAAAAAACTATACGTGGTAGAACTAGATGATAGTTTCACTTGGTATATAGAAAAAGATAACCTCTGCACATCATCAACTGTCATACCGATTATGAAAACGTATAAGGACGTGCTAATCATTGCAAACGGAAACACAAATGGCTCATTATTCATTACAGCCAAAAAAAAAGGCGATAAAGAATATAGAACATTTAAACTCAAGAAAATTGAAACCATTGAGGAAAATAATGGCATCATTGTAATGAAAGGAACAAATGTGCTCATCACCAATGATAAAAAAACAATACTAGACTTTATCTCACCAACATATAAGAAAAAATTAATGATAGCACAAAAAGAGGCTGTTAACGCCGCACATGGGAAATCAAAATACGGATATATCTTTTGTTCAATTGACTATACATTAACTAAGGTCAATGAACAGCCAAAATGTATAAGCGATTCATATAAATTATTCCTACAAGACTTGAAAAAACTATGAACGATAAACCATTTACATTGTATTGTATACCACAACTTAAAGATATTAATAGCGTTAACTTTATAGTTGACGTTAGAAAAATATCTGACGTTAGAACCGTCTCAAAAGGTATCACAATTTTAAATTTGAAAGAAAATTCTAACCATTATATGATTGTAGGAAATAACTCAAATATCATATCAATGGGAGCGGTCAAAAGAATAGAAACAAAAAACAAAAACATAATCTATGTAGGACAAAAAATCTACTCAAGTTCACAAAAAGAACTCTATGACTACATCAAACAAGAAGCAACAAAAAGAATACAAAATTTACAAGAAGAAATAATAAAATTACAAGGCATAAAGAAAATCCTATCTAACACAAGAGATAACGACATATATAATGAATATATTAACACGGTGTATAAACGAATAAAAACAATTAAAACAAACTCAAAAAAATTGATAACAAATTTTAAAAAACTATGACATAGAGCAATCATAATAACGATAAATTCAACTATATGCTTAACCTAGATACATTGATTGTGGATAAAACTTAGAACCCAATAAAATCATTGTGATATGGAAAAAAATAATATCAACCTCATACTCACAGAAATGAAACACATCATGAACGTGGCAACAATCATGGATATGTTCTTCAAACCTTTCGAAGAATTTAGACAAGAAAAAAAATATACAATGGATGAAGCCATTAAGGCAAAAGATACACAATACGACTACCTACAAAAATATGGAACATTCACAATAAAAACAACACTAAACAAAATAGAAAATATATTGAAAAACTGTAGCACAAAATGAAATTTAACGAACTATTCAATAAAAATAAAACTTGCTATTGCATAATATTCAATAAAATAAATAGAAGAATTTCTATAGCAAAAACAACTAAAGTTAATTTTATTCCACACCATTATTATTTAACTGAGGAATACAAAATTTTAGTGCTAACAGATGGAATAACAATATATGGAACAACAATGCCTAGGAGAATTATGATTAACCAAAATGAAACATTAGAACTAAAACGTAATTTTTTTAGATTTAATAAAAATAATGCCTTAAGTAGAGATTTCTTAATCGCATTAGATAAACAAGCATTGGTAAATGCAATTAAATCCTTGTTTAAAACATATAAACTGAATACAAAAGAATATAAATATATAATAACAGAAATCAAAAATAACGAATGACACGTTTAGAACCTATATAAACCATACAAAAATATATACCTTACAAACGTGTAAGTCATTGATAATTAGAAGCATAGAAAAGAAAAGATTGATAAATGGTGAATATGAGGAATAGGCGCATTTATAAAGCATTTATGATGAAATTAATTTCCGTGAGAAATTGATGATGCGGATGAGGTGAAATAAATTAGAAAACTATCATAATATAGGAAAAAAATATAGGAAAATATAGAAGAAAAAACTGTTGCTTTTATATTCCAGAAAAAAATATAAAAATAATATGAAAAAATTCCAGCATTATACAATAATGAAATTTCTTGGTAACGATGTTCACGTCACATCATACGATAATATAGATGGTTTATGCGAACATATGGAGTTAACGAATCCAGAGGTGGATATAAATTTTTTAAGGAATAAAGTGTGCGCATATGAGGAATGTTTATCAGATGAAACGCATAAAAAATATTCTTACGTATATATTGCGATAATTTCTAGTGAGATTTTCGTAACTATAAATTATAATGCATTACGAGAGAAATTATTTGATACTGAGAGGAAGTTACGCATTGCTTTGAATGATTATGTGTGTACGATTAACTGTAAAACTTGGTCTCATGAAGTAGTTGGCGAATATAGTAATATCAAATATAAAATTAGCGAGAATACTGAAGAGAATTATCCGATGATTATAATATATAAGAATAGAATTCATTTATTAGATAAAAAGGGTAACGTGGTTGGTGTGATAAATGGCGAATATCGTATTTTCGATGAATCTACTTATACGAATAAGTAAATATCATTAAAAATGTTTAATATATTTTGCTAATTGAAAAATTTTTCATATATTTGCATTATAATATATAGTATATATGTCAAAGAAGATTAAAATAAACATTCCTAATAAGGTTAAGCCTAATCTTATTAGTTTGTTTCATGAATACTTATCACGTAAGGCGAAAGAGCCTACTTGCAGTGGTTATGAAGATTATTGGGATGACTATGACGATATTGCTTCTTATTGGGATAGGGCATTTCCTGGTTGGGATGATGGTCTTGACGATGACAGTGCTATTGTTTTTCCTACTAGGAACAATGATTTTTTAGTTTTGAATTCCAAGGATATTGGTAGAAATAAAAGGAAAGGTAAGAAGAAAGACCCATTTCAAGATTTCTGGTCTCAAGAAGACCGTGAAGAATCTTTTTTCAAGGGTGGTAAGGGTAAGATGAAGCATAAGAAGGGCAAAAAGGCTAGGATACTAGATATAAATGCTCCTTATAGCGGTTATGAGGATGACCCAACTGAATATAACCTAGATGATATAGGTTTTAATGCCACATCATATGATGACGATACTGATTACAAGGAGATATGGTTTTATCCAGATTATCATTGCAAGGATGATAAACTAGAATTCAATTCAATTAAAGAGTTCAGTGATTATTGTGAGAATCAAGGATATTTTGTATCTAAGGAAGTAGCCAATGACTTAGCATGGAGGCATGAGAGTCATTGTTGCTTGTGTCCAGAATCTGAGAGGATTGGTTTATTGGAAATAATGTCTGAATATAGTTATGGTGAAATGTTTTATGAGGCTTGTGAAGAACAAGAATTAAACGACACATAAGCATTATGAATAGAAGTAAAGATTTAAGAGAATTATTTAGGCGGTCGTTAATTAACGAAAGGGAACGCTCGTCTACTACATATCGTTCTCCTTATTATAGTGGCAGTTACCATAGTCAGTATCGTGATGGTGAAATTCAGTTTAGTAAAGATGTACGTATATACTTTTATGAATGGTCTGATGTTAACAGACGGCCACGTTGTTTTTATCAACTTGATGCGTTTGAGAATTTCTTGAAGTCTAGTGGTATTTATATGCAATTATATCAGCGAGAGATTATTCAGAATATTGGAACAGTATATGCCACATGTTATACTGGAACAAAAAATCTAAATCTTCGTGGTTCATATAAAAACTTATTGGACAGTATAAAGGAGCATGAGGCATCCAAGTTGCTGTCGAATATGACCAATAAAACTCCAAAGGCTCTTCAATACGCGGCATACGAGCCAAATGAAAGATGGCCTCAGAATGACGGAACGTTCTTTGGCTAAGGTATTGGACTTAAATAAGTACAGTTAGGGATAGGTATGAATAAAGGATGAGGCTTAATCGGTCTCATCCTTTAGTTGTTTAATATCTTTAATATTATTTTTTCCGTAGTATATTATTAATTGTTTAATAATATCTTTCAATTTCAATGATTTAATCCTCTTAGCACTATTTTTGTTTGTAGTGGTAAGAGGATTGCCATTGATGTCTGTTCTCCTATAGTAAGTTTTCTTTCTTCCGTTTAGGGTAAACTCTAATATAACTTTATCCATAATAATATATTATTTGGACTTAAATAAGTACAAGTTGGCTATTGCCATTCTCTGTATACGCATCTGAGTGATGTTACCCTTTCTCCATATTCTTCTCCGAAATGGAAGTCTAGGTATTGTTTTTCATTCTCAGCATCCCATTGTCCTCCACCTGGACGACCAGCATAGTTTCTTGCTTCACTAGGTTCTTTAGTAAATTCTATCTTACATTCCGCTGTGTCTAGCGTTTTTAGGTATTCATCGTTTGAGTTTTGTAGCAAATATCCGTGCATAATTTTTATCCTTTTAGTATGTTATTAGACTTAAATAAGTACAACGGCACGTTGTTGTCGCCGAATTCCGCTGAAGCGGTCTACAACGTGGGTGTTGCCATTAATAGTATACTGCTGCGCATTCTAGTTCTGCAACTTCTGGATACTCATCCGCGAAATTCCTTCGAATTAAGTCTCTAGTGGGAATTGCATAGTATCCATTTCTTCCTTCGTATGCATCTTCTTCATTCTCAGTGAATGTAAGTTTTTCTTGAGCAAAGTCGATGTCTTTAATAAACTTACGTTTTCCGTTTTTTTGATTAATGTAATATTTTGCCATGTCTTATTTAATAATTTATTGTTAGTATCCAATTGGATACAATATATACAGTGCAAAGATATGAAAAATAATCGAGAAAGACAAATTATTACACCCAATAATATATAAATAGACTTAAATAAGTACAACGGCACGTTGTTGCCATTGAAGACGCAATGGTCTACAGCTTGGCTGTTGCCGCTGAAGCAGTCTACAACTTGGGTCTATTTATAAACTTGTTTGCGTTTTTCTTCAGCCATTTTCCTTGTTGGAAAGAAGTAACGAAAGTGTTTCTTACTGCTCATAAAGACTTAAAAAAGTACAACGAGTCTACAATACACGTTGAAGCCTCACCGCTTCTCAACGATGAGGTGTATTTCTATCGTCGGTATCTACGCCATAATCACTATGGGTAGTGCCTTTTGTTTATATTATGCGTGAAGTATAAATGCTTGTCACGTTTTATCGTGTGGCAAGCACCTTAGAGAGTTTAGAATAAATTGTATTCAGTTCCTCGTATGTGAGGATAAACGCACTACAGAATGGGTCTGTTGTGGTTGAAATGTATGGATTGGGTTCCCAGTGTATCAATAGGACACTATGGGAATGTTCAATCTCAATCATTCTAACTGCTTCATCGTCAATAGTTAGAGAACCATCGTCAATACATACACCATTTACATTGTGTTTTTCCAATAGTTCAACTATGCGCACGACAAGCCCTTCCACCTCTTTGGAAGGGTGATACAATAGTCGTGCCGTTTCAAGGTGTTCTTTCTCAATCATGCCATATCTGTTAAGAAATACCACCAATTACTAAGGAGTTGTTCTTTCGCACTTGGATTGTTCAAGACAACCTCGCTGAACTCTTCCATACTTTCAAAAATTGCCGTATCTCCGTCAGCAAGAGCAAGTTCACTCATTTCTTCATCAGAGATTGTGTCCATCCACTTTTTGTCGTAGGACGCACTTTTTGGTACTCCGATTACTCTTACATTCAAGTGTTTATCCATTTTTTTTTGTTTTATTGTTGTTTTGTGGTGCAAAGGTACGAAATTATTTTGAGATAACCAAATTTTGAAGGTTTTTTTTTCAAAAAATTATTTTCACCTTATTATAATATATAAAAAGAAAAAATTATTATAGATTGAAAATAATTCTGTTTTTATTTGGTGGAATGAATTTTTTTTCGTACCTTTGCACTGCGTTTAAGGAAGTCTAACGACTTGCCCTTTGCAGCAGAATTAAAAAAGGAGATAAAAATATGAAGACATTAGAAGAAATTTTGCAAGAATATTTTAATTGCAAGAAGCCATTCAAAAAGAATGAGAAACTTAGTGTAAGTGGTTGGAAAGCGTATGGTAAACTTACGAAGCTCATCTATGACCTTGGAACACTTGGAGTGATTGAAAGTGCAGATGATGTGGTTGAATCACTTGATTATATAACAGAAGAAATTGGTTAAGATTATGGCAAATAAGAAATTTACTATTGACGGACGTGAGTATTCAATCTATGAATTGAGCAACGAGCAAATTGTTCGCCTTGTTAAAGAGAACAATGTTCCATCTTGTGACCACGATTTACTTGTTGAGGAAATAATCAGACGCTTTGAGAATGACCTTTGCAAGCGTAGTGGCGAAACCGCTGACGATGTATTTGTGCGTTTCTTTAGCGGTTTTGTGAATGGCAGATTAAGCAGCAAGAAATATGTGGCAGAAATGATGTGCCGTGAGCACAGATACCTACAAAATGAAATGTTTAAGGTATGCCTTGAATTTATCAAAATGCTTGCAGAGAATTACGAGAATGGCCGTTTTGACCCTCGCAACGAATATGCTACAAAGACCTCTAAAAAGATTATTGATTACTTTAAAGGAATTGATTATCCTTATTAAGATGTAAAGAAACAAGAAAAATTACTATAAATCTAAAAGAAATTTTGATTTTCATTTGGTAGATTCAGTTTTTTTTCGTACCTTTGCATCGTGATTAAGAAACAAAGTTATTAACATTTTAATTTAAAAGGAGATTTAGAATATGGCACACGGATTAGAAGAAAGAAATGGTAAGTTCAGTTTTGCTGAGAATGGAAAGCGTGAACGCGCTTGGCATGGCCTTGGTGAGGTTGTCAATGAGCCTATGTTTGTGGCTGACGCTTTGAAGTTATGCCGTGCTGACTATAATGTGAAGTTGCAGCCAGTGGTTGCTTTGTCTGACGAGATTATTCATGCAATGGAGAATGGCGAGAGCATTGAAGCAGACAAGTTGCTCTCCCTCATCATCGACAATACAAGAGCAACCATGCGCACAGATACCAACAAGTCACTTGGCATTGTGTCCGACAAATATGGAATTGTCCAGAATGAGGACGCTTTCAAGTTCGTGGATATGTTCTGTAGTGGTAAGTTTGCCGACAGAGACAATACTCCAGTGATTGAGACTTGCGGCGTGCTTGGTAAGGGCGAGCGTGTATTTGTCACCGCAAAGTTCCCACAGCAAATTGTTCTTGATGCGCAGCGTGACGATTTGGTAGATATGTATGTGGTTTTTACCACATCACATGACGGCACTGGTTCAGTTCGTTGTATGGTTACTCCAGTGCGTGTAGTCTGTAATAATACCCTTAATTGGGCAATGAAAGACAATATCGGACGTATTGCTTTCCGTCATTCTTCTAAGGTCATGGATAGACTTGATTTGCTCAATAGAGAAAATGCAGAGTTTGCTTATAAGGCTCTCAATGTGGCAAAGGTTTACACTGACGGAATGAAAGAGTGCTTTGACCATCTTCGCAACATAAAGTTAGCAGAGAGAGACTTGGAGAATATTATTGCGCAGACGGTACTTTCAAAGGACGCTGCAAAGGTTTTCATGGAGACAAGAAACATCAACCATGAGGACATCAAGACACGAGGACGCAATTTGTTCCTTGGTGTGCGTGAGTGCCTTGAAAGCGGCATTGGTCAAGAGGGTCAAGAAAAGGGTACTGCCATGTGGCTGATGAATGGACTGACAAGTTATTTTCAGAATGAAGCAACAGAGCGCAGCACAGAAATCAAGTTTGATTCTATCCTTGACGGAAATATCTACAACAAGGTACAAGGTGCGTATGACCTTTGCATGAAAATTGCAGCCTAAATGTTAAAAATAGACCCCAACTCAAAAAAAGTTGGGGTTTTATTTTGTTAATTCAAAATAATTTCGTACCTTTGCATCAAGAAATAACAAAAAAATTAAACATTAGAATTATGGACAAAAAGATTTTCTTACTCGACAAAGAGCAGTACACCAAAGAACAAGTAGATGGTCTCACTGAAAAGGACTTAGAGAAGTGGGTTGCCGAAGAGGACTATAATGACAATTACTCAATCATCAAGATTGATGCAAATGGATATACAAGCGTTGATGAAGCCATTGATGAAGAAATGTCAATGCTGAACAAAGAAGACTACTACGTGCGCTCATTCGGTTTTTGAGAAACAAATAAGATAATAGGAGATTAGATTATGAAAATAGTATTATTGGAAAGTGGGTTGGTAGTTGTCGAGCAGAACAATCGCTTGGCAATCTATGAAGATGGCTACTCATTGTCGATGGAAATGTCTTGCATCTATGTGTGGGAAAACAAGAACCTTGGGGAGTTTAAGGACAAAGAAGAACTCCAAAAGGCAATAGAGGAACTTAATTTGTTTGGATAATGAATAAAGAGTATTTAATCAGAATATATATCTTCTCTGAAGAAATGGGTGTCATTATCAATGACGCTATAGATGTTGATTTATTGACCCTTACACAGAGTTTTGATGGGGTAGAGGGGTGTTTGGCCATCTATGATGGGAAAGTGTCTCAAAATGGCTTAAAATGCCTTATTGGGCTTGGTATCACCTATCTTCCATTAAACAATTATGAGGACTTTGTTATAACTTGTCCTAATTGTGGCGAGAGAATTGACGATAATATGATACTTAATACCTATGACGAAACGTTGCTTAGTGGGTATAACATTCTGTGCAGCAGAAAAGATTGTGGGTGTCAGACTGCAAGCGTAAAATATATCGGAGAATAAGTTATAATATAAGAAATATGAAAATTCAAGTAGGAAAAGGTATTAAGGTTCAGCCGTTAAGTAAATATGCGACTGATGAGGAAAGAAGTGAGTACAATGCAAAGTTAAGAAATCTTGGCAGAAAGAAAGCAAATAGAAAGAAACTAATTGCATTTTTTAATGGTGCTTTAATGGGTGATGGCTGTTCAAAGTACAATAAGATGATGAAACGCCTAAAATAGCCATCAAGAAGTTGTGTATATATAAAAGAGGTGCAAACATAAAATATATAGGAGAATAGTGTTGAAATTAGAATCTCAGAGTTGAAGATTGTTATCAGTCCATATAACTGAGTGACACTTGCAAGAATTTCAACATAGTAAGGTGTAATCTAAATGGGTTACACCTTTTTTTGTAAATAATTCAGAAAAAAATTATTATAAATTGAAAATAATTTGGTTTTTGTTTGGCTAATCCAAAATAATTTCGTACCTTTGCAACACGAAAGAGATAAACAACTTGTCTAACAATTAAAAAAAAAGGAGAATAAAGAAATGGTTGGTTACATGAAAGCCTTACAAGAAATCGGTGTTACATACCTCGGCAGTGTCGCACAGAGCGTGAAAATGCGTCTCTCTTATGAGAATGGCACAATGACATATTGTTTGTACCTTGCCCCTTGGAATATGAGCGGACATAATGTTTGCCCCAAAGGCCAGCACTGCCATAAGTTCTGCTTGAATGGTAGCGGACAGAACAAGTGTGACGAACTTGCAAATGGTGTTGAAGGCTCTCATATAAATCGTTCACGTATCAAGAAAACTAAGTTGTTCTATGAGGACAGAGAGCGTTTTATGGAGATACTTGCGCATGAGATTGAGAGCAAGCGAGCAAGGGCAAAACGTCTTGGATATGGGTTTAGTGTTCGCCTTAATGGTACAAGCGACCTCTCCCCTCTCGCTTTCAGAAGTCGTAAAATTGGTAAAAACATTTTGGAAATGTTTCCAAACGTTCAATTCTATGATTACACTAAGGTTTATAATAGAATACACCTTTTAGACGAATACCCTAACTATGACCTAACTTTCAGTTATGACGGCTATAATTGGGAAGAGTGCGAGGAGTTTTTGCAGCATGGTGGTAAGGTTGCCGTTGTGTTCTATAGCGAGAATGAAACGCTGCCAAAGCAGTTTAGGGGCTACAATGTGGTAGACGCAAACGGCTACGATATGCGTTACCTTGACCCCAAAGGTTCTATCATGGGATTACACTATCATAAGACTGCAAACGACTACAAGAGTGGTAAGTTTGTAAAGCCTAATACTCCCTTTGTGATTGACCTTGATAGCGAAACAGATGTGGATTGGGGATTTTAACATTTCCCCACCACATTTTTCCCCAAAATGATTTGGTTATTTCAAAATAATTTCGTACCTTTGCAATGTAAAACAAAAAGAGATTAATAATATGAAAATTAAAAACATTACTTGGGAAACCGATGGCGAGGAAGTTGACCTCCCAACAGAAGTTGATTTACCAAATGGCATAGAGCCAGATGATGATGACGCTATCAATGACTTTCTTTCAGACACCTATGGTTGGTTGGTGATTGATTGGTATGTGGAGTAATTAAGGAGAGACACAAATGAAACCTTGGAAAGTTACAATGAATGGGTGTGTTGTTAAAGACTACCAAACTAAAAATGGTGCGCTTAGACGAGGGAAGTTATTGGCAAAGCATACTCTATCTAATGTATCAATTTGTGTGGTGAGTGCATTTACAATAATGGTAATAAAATGAAATTAGAACACATATTATATATATTGCTTATCCTATGTATAATTACTATGGTATGGGCAATGATTAAAAGTCCGTAATTCATCCTTTTTTAATCTTTTTTAACAGAAGTTGAGAGTGGCATAATTTGTCACTCTCACTTTTTTTTTATATCTTTGCCAAAGTTAAACAATAAATAATTAGAGAGAATGAATAACAACGAAAGTAAAATTTGGGAAAAATTCTATGGGAAAAAGGTCTGCTCTGAAAATCTTAATATAGAGGGTTTTAATAAAGCCATTCCTTTTGACATCTACGATGGCCATGCTGTTTGCGAGGACTACAAAGGACACCGCTTTGATATGATTTATCCGCAATTAAAAGCGGTTAAAGATAGCAAGGAGTTATCTGATGCAGTAATAGAATACATTGGTGATATTGCTGACAAAGAACAAATCACAGTCATTCATGTGCTTATGGCATTTAATACACTCTATAAAGATGGTGTGGAAGTTAAACCTAAAGAATAATATAAATTAAAAAGAATATGCAGAAATACGTGATAGAAATGAACTATAACGCTTCAATCGTTGTTGAAGTTGAAGCAGATGACGAGGGAGAAGCACTTGACAAAGCGAGAGATAAGGCAGAGGACGCTGATATTCGTCAGTTTACTCTCGGAAAAGAAAACGAATCAAAGATACTTAGGAGAGACTAAGTTTTTTCTATAGTTTTTTATTGTTTTATGTTAGTTGTTCTGATGGACTGGGTAACAATACTCAGCCCATTTTTTGTTAATAATGGTTAAAAAACCAGAGATATGCCAAAAAAATACCATTTTTATTTTGCCAATTCAAAATAATTTCGTACCTTTGCATCACAATAAAACAATAGGAGATAAAGATATGGTAGAAGCAAAATTAAGAGTTGAAATGTTAGAGAACAGAATAGGTAGTAAAAACCCATTCTACGGCTCTACAATGGTTAAAAAAGTGGTTGAGGATATTCTTATCCATGATTATGATAAAAGGCCAAATAGCACTATTGCACCTTGTGGTGTATATGCTACAATCGCCATTGATAGTGTAATAACACTTGGTGAGGGCGAAGCACCATTAAAGACAAAGAGAGTGTTTGACATCAAAGTAAACAGACACTATCTCGACCATGAGGGTGATGGTGGCTACGTTGCATATTTCACCATTGAGGATAAAACGTATGAAATATGGGCGCGTTTTGAGGATAAACACCTTATGGAAATAACTCTTTCAGAATGGCTACAGAGTTCATATTTTGAAAATGGTGACGATGCAGATAACATTTACCATATGTGTGATTTCACAACAATATCTGAACTCATTTGTTAAAAAGGGTTAAAGAGCCTGATTTTTTTACGGAATTATTTGGTAGATTCAAATTTTTTTCGTACCTTTGCATCACAAAAGAAACAACAAGTTAAACAATTAAAAATAGGAAATTAAGACTATGGCAAAGACAGAGCAGACTATGGAAAAAGTAATTGAACTGAAAAATCAGATTGCTGAAAAAGAGCGTCAGATTAAAAAGGGTTGCATTGACTACCTAAAGAAAGCAATTAAGGAAGCTGGTGGAACAATTTGCACAGACGAAGAAGAAGATTCTCTTGCGGTCACTTATGACGGTGGTAGGCATCCAGAGTATGACGCCAATCCTTTTTCAGTAGTGGGAGCAATATACCTCAAAAATGGCAAAATCTATCTTGACACAGAGGATTGCGAGGAATACTCTATTGGCCGCATCAATGACGATGAGGTGTACGATGTTGCCATTTTCGTCTATGAAATGCTTAACAAAGGTTAAAACCCCAGAGATTTTTAAGAAAAAATTTGGCCAATTCAAAATAATTTCGTACCTTTGCATCACGAAAGAAATAACAATAAGTTTAACAATTAAAAAATAGGAGATTAAGACTATGGCAAAGACAGAGACAAAAGAAAAGTTTTCACTTGACACTCGTGTTCGCCTTGTGGCAGAGAACGAGGGAGGCAAGGGCGTGAAGATGCCCGTATGGTTCATACTTCCGCAGCACAAGGCACTTCGTCAGCTGCACATTGACATCTGCAAGAAACTCGTTGAGTTGTCGGAGGCTAACGGAAACTACCCCATTACCTATCTCGTTTACTTCGCAGTAGGAAAGAACGCGCACCGCAAGGAGGTGTTTGAGGACGGCTACACCAAGATTGACGAGAAGAAGGCCGAAAAGATTTTCTCATGGTTGAAGATTGCTGCCAAGTATCACAAGAACGAAAAGTTGTTCCGCAACCCCAACGCTGCACACGCACTTTGCCGTTTCTATGACAAGTTCAGCACCAAGACCAAGGACTTCAAGGCTGCATTGGAGCGCATGGAGAGCAACCCCAAGATTGACTTGAAGAACGCCAAGGCTCTCGTTGAGGGCATGGGTATCGGCAAGCGTACCGAGGAATCGGAGTTGGCAGCAGCAGAGGGGGCTATGGAGCCAGCAGTTGTGAACGCATAAATAAGGCTGTAAGTATCTATAATATAATAAGGTGTGTGGGGCATTGTTCCCACCACCTTTGGAGAAAAAAAAAAACAAAAAAAATTAAGACTATGATTTCAGTTGGACAAATTATCGCCCTTGTCATTTGTGTTGTAGCACTTGTTGCACTTCCCAAGGTGATTACTCACTTCGGGCAGAAGAACAACGGCAAGGTAGAGGCCGCAGAGTAAAAAAAAAGTAATTATGGGTACATACGAAACAGAATTAGGCTATCAAGTCAGAGAGACCATTAATGGACTTGACGTTACAGAGAACGGAGAGTTTGTTTGTGAACTCTATGGTAAAACGCTTAACGATTATCGTACTGACAGAGACGATGAGTTTTCCGACATTGACGATGATAAGTTGGAAGCGGACATCAAGAAAACGATTGAAACGGATGAAATTATTGATAATTGGTAAATAAACGTTAAAATCTGAAAAAAATCACGGAATAATTTGGTCAATCCAAAAAAATTTCGTACCTTTGCATCACGAAAGAGAGATAAACAATAAATAATTAAGTAAAAGACAAAGAGCTATGAGTGGACAGAAAAGGCTTGAAAAAGCAATCCGAAACAACCGAGTGGTGGCAATCCCTTCTCGTAAGAAGATAGATGTAAAGACTGACGAGAATGGTCAGCTACTAAAGGACAAGAATGGAGAGTTGGTAGTGGAAAACATACAACTCTACAATATCCATAAGATGCGCTAACTTGCGCACTTTCCAAAGGGCAAAGGGGGTAGTTAGGTCAGGAACGAGGACATTTTGGGCGATTGCGCTGCGTTAGTCCATCCGCACCTCCCCCACCCTATAAGGTAGGAAAACAAACCAATAGCGAATGGAACGGCAAGCCCCTCTAAACCCCTGAAGCCCTTGCCACCCAAGAATGGGGAAACCTACCTTACTTTTTTATCAAAGGTTAAACGAAGTTAAAATTTGCCTAAAGATTTGGTCAGTTCAAAAAAATTTCGTACCTTTGCAACAGAGAAAGCTTAATTGGGGTAAGCACCCAAACTAACAAAGAAAGAGAGTAATGGAACGACCTCCGCCCTGAGTGGTTTAACCGCTTTAATTTTTGATTATAATATATTAGAAATATTAACGCCACAGATAATTTGAGGCAGCAAGTGGCATAAAAGGGTAGCTGACCGCCCATCCTCAACAAATATGAGACAGAGAGACCGACCCAATTAAGGAATTTTACGATACTTAGATAATAATATATAGATTTAATGAAAAACCCCAATTAGGTGGAGATAGGGTAAAGTTCGTGTAACGTTACAATGCCGCCGTATGAATGAACTTATGCCAAAGGGCAACGTGAGTTCGGAACACATCGAGATAGTTCCGTCCGAGCCGATTAAGTGTCAATGAGCGACCAACATACAGAGAGCCGCCATTTCCGAGAGACACATTACGTTTAGCCGCCTCTACGGAGACAGCAAGAACGATTCCGTATGGCTATTAAATCACTGCCAAGGGCGATTAGGACATACCGAAGTTGAGACAAGACCGCATAAGGAGTAACGTGCGCACAATTCTACTGCCGAGCGATGCGGATGTTAGTTATAGGATGTCCATTTTTAACAGAGAGGGGCGATGTTAGGCGAGTATATTATGCACTTGCTATGCCCCATTAGTGTGGGTGAGGAATGGCCACGTTGCTAACGCTTTAGCCGATTTGCGTGCCGACTTGGGCTTTCTCCCTCCCCACATTTTTTCAAGTCCCAATAGTTCAGTTGGCAGAACACCACCTTGTGTTTTTAGTTGTGGAGGTCAGTGGTTCAAATCCACTTTGGGGTGCTATGCTCGTTGCGTTGTGAAACGCTCTTTGTTTTCCATAATTTGAATTGTTAGGTTTTTAGTTGGATGATGGGTTTGCCGTGAGGTAAGCCCATCGTTGTTTTAATTTTTCCACAAAAATAATTTGATTTTTATTTGGTCAATTCAAAATAATTTCGTACCTTTGCATCAACAAACAACAAAGCAGTATTAACAATTAAAAGTAAGTAAAAATGAAAGAAATTAAGTATTATGATTTAACGCCAAATCAGTATGAGATTGGTTGCAAGTGTATCAATGAAAACTTGCGCAGTTTCGGCCAGTACAAAATCAAAGAGGTTACTGATAGAGAAATGGTAAATGTGTGGATTGCTGATGCACATTCAGAGGGTGAAGAAGAATATGCAGAGTTTCTGCGTAATGCCCTTGCAAAAGATGCAGAACTCTACACTCTTGTAGATACTCTTGGCGAGTTTGAGCAAGAAATTGGTGAATTGGCAGTGTTTTATAACTAAAAAGGAGGTAGGACTATGGAATACGATTCAAAAGATTTCTACGATGCAGTAGTAGGCTACGGAGAACTTGAACATGATGAACTAATGGACATAACCGATGGTGAGCCAATTATCATCAATGGAAAAGAGGTTGATAGTATTTTAGATGATGATGGACTAAAGTTCTCATACATCAAAAATGGCGTAGCATACTCAACAAGGCTTGATATTGACGATATTGACGAAGAAATTTGTGACAAGATTTATGAGTTTCTTTGTGATAATCGTAACGAGAATCTTGATTTTTTCAACGGATTGTGTTAAAAACGTTAAATTGTTTGGTGGTGTGAAGATAATTTCGTACCTTTGCACCATCAAATAACAAATAAGGAGAATAAAGATATGGTAGAAAAAGAAAAGGATTTGATTGGCTTTGCCCATAAGGTGATTAGCTTTCGTATGAACGTCATTAAGGCTTGTAAGGCAAAGGGGATTGATGCACCGACAGATGAGCAAATTAGTGCATACATCAACGATTACGGCTTGCACCTTGACGATTTTATGGCCGATTATATTGAGCATGAGGGAATGTTCCGTTGCTTGCAGTCTCCGTTGGAGAAGTTCAAGAAAATTGTTTCTGAAATCACATTCAGCACCAAGCCGACAGACGAGGAAATTGTGACTTTCTTCAACACCTATGGCGATAATTTGCAATTATTCTGTGAGCAGCGCACAATCAAGGAAATGAAGCCTATTGAGCGTAAGACCTATCTCAAAACCATTGAGAAGTTATCAGAAGAGAAGCTTGTCAAGTTATGGAACACTTTTATTGAGGAAAGCGGACACTATGGGTCGGATAGTTACATCTATGACCTTGCAAGCAAGGAAGATTGGAAGTTCTTAGCAAACCACATGGATGGTGAGCAGTTTAAACCCATTTGCGACATGGCTATAAAAGGAGTTCGCTTTGTTCAATGGCTTAACCTCAATGATGGTTCTATCTGTGAGAAGTCAGACATTAAGTACACCATTACTGCATATTGGAGCGAGATTTTTGAGCGTATTATGCTCTATCCGTCTGCCTACAATTTTGACGTGGAAATTTACGGCAAAGGTGATGCAAGCACATATTTCGATGATGTGTTTTTCCCAGTGATTGCAAAAGAAGTAGGCTACATTATTGATGGTGACAAAGGAACTATCAAAGAAATCGAAAAATAATTCTTAAAAAATTTGGTGGTGTAAGGGAAATTTCGTACCTTTGCACCATCAAACAAATAAAAAGAAAGAATTATGTGGTTTTGGATTTTCATTATCGTGTGTGTGGCTATTATGGTAGTTGATACAATCAATGACCCTAAGTTCAAAGAAAGAATCAAAAACATTGAGGAATAATGTATTACTACATATTACATGGGTATGACCCAAGCATCTATATTCCAATGCTTAAAGAAATGAGTATTGGTTATTATAGTGCTGAATTTCATCCAAAAAGGAAGAAACTGAAATATTGGCAGAAAAAGAAACGTAAATAAAACACATATAGTTATGTCAATAGCAGAAGCATTTAAGCAAGCAATAAAAAACGCATTTATCCACTCCATTTTTTTGAAACGTGATAAAGAGTTCATTCTAAAGACCCTTAGGGCAAAGGTGCATGGAAGTGCCAACGTCAGCATTGTGCCACCTATTCCAAGTATTGAGGTGGAGAGAGTTGACGATACGCATGACAAGGTTACATTTATCTATGACGATTACACATTTGTTGGCATAATCACATGGAAGCCTTGTGTCAATGGTGTGAACTTTGTGTTTATGAACATTGAATAATCGTTCTTTAATCTCCTTTTGTTGACCGCAAATGTTAAGGTTAGTTAAAAACCCAGCATTTGTGGTCTTTTTATTTGGCTAATTCAAATTTTTTTCGTACCTTTGCATTACAAAACAACAAGCAATATTAACAATTAAAAATAGGAAAAAAGATTATGATTAGATTAAACAATTCTGACGAATACGAAAGCATTGGCGTGATTAAACTCACCAAAGAAAAGTTTCCAAAGGCTTTTTCCGCAAAGGTTGAAGAGCTACTTGAAGAAAAGGTTTGTTCTACGCAAGAAGAAGCAGAAGCAGCTGTCCGTGATATGGAGTTTGAGTTGGAAATATATTACGAAAAGGGAACTGGTCTTTTCGCAGTAGAAAGCGAAGCAGTTGAAAGTGGCACAATATATTCCCCATATACCGCAGAACTTTGCGAAAATAGCGAAAATTAAAACAAATATAGGAGATTAGATTATGGCATTTAGAAGTTATCAAGAACGTATTTACGATGCAGTCATTAGGAAAACTAATTGGGCTGGTGGTAACGTAGTTGTTCACATAGAGAACAATATCACAAAGGTTTATTTCTATGGCAATAAGATTGCCGTTGTAAACCACACCACAAAGACCGCAACATACGATAACTGCGGTTATGACAACGCTTGCACAAACGCGCGTATCAATGCAGTTAAAGCCGCTTGTGAGGAATTGGGGTATATTTCAAGTAAAGATTTTAAAAAAATCACGAACCAATGATATTTATATTTGGCTTTCAAATTGATTTTTTATATCTTTGCAAAGGAATGGAAGACCATCAAAAGTGAATGAGGAACACTTTTGATAATAAGGAAGAAAAACCTTTTTAAATTGATTGGGAACGAACTTGGGGAGGTTTGTTCCCATTTTATTTTTTTCTAAAAATAATTTGTGTTTTATTTGGCCAATTCGATTTTTTTTCGTACCTTTGCATCACGAAACAAATAAAAGATTAGAATATGAGTAATAGTAAGGTACGCAAGGCATTGGAGGCGCAAGCCATTGCCAATTATGCCAAAGACAAGGCAAATAAGGTATATTCAATGTACCAAAAGAGTGAAACTTTGCTCACCAACTATCAGATGTGCAAGGCATATTTCAAGGATAGCAGTGCAAGCATCATTGGCATTGTGGAGAGCATACTCAAAGAGAAATATAACCTTCCTTGGCAGTTGAAGTTTATACGCAAGGCAACACAAGACGCAAGGGGCAAAACCAACGCGCAGATTGTCATTCCTCAGTTCAAGTATGATGAGCGTGTAAACGACATTCTTTCAAAGTATGTGAAGAAAAACTTTGAGAAAATGATTGCTGACCAAAAGAAGAATAGCACATATCCCTTAATGTTTAGGGATTTGATTGAGAAGCATACATAATCTATTCTTTTTGTTTTGTGTGGGTGTGATTTTTTCGAGTTGCATCCACTTTTTTGTTAAAATGCGTTAACAAATTTGGCTATATCAGGTTTTTTTCGTACCTTTGCATTGTAAAAACAAAAAGAGATAAGAATTATGACATTACAAGAAATCAGAGAAATCGTAACAAGTAAGTTTACAACTAAATATCGTGTAAACCTTATCAGTGGCGGTTCAAAAATTGTCCGCTTGTGGAATATGAATGGTCGTATTTGTGCCATCGGCAAAGGTCTGAGACATTACGGGCATGAGTTAACATCGTGGCAAGACCATTATGAAGATTGGGCTACGCTGAAACTTGTTGAACATAAGGGAACGGACAGAGTAAGCCTTGTAAGGAGAAGAGCCAAAGACGCAGTTAAATACCTTACACAGAGTGGCTTTTGGGCAGATATTAAGAAAGAAATCGAGTATTTTCTTGAAAACGTTGACATCGAAGAGTTCTGTAAGGATATGGAAAAAGGAAGCTATGAGAATTTCTATTGTCAGCGTGGAGAGGGGCAGAAATATGCGTGGTGTAGCACATATCAAGTTTTTGAGAGTTTCTACAACAAACAATGTTGGAAGTCTATCGCCTATGACAAGTGGAATAGAAAGCACTATAATGCAGACGTTGAAAAGGCAATAGCCGACAAGAAGAACTATCACAGATGTTGGACTAACGGATACGATAACTCTATTGAAATTACGTTTAATGACGATTATCCGAGGGGATGGTATTCCGAAGAGTTTAGAAATTGTGGAAATGGCCACTACTATCTTTTATTTGATGCAACACACGCCATTTTCTATGAGGACGATTAAGAAATGTTAAAGGGAGATTTTTTCTCCCTTTTCATTTGGTCAATTCGATTTTTTTTCGTACCTTTGCATCACGAAACAATTAAAGAATAAAGATTATGGATTACGAAATTAAAAAAGTAGCAGCACCGAGTGATGTTAGAGCTTGTAAGGAAATGGCTAACTATATCCTTATGCTGCTGAAGGGAACAAAAGCACCAGAGCGAGTAGGAAATACAACGTATATTACAGAAAGATTACGTCAGTTTTTCACATGGGGTGCAAAGTCATTTATGCTCATCGGCTCAACAGATGGCTGTTATGGCTTGCAGTTCAAGGTCACTGGATTGAAGCATCGTGGGCGTGTAAGGGTTTATTATAACCCATCGAGTGATTACTTTGATGTTGAACTGCTCCGTGACCGCAAGGATGCACTTGTATGGGGCTGTGAAGATATTGATTTTGAACAACTGCATAACGTATTGCATCAGCACATCGAAAGAACCGACGATACAGAAGTATAAAAATATAAGGAGAAATAACCTCGTATAAGGGTAAGAGCAGGTCGTTTTACGCACAAATTCACATTTGTGTAAGAGGTTGGCAGTAAGTCAAGTAAGGAAAGTGCAACTCCACCACTAATTAGTTTCTCCTTTGTTAACTTTTTTCTCATTCTTTTTCTCCTTTTGAACCCCAAATGTTAAGGAAAGTTAAAAACCTGACATTTTGGGGTTTTTTATTTGGTCAATTCAAAATAATTTCGTACCTTTGCATCACAAAAGAAACAACAAGTTAAACAATTAAAAAAGGAGATAAAGATTATGAGTGTAAGAAGTGGTCACAAGACAAGCAGAGAGCCGTTAGAAATTTATAATGGCTATCGCATTATTAAGGTAACGGAAATTGAGTATGAGCGCAGTCTCTTCGACCCATCACGTTATTCAAGTTGGCCAAAGAGCAAGGAAGTCCATTTCGATTTTTGCAAAGAGGGCAATGAGAAAAAGCCATCGCAGCACTATGTTGCATGGGCAAGCAACATCAAGGAGTGCAAGGAGTGTATTGACAATTTCATCAAGGACGATACCATCTATTTCACTGCCGAGGAACGTGAAAAATACGTTTATAAGCCCAACAAAAAGTGCGACTATGCCTATGGCTATAATAGCCTTATGAAGTTGCTTAAAGAGCACCAAAAGGCTGACAAGCGCATGAAGATTCTCATTGAGGACAGACTTACTGACGCTAATTTCCATTCCGAGAGCGGTTTACTTTCCGAGGGCAAATATGACGAGTTCATTGAGTTGGTGAGAAAGACCTACAAGTTCAAGGAGAAATTTGAGGTTTACACCGCTACGGAGTGCAAGCCAATCAAAGACCCAAAGCAGTTTGAAAAGGGTTTGGCAAAAGTGATTAGCGATTACCTTGCAAGCCAAGGGGTAAAAGATACATCTGTAAATGTAAGGTTTATAGAAGATTGGTAAAGTCTGTGAAGATGTGTAGCCAAAAGAGTTGAATTTGTGAATGTTTGTTAAAGGGGTTGAAATACACCCCTTTTAATTTTGTCAGTCGAAAATAATTTCGTACCTTTGCACCACGAAACAATTAAAAAACAGAAAAATTATGGATTACGAAGTTAAATTAAAAGTTGCGCCTATTTTCAATCATTTCTATGAGGCAAATGATGTTAGGCATCACGAGGAAAGGCTTTACACAAGTGCTTGCACGAAATATACGAGAGACGTTATCAATGGCTACAAACGTGGTAAGAAAGCGGTTTTGAAGTATATTGAGAAAAGTGACAAGCCACTTGAAGCAATCACCAAAGAAGAGTTAATGAACGTGTTTGAAAACGCAAGTAAAATTAAATAACAATAGAATTATGAAGAAAGTATTATGGCTTATTGTCTGCCTTATGGCAATGGTAACGTTCACAAGTTGTGAAGCGACTACTGATTGTGTAGTATGTGGTGATGAATCAGAAAATGGCAGCATATATTGCTATCGGCATAGAAACTATCTTGAAAACACTTATGGAAGTTCTTCTCAGTGTCACGCAAAGACAAAAGACGGAAAACGTTGCAAAAGAAACGCAGAAAAGGGTTCAATATATTGTTGGCAACATAAATATAGTCATTAAATAGCTTAAATAATGGGTACAATAATAACAATATTAGTGATTACAATTATTATTGCAATTGCATCGTCATCAAACGGCAATAAAAATCATGTAAATTGTGATGGTAGCACTTATATTAATATTAATGATGTGAAAATGGATAATCCAAAAGCACAGCAAGTTTTTGATTATTATAAATCAATGATAATTGATAAAAAAATAAATTTTGATGAAGTGCTGCATGATGTCAATCTACGTAGAGAATATCATAAAATTAAACAGATTCAAAATACCCTTCAAGACGATGATGATTTAACTTATATTGAAGCACTTGAACAAGAGTTTACAAATTTAACAAGTTCTATTGCCCCAAATGGAATTATTTTAAATCCACAAGAAGAGTGCTATTTTTCAGCACAAATTTGTGCAGTGGACACCATACAAAGAGTGGCTAAAAATATAACTTATAGTGGCATAAAAGTTACAAATGGGTCTATTAGATTTGGTAGCGGTACAATATATTCAAACAATGTAGAAGGTCTTAGACGTTTTGATGCTGGAACAATAATTGTAACCAATCAACGTATAATTTTTAAAGGAACTAAGAAGAATAAAACTATAGCAATTGGCTCTATTATTAGCATAGATAATTTTGATGATAATGGTGTTATTATTTCTATGAGTAATAGGGAGAATCCAATAGTTATTAGGTTTGCTGCTGATAAATGTTTTTACTATAATAAGACCCACAATATTAGATTCTTCTACAATGATTTGAATTGGTTTTATAAAGCACTCGAAAAATCGTTCTATAAGAGATTCATTCCTAAAGATGTGCAAGATATGAGAAAAGAAGTTGATAAGCTAAACTTTGATATTGCACGAAAAACAATGATTAAAGAAGGTTTTGAAAAGGAAAAGGAATAACTAAAATATGTTAAAAAATCTGGGATAATTTGGCTATCTCAGATTTTTTTCGTACCTTTGCACTACAAAATAAATAACAATTAAAAGGAGATAAAAATATGGGAGCAATTCAAGATTTCAACAAATGTGTTGAAAACCCAAAGCAGTTAGAAGAGGATTTGACAAAACTGATTGCTGATTACTTTGTAAAGCAAGGTGTTGAAAATGTGTCAGTAGACATTAGATTAAATGAACAATATCTCGTTAAGTCTATTGATGGCACGTTCACAATTCGTTGTGGTACTTACTGCTAAAACTTAAATAGAATAGGAGATAAAGATATGTGGTTTAACAACAGATTTAACAGAGACAACACCATTTACTTTGAGCCATCGGAGTGGACGTGTACCGACCCAGACAACGGCCAGTTTTGCCGTGTAATTGATAGTCATACCTTTGAATATATCCAAATCAAGGATATGGAGGGTAAGGAACACTCAAAGAAGTTGCTTAAAACTCTGAATGACAAGACTACCATTAATGATTGGTATCAAGACGAGATTGACGTTAATGACTACGATTCTGACGAAATAGGCAAGTATGTTTCCGCTTATGGTGGTGATGAGTATTTAGGCGATTCAGAGGGAGCAGAGCGCAACCAACTGATTGCAGAGTGTATCTTTGAAACAGATATAATTTGCGGCAACTATGATTGATGCAACGAATTTGCGTTAATATGCGTTAAAATATTTGGTGGTGTGAAGATAATTTCGTACCTTTGCACCATCAAATAACAAATAAGGAGAATAAAGATATGAATAAGAAGTTTACAAGTAAAAGCATACCAGAGATTGTCTATGAAGTGATAGGCGAGCAATGGCTTGATAAGGACACCTATGTTGTGGTTTTCGACCAAATGGCAGACGTTGATGGTGACACCTATCATCTTGAAGTTGAATACCATAAGGACGAGAAACGTATTACTTATACAAGGGTTTACGACCATGAGAATGTTGAGGCTTCCATACTTGTTTCTTCTTGCCTTAAAAAGCAGATTGAGGAATATGTATTGCAGCAAGTTGTGAAGCCGTAAAAAGACAAGTATAAACAATTAAAACTATGACAAAGGAGTTTAAAACTATGGTAAAGGAATTAGAAAAGATGCGTGAAATTCGTATTCAGCAGAAGAACATTCGTATTTCACTACAGAAGCGTGAAGAGCGTAACAAGGAGTTGCGTGAGCAGATTACACCCATTTGGGCTGACAAAGAGCGCGATGCAGAGGTTCAAGGTCTCTCCAAGGAACTTTTCAAGGGCCGTGAAAAGGTGCGTGGCTATCAGAAGACGCTGCGTGAGTTCAAGGCTAATCTGCGAGAGGCCAATCGGTCTTATGACCTTAATGCAAGGGGTTAAATGTTATTA
>Ga0247610_10001802_pt1 | contig 25829 bp, 23 predicted proteins | sample 174DNAGHGhighgp2_FD_193483 | JGI IMG/M metagenome (GOLD analysis project Ga0247610, IMG submission 193483) | Sheep rumen microbial communities from Palmerston North, Manawatu-Wanganui, New Zealand - 1742 DNA GHGhigh gp2 | ecosystem: Host-associated > Mammals > Digestive system > Stomach > Rumen...
GTCTCTTTCGTGGAAGTGACCTCCAACTGTAACTCCGGTTGGAAGATGACTCCCGTCCAAGCCAACAAGTGGATGGAAGAGAACACGCTCAAATACTTCCCGCTCGGCGACATGAAAGTGGACGGCAAGTTCGATCCCAAGTTCATCGAGCGCGTGGCTACTTTCGATCAGCCCAACGAAACCATCTTTTCACTCAGAAAAAAATAATCATTAAAATCACAAGAAAATGACTGAAGAAATCATTATAGCAGGCTTCGGCGGACAAGGTGTGCTCTCCATGGGTAAGATCCTCGCATACGCCGGCATCATGCAAGACAAAGAAGTGAGCTGGTTGCCCTCTTACGGTCCTGAAATGCGCGGTGGTACTTCCAACGTCACCGTCATCCTCAGCGACGAGCGCATCTGCTCCCCCTATCTGAACCAATTCGACACGGCTATCATCCTCAACCAACAGTCTATGGACAAGTTTGAGTCTGCCGTGAAACCTGGCGGTCTCCTGGTTTACGACCCCAACGGTATTTCTCACCATCCGACCCGCAAGGACATCAACATCTATCAAGTGGCAGCAACCGACAAGGCCAGCGAGCTGGGCATCGCTAAGCTGTTCAACATGATCGTGTTGGGTGGTTTCCTGAAAGTGAAACCCCTTGTCACCCCCGAGATGTTACACAAAGGTCTGGAGAAATCTCTTCCCGAACGTCACCACCACCTCATCCCCAAGAACGAGGAAGCTGTGGAAATCGGCAAGGGTCTGTTGACTCCCTACCACACGATTTAATGTCAACACTGTAGAGACGTGCTATATCACGTCTTTACAATATATATTATTTAGGGACGGTCAATTAGGCCGTCCTTTTTAGTTATGAGTTAGTGTTAAAGCATTTGGAGAAAAGACGAGGAAAATTTGCGGAAAGTGAGAGCCGATAGTCACAGCTGATATAGTAAAAGGCTTGGGTGTTTTTTGTATTTTGTTGATTTATAACATGATAAAAATATTTCAGAAAAAATCAAGAGATGGTTGATACAATGAAAAAAAGTGTATCTTTGCCGCTGTAAAGATTCGGGGTGTGGCGCAGTTGGCTAGCGCACTTGCATGGGGTGCAAGGGGTCGGAAGTTCGAGTCTTCTCACCCCGACAATTTTTACGGTAATGGTAATAATCTTTGAGCGTGGCTTTCGGGTCACGCTTTTCTTGTTTTAGGCAATATGCAAAAGTGTATAGGTCAATGTCAAAGTCAAAGTAATCCAAAATGTGACAAAAAATAATCATCGGTGGCAAATTGTTTATAAATAAAATGTACCTTTGCACCCTCAAAATTTTGTATTCACAAAAAATAAGATAAAGATGAAAAAAATATTGGTCATTGGAGCGTGCGGACAGATTGGTTCAGAGTTAACCCCCGCATTGCGTGCAGTTTACGGAACCGACAACGTGGTTGCCGCTGACATGATTTATCCCTTGAAGGGCGATTTGGCGGATGCTGGTCCGTCGTGCAAAATCGACGCCACCAACGCGCAAGACATCGCCGATGCGGTGAAAAAATACAACATCGACGCGATTTACAACCTCGCTGCCATCCTCTCTGCGAAGGCTGAGGCCAACCCGATGTTAGGCTGGAACGTAGGCGTGGGCGCGCTCATCAACTGCTTGGAAGTCTCCCGCGAGTTCGGCTGCTCCCTCTTCACTCCCAGCTCCATCGGCGCATTCGGTCCCGACACGCCGCACGACATGACCCCGCAAGACACCATCCAACGTCCGAAGACGATTTACGGTGTCACCAAGGTCACGGGCGAGCTGCTCAGCGACTACTACTTCAAACGTTTCGGCGTGGATACGCGTTCGGTGCGTTTCCCGGGACTGATTTCCAACGTGACGCTTCCCGGCGGCGGCACCACCGACTACGCTGTGGAGATTTATTACGCAGCTGTGAAGGGCGAAAAGTTCGTCTGCCCCATTGCGAAAGGCACCTTTATGGACATGATGTACATGCCCGACGCATTGAAGGCCGCCATGGATCTTATGGAAGCCGACCCGACCAAACTGGTCCATCGCAACTCTTTCAACATCACGGCTATGAGTTTCGATCCGGAGATGATTTACAACGAGATCAAGAAGCATATCCCCGACTTCCAAATGGAGTACCAGTACGACGAGCTGCGCCAGACCATCGCCGATTCCTGGCCGAACCAGATGGACGACCACTGTGCCCGCGAGGAGTGGGGATTCAAGCCGCAGTACGACCTCGCCTCCATGACCGTTGATATGATCAAGGTGCTGAAGGCAAAATACCAGAAATAGCGTTTATTGCAGAAATATTCACGAAAATATGGAAAAGTGCGGAAACTTTGAGAAGGGTCCGCACTTTTTTCATGTCACATTTTGTGTTTGCCTCGGAAATCATCATGTTTCTGCTTTTTCATGTCATTGTTGTGATAGTGAGCAGAATTGAACCGATATGGCAATGTGTAGTAGAAACTACTTCCTTCAGCAGCCTCGGAGAGGGAACACGCGCGAAGCGCAATTAACCCCACAGAAGCGAAACGCAGTGTGGGGCTATGGATACCCCCCCCTTCATCAACACAACATCCCCTCTATCTCCCCCATAATCCGCGTGCTCAGTCCGCAAAGCGTCCTGTATGTCTCCGTGTTGCGGAGGCGGCGGGCCTTGAAGAGCAGGCGAAGCTTGCGGAAGGCTTTTTTCAGGTCGGCGGCGATGACACCGGTGATAGCTGACAATATTACATATAATAAGCCGATCCAGAAGTGGTGGCTTACCAGACTGACCACAACCAGGAGGATGATATACCATATCGGGAAGGTGAACGCCGTGCCGAGGGAGTATTGGAAGGTGGAGTGCATCATCTTGTCTTTGATCTTGTGGGCGAAATGCTTTGCTATCCACGAGGGCAGGAGGTTGTTAAGGTATCCGAAAAGGAAGATCGGCAGTAACAAGATTGAGAGGAGGATGTGCAGTACCATCTTGAAGCCGGATACTTTGCGGTTGATAGCCCAGGAGTTCAGACCGGTCTTTTGGAGCAAATCCATGTATTGTCGCAGATCGTCCATCAAGGAGGAGAAGCGGTCGGGTTGTTCGTCGCGTAGTTTGTGTACGGCGGCGATAGTCTCCATGTCGGCTTTCTTTTGGTTAGACAGTAGCTTGTTGTTCAGTTTTTTACGTATAAGTATGGGCTCTCGCATGATGCGTGTGAGTTCGTCGATTTCGTGGTAGTATTCTGGAAAATCGATGTCGGGGGTCATCTCCTTGACCCGTGCTCGCGCCTTCTCGTTGAGGGCAAGATAAGCGGGGTTGGGGGTCTCCTTGTACATGTCGAAGAATTCTTCGAAGGTGAAGGGCTTGCCGCAGGTGACCGTCAAATCTTCGCGAGCTTCGAAGTAGTTGGAATAGTGGATATTGAGTGGAAGAATCTGCAGGTTAAGGTTGAAGTCGTTGATCTCTTCTGCGGTGAAGGCGATGCGGCTGAACCCTTTCTTAAAAGTGCTCATGTAGTGTCCTTGCTGATGCCCAGCTTCGGGGAAGATGACCAGCGAGCGTCCTTTTTGGAGGATTTGTGCCGCATGATTGAAGATGGCCAAGTCTTTCTCAATGTCGCTGCGGCCACCGTCGCGGTGGCGGAAGACGGGCAGGATTTTCAGAAATCTCAATGCTTTGGCCACTGCATCCTTCTTGAAAATGTCGCCGCGAGCGATGAAAACCGGCTGACGGCGGTCGTGCCCGTAAAGTGCATGCAGAATCGCCATCGCGTCCATCATACCGTTTTGGTGGTTGGCGATGACCAATGTCGGAATCCCTTTCGGTGGGATGTTTTCAGGATTGACAACCCGGAATTTGCGGTAATAGATCACATTGTGCGCTCCCCTCAGATAGGCCATGAGCAGATCGTATTTCCATGAGGGTCGGTCGATGTTCTCGAATGATATCATGTTCTTTTTGTGAATAGTGAATAGTGAATAGTGAATAGTGAATAGTGATTAGTGATTAGTGAACCCTAGAGACGCGATGCATTGAGCCTCTGCAACGTCATAAGTCTCTATTCTATCACGTCGATTTCATCCACGATGTTCTTGGCACCAGCGAATTTATCGACGATGAAGAGGAAGTAACGGGTGTCGAGGCTGATGTTGCGGCAACGATCGACATCGTACCAAATGTCGCTCATGGTGCCTTCCCATACGCGGTCGAAATTGGTGCCGATGAGCTGGCCGTAGCCGTTGATGACCGGACTGCCGGAGTTGCCGCCTGTGGTGTGGTTACTGGCGATGAATGCCACCGGCAACTTGCCGTTCTTGTCAGCGTAACGACCGTAATCCTTCTTCTGCCACAGCTCTTTCAGCTTCGGATGCACTTGATAGTCATACACATCGGGATTCTCTTTTTCCATAATGCCGTCCAAGGTGGTGTAATAGACATAGTCCGTGCCGTCGGCAGGCTGGAAGCCCTTCACTTGCCCGTAAGTGACGCGCATAGTGAGGTTAGCATCGGGATAGAACACTTTGTCTTTGTCCTTTTCCATCAGTGCTTTGACGTATGTGCGGTAGTATTGGTCGAGTTCGGCACTCTCCGCACGGTATTTCGTGACCGCCTTGCGATATTGGTCGAACAGTGACAAATACAAGGCCACCATCTCGTTGCTTGCGGTTTTCGCCATCTGTTTCGGGGTGGCTTTGGAGATAAAATCCTGATATTTTTGAGCGTCCTGGAAGTAGGGCGCTTTCTTTGCGCTGTTATCCCAAAGTGCTGTCATCATTTGTTTCACAACGGGTTCGCTTTGGATGTATTTTTGCAAAGAAGATGGGATGTTCTCCTTTTTTTCATGTGTGAAATAGTAGGTCATCAGTTCCACAAAGCACTCTTTGTCAATCACATCGAAATATTCGGCACGGAAGCTTTTGTCTGCGTCGATCAGCTTTGTGCGGGTCCCATCCTTGATGTCCTCCACTTCAAAAAGATTGTACATGTAGGGATACACCACCTCTTCCATCAGTTCTACACCGAAAAAGTATTCATTAATGTAGGTGACCATTTGGAGGTTGTTGTTATAGCTGTCATAGACCTTCTTCATGTCCTGCAACAAGGTGCCATATTCCGCTTTGCGTTTGGGATCCGCGTTGACCCATTGTTGGAATTCTTTCTCTTGGGCTTGTTTCTTGCCGATGACGTCGCACTCGCGGATGCCCTTGCTCTCGCCTTGCCATTTCTTCCAGCCGTTGGAGATGCCGTTGGCCTTGGCGGAGTACATGAGGCGGATGCGAGGATCGAGGTTCATCTGTTTCTTCATCGCGTCGAGGCGGATGGTACGCGCCTGTATCGCGATGGGATTCTGGATATTAGCCACGGCGTTCACACCGTCGGAGATGAGGAACTGACGGGTGGTGCCGGGATAGCCGAACACCAACGTGAAGTCGTTCTCCTGCACACCTTTGATGGAGACGGGGAAGTACTGTTTCGGCTTCATCGGGATGTTGTCCTTGCTGTAGTCGGCGGGCTTGCCGTCCTTGCCGGTGTAGATGCGGTAGAGCGAGAAGTCGCCGGTGTGGCGCGGCCACATCCAGTTGTCACTGTCGCCGCCGAACTTGCCGATGCTCTCCGGCGGAACACCCACGAGACGGATGTCGTTGTAGGTTTCCGTGACGAACATAAAGTATTGGTTGCCATAATAGAACGGCTTGATCTGCGCTTTGTAACCAGTGCCGTCGGTGGCCTTTTTCGTCACTTTGGCGATATTTTCCTTGATCTTCATCTGACGGTCGGACTCTTTGTCCTGGGCTGTCACGCCGGCCAAAACCTGTTCGGTGACATCCTCCATATAGACGAGGAAGGTGACGGTGAGTCCCTCCATCGGGATCTCGTCTTGTTTGCTCTTGGCCCAGAAACCGTCCTGAAGGTAGTTGTGTTCCATGGTGCTGTGGGATTGCACGTATGAGTAGCCGCAGTGGTGGTTCGTGAGCAGCAGCCCTTGCGAGGAGATGAGCTCGGCGGTGCAGCCGCTGCCGAAGAGCACGATGGCGTCTTTCATGCTGTTGTGGTTGATGCTGTAGATGTCGTCCGCTGTGAGGTGGAAGCCCAATTGCTGCATTTCAGCCTCGTTTTGGCTTAAATAAAGAGGGATCCACATGCCGCCGTCAGCCTTTGCAAGGCTGAAAATCGCGGCGAATAAAAGGGTGAAGAGTAATGATTTTTTCATATTTTTAATTTTAATATATAACCAACAATTTTTAGAGGGTGCAAAGATAGCATTTTTTGGCACACGTTTACACGCTTACACGTTTACGCGTCCAAACACCCAAAAGGCAGTGCGTAGAGTCACACCAGGTAATGTCGTTTGATTTTTTTGAGAGAAAATCTGAATTGTGGGCATCTTATTCATTTTTTTGTATATTTGCATATTATGATTACCATTTGCAAAGAACGGTATCGTCTTTTTATTATATTGATAATCAATATGTTAACTATCTTTGTCTTTGCTGAATCCAACAGCGACTTGCGGCAATTTATGGACAAAAACATCCACACAGCCACTATGTGCATTGTTGAGGACTGCCTGGATTTCGATGAGGACGAGAACCAAGAGTGTCTGCCAGAGTCTTTCGGTGGCCAGCTAACTGCTTTGCCACCTTTGGAGATGCTGGTCGCATGTCAAGCCTCTTCAGAAACAATGATAGACAAGGCTTTGCGTTTAGGGTTGGTAAGGCGACATTTCCCACGAGGGAAGAAGTCGACAACTATTGATATACCGTTTTTCGCAACGGATCAAGTGGTGTGGAGTTGTTCCACATCACTTTTTTTGTGCAATTTCCGCCCTTTTCATGACATCAAATGCAGAGACAACAACGAGGATTATAGCTATTCCATTATAAAAACCAAATAAATTAAAGAAATATGAAAGTAACAGACATTCTATTGATTATCATTAATTTCGCGGGTTCGTTGGCGCTTTTTCTCTTCGCCATGAAAGTAATGAGCGAAGGACTTCAAAAGGCGGCGGGAAGCCGCATGCGGTCGGTGTTGGGCCGAATTACGGGCAGGCCGTTGAGCGGCATCTTTACCGGAATGGCAGTGACGGCGGCCATACAGTCGTCGAGTGCCACCACGGTGATGGTTGTGAGCTTCGTCAATGCCGGTCTGTTGTCATTGAGCAGTGCGGTGGCAGTCATCATGGGCGCTAACATTGGCACCACAGTCACCGCTTGGATTATCACACTGTTGGGACTTGGGGAAAGCTCTGGTTACTTCAGCTTGCCCCTCTTCATTGCCGCTGCCAGCCTTTTGTTCTTGTTCAGGAAACATGACAAGATGAAATCAGTGGGGCAAACGATTATTGGGCTGTCGTTGCTGTTGGTAGGCATGTCGTTTCTGAAGGAAGCCATGCCCAATTTGGGAGATTATCCCTCGCTTCTGCACGGAATTGCCTCCTTGGGTGACCATGGGTTCTGGTCGGTGATGCTTTTCGTGCTCATCGGAGCCGCTCTCACCTGTCTGGTACAGGCATCGGCGGCCACGATGGCCATCACCCTGTTGATGCTCCATAACGGTTGGATAGGTCTTGACATGGCTGTGGCGTTGGTGATGGGCGAAAACATCGGAACAACCATCACTGCAAACATCGCCGCAATGGTGGCCGGGACAGCTGGAAAACGCGCTGCCAAAGCCCACCTGGTGTTCAACGTCATCGGTGTTTTGCTGACCCTGATACTTTTCCGCCCCGTTTTGTCGCTAGTGCAATTTGTATTCCCGACCAATGCACCGATGGCACTTTCTTTCTTCCACACCCTGTTCAACGTCATGAATGTCGGAATACAGTCATGGTTCATACCGCAAATCGTGAAAATAGTAACCTTTATGGTGCCTGAAAAAGCGGAGGATTCCGACAGCAACGACTACAAACTGACCTATATCAGCCGCGGCCCTGTCAGCACGGCAGAACTCAATCTGCAAAATGCCAAACATGAGATTAAGCTTTTCTCGAAGCAGGTGCTGTGCATGTATGCCATGTTACCCGAACTACGGAAAGTGAAAAACACCGAAGAGATGGATGCTGCTGTGGGGCGTATAGAACGTTATGAACAGCTGACTGACCGCATGGATATGGAGTTGACAAGGTTTCTCGTCGCTGTTGGCGGTGCCGGCATCAGTGACAGCGGTTCAGAACGCATTGGTTCGATGATACGGATCAGTGACAATTTGGAGAGCATTGGGGATAGCATTTTGCAGATCGCCCTGACCAGAAAGAACAAATACGCCGACGCAGTGCATTTCAGCGACACACAAAACGCCCGTTTGGCTGAAATGAGCGATCTGGTGGAAAAGGCACTTCTGGTCATGGACGACAACCTTGCCGAATACGACCGTACCGACCAGGTGACGAAGGAGGGCATTCAAGCCGCAGAGGACGCCGAAAGAGAAGTTAATGCCTGTCGCGACCGTCTCCGTGTCAATCACATTGAAGCGCTCAAGCAAGGAAAATATGGCTACGACATAGGGAACGCCTACAGTAGCCTTTTCGCCCAATACGAAAAATTGGCTGACTTCATCATAAATGTCAGTGAGGCCGCCGTCTGCCGTGGGCTTTAGGAGCTAAAAAAATGTATTTTTGCCGCCTGATTTTCGTTCACTATTCACTATTCTCAAGTTTCAATAACCAATAATCATTCAAATGAAAATCATCAACATCTGTGTCAACTTAGTGCAAAAATATCTACCGGAGCCGTTTGTGCTGGCCATTTTGCTTACGATAATAGCTGCGCTCACCGCCATGCTGGTGTGTCATCAGACTCCAGTGGAGGTCATCGAACATTGGGGCAATGGTGTGTGGGGGCTGTTAGCTTTCTCCATGCAGATGTCGCTGATTTTGGTCTGCGGCGCGACCTTCGCTGGTGCACCCGCCATCAAGAAGGGCATCCGTAAGATTGCTGCGCTTCCGAAGACGCCTGCGTCCGCCATCGCCACGGTGACGTTAGTGTCGGCCATCGCATGTTGGATCAACTGGGGGTTCGGGCTCATCGTGGGAGTCATCCTCGCCAAGGAGATCGCCCGCGACTGCAAAGGCGTGGACTACAGACTTTTGATCGCTTCCGCCTACAGTGGTTTTGTGGTGTGGCATGCCGGACTTTCCGGTTCCATCCCGCTGACCATGGCCACCGCCGGCGAGGCCCTCACCAAGGCCACCAACGGTGCGCTTGCCGAGCCGGTGAGTGTCTCCGCCACGCTCTTCGCGCCGCAGAACCTCGTCATCGTGCTGCTTGTCATCATCGCCATCACGGTGGTCAATACATTGATGCACCCCAAGGGCGAGCATGTGGTCACGGTGGACCCGCAGCTGCTTTACGAGCCCGAGGAAGTACCCGCGAAAGAGGACAGTTCTCCGGCAGCCAAGTTAGAGCAGAGTTACCTTATCTCTGGGATAGTTGCGTTGTTAGGATTTAGTTTCTTGGTTATCAAGCTTTTTGTGCGAGGTGGTTCGTTGGATCTCAATGCCGTCATCATGCTGTTCCTGTTTACGGGCATTTTGTTTCACGGGACGCCTTTGCGATATGTCCGCGCTTTCACGAAGTCGGCGGGTAGTGCGGCGGGTATCATCCTGCAGTTTCCGTTTTATGCGGGCATTATGGGCATCATCACTGGGGTGGGGGAGTCGGGTATATGTTACGGCACGGTCATCAGTGACGCGTGCATCGGAATCTCCACGCCGACGACGTTCCCGTTGTTGACGTTCTTGTGTGCGGCGGTGTTGAACCTGTTCGTGCCGTCTGGCGGCGGTCACTGGGCCATCCAGGCGCCGGTGTTTTTCACGGCGGGTGCCGACTTGGGTGTCGATCCCGGTCTCACGGGCATCGCCATCGCCTGGGGCGACGCGTGGACCAACCTCATCCAGCCCTTCTGGGCGTTGCCCGCGTTGGCCATTGCCAAGCTCAACGCCAAGGATATCATGGGCTTCTGCCTCATCGATCTGGCGATCACCGGGTTGATTATCTGCGGGGGATTGCTGGTGTGGGCGATGTGATCCCGGAACATAAAACCGTCATATTGAAAAACGGGTATCGACAGTAATGCCGGTACCCGTTCTTTATCAATTTTCAATTATCAATTAGATCAATGAGAACAGTACGAACAGCCAGTGGGCGGAGATGCCGGCAATAAGGCCGCCGACGGTGTGGGAAGCGATGGCCTTGGAGATGAGTTTCCGGTATCCGAGAGAGTCCAGCATACCAGTGTGCGTGCTCAGGAATCCACTCCAGCACATGCCCATGGCGGTGAATACCGCGATGGCGTTGCCGTCGATGAGACCGGAGGCGTCGAAGGCGGGCACCAGACCGATGGCTGCGCCCACCGCGCCCAACGCTGTGATCGGGAAAGCGATTAGCTCGGGATGCGCGAAACCGAAGAGCCACTTGAAGACAAAGTCGATCTTGCCGGCTAACCACGGCAGCAACGGCACACCCTCGTAGGCGGCACCCGTGTAAGTGCCGTTCAAAGATGCACCGAAGGTCACCATCATCACGATGGTGGAGATGATGAGCACGCCGGGAATGATGGAGAGACCGATCTCCACACCGCTCTTGCCGCCGTCAAGCATGGCGTTCAAAGTGCGCAAAAACGCCCCCTTTTTTTCCTCCTCCTCTATCTTCATAGCCGCTCCTTCCGTCTCGTTGACCACTTCTTTCAGGGGTTTCTCCTCCACGACGGAGTCTGGCATCGGGGAGTCCAATTCGGGATAAGCCTTAAGGGTCAGTTTCTGCATCATGCGCGTGGTGACGATGCTGCCGATGAATGCGCCCGCCAGGCCGATGAGGGCACCGCTTCCGTAGCCGCGCCCCGTCATGAAGGCGACAACCACAAGTCCCATGCCGAATGAGGTGCCGAAGTTGGTCAGAGAGGCGATTTGGTACTGCTTGAAGTAGCGGCGGAAAGTCTTGTCTTTCGACAGCGTAATGATGGCCGGGTTGTCGCTCAGGAAGGTCATCACCGCGCCGAGCGAGGCCACGCCGGGAAGGTTGTAGAGCGGCTTCATCAGTGGCTTCAGCATCTTCTCCAATAACACCACCACGCCGAATTCCACGAACAGCTTGCTGATAGCTCCCGTCATCACTGTGATGGCCATGATGTAGAACACCGTATCTATCAGTAGTTTATAGGCCGTGTTCATGAAGGTGTTCAGCATGTTCGGCAACGTCATCTTGATGGACAACCCGATGAAGAAGCCAAAGAACAGAATCAAGAAGATGATTAACTCGCTACGGCGGTTAAAAGCCCGATACATGTAGCGCACCACGTTATTGTGCGAAATCCTGGAAATCTGGTGCAGGATGTTGTTGGTTTTAAAATGGAAAATGGGCATGGGGTGGTTTAGGGTTTAAGGTTTAAGGTAAGATTAAAGGTTTGAAGGTTAATAGGTTAAGAGTTGTTGTTTTTAGCGAATAGCCAAAAGCCAATAGCTAATTTTTCAATTTTTCGGGTAAGAATTTCATGAAGTCGAGGCGCCAGGTGACACCGACGTTGGCGGTGAGTTGCATGTTCTCCCAGTTATAGTCGCCGTCGGTTCTGGGGAAATTGGTCATCGTGCTGTTGGCGACGTATGCGTGTAAGCGCAGGTCGGGATAAATGCGCGGACGGTACTCTACACCGAGACCATAAAAGTAGTAGGCCCTGTCGTTGGGCATCATCATGTCCACATCCACGTAGGGGTTGTCATCCATTGTGTAATAGTAACCGGTGGAATTCTGCTCATAACCGCCTTTTGCAAAAAGGTTCACGCTCGGAGAGACGTGCCAGTCGAGACGGCTTACCAAAGAGAAATCCTGGAAGAATTTCTTGAAATGGGCGGCACGGTTGACCCAATCGACATAGATGGACCATTTGTCGAATTTCAGCTGGTTGCCTAAGGCGATGTAGTTGATGAACTTGCCGCGCTGGTATTCCATCATGTTCACGGAGTAGAGGGTGTGGAACGGACCGTAGTGGCCGGCCCAGTAGAGGTTGTAAGAGAGCAGTCCGGATTTCCAGGAGTTGGAACCGTATTTCACGTATGGCGAGTTGGCCACTTGGAACGCAATCTTGTTTTTGCCGCTTTTGTCGGTGTACGCGACGGATGCTCCGATGTGGAAGCAGGCGAACTCACCCCAGTAGTGGGTGTAGTAATAGACGTCGATGGGCGGGGCATCGTATTCAAAACCACCGACATAGAGTGCGTCCTTGCCCAAACGGACAGACCATTGGTCATTGAACTTGTATTGGATATAAAGGAAATCGGTGTTGTCGAAAAGTTCCTTATAGCCTTTGACGGGGATAATGCGTTGGCGGAGGAAGTAGGAGATATGGTCGCCGATCTCACCGCCGAGCAGGAAGTTGAAATAGTCGCCGCGGAAACCGTAGTTGTGTTGCTCCGATTGTCCCGAATTCGGGATGCCTATCGGAGAAGCGTCAATGGCGGTGGAATGCCATTTGAGGAGGTCATAGTTGTATTCGAAATCCGCGCGCGCCTCCAAATGGAAGGTCGTGAACTTGTGCTTGAAGTTCGGTTTCACCTCCTTTTTCACCTTCTTTTTCTTCTCTTTTTTCGCGCTCTCCTCCTGCGAGATGGCAGAAAACGGCAGAAGAATGCACAAAAATAATCCAATTACGGTGTATAATTTTCTCATTATCTGATATTTATGAATATGTATATTGAAAGTGCAAATGTATATTTTTTACGGATATTAGCAAATGAAAACACCCCCCTCCCCGTAGAGACGTTGCGCGCAACGTCTCTACAACGGAAAACGGAGGGTCGAAGCCCTCCGTTTTCCAATCAACAACAACCAATTTTTATATATTAAATCATGACAAATTCTCTCTGATTTTCACGATGCAAAGAAACAATCTTTCACGCACGTGCCCTATCCCCATTTCGCGTGTTTTTTTTCAAGGGTAATCACTATTTTTGGGGAGAATGGCCGTGAATCGAATTAAATTTATTATCTTTGCCGCGTGAAAAAATAATCAGAAATGTATAATAACGATAATCGAATTGTGATCACTTTGGATGCTGGCGGCACCCATTTCCGTTTCTCGGCGATGCGTGGCTGCGAGGCGATTACTGACACTTTTGAGTTGCCCACCCATCCCAATGACATCACCCAGCTGTTAGAGGATTTGCGAATGGGCTTCCAGCATATCATTGACCAGTTGCAGGAGAAGCCGGTGGCCATCAGTTTCGCATTTCCGGGTCCTGCTGACTACCCTAACGGTGTTTTCCCCAGCCGACTCACGAATTTCCCTTGCTTTGAGGGCGGGGTAGCGTTGGGCGACTATCTCAAGTCACAATTCGGTCTGCCTGTTTTCATCAACAACGATGCCGACCTTTTCACATACGGTGAGGCGTTGGCGGGCGCGTTGCCGATATTGAACGAGAAAATACGCAATGCCGGTGGTGTGAAAGAGTACCACAATCTTATCGGTTTTATTCTCGGAACAGGCTTTGGTATAGGTATAACTTCTCATAATCAGATGTTTATGGGAGATAATTGTTGTTCGGAAATTTACTGTACACCCAGCAAATGGGGACAGGATTTGATTGCGGAGGAGGGTATATCTCTCCGCGCTGTTTTACGTTACTACCGCGAACTTGCCAAGGATGGGAAAGCAACAGAATATACGGATTCATACGACATTTACCGCATCGCGGACGGTGAACTTGCAGGCGATCAGGAAGCAGCGAAGAATGCCTTCGCACGCTTCGGCGAAGCAGCCGGCTACTCCATCGCATACGCTGCCTGTATGTTGGACGGCATCATCGTCTTGGGCGGCGGGGTCAGCAAGGCTGCGAAATTCTACTTGCCAGCCTTGCTCCAGGAGGTGCGCACTACCATGCACACCCTCAACGGAAACACACTGCCGCGCGTGCCGTCCTTCATCTATAACCTTGAAGATCCTGACGAATTCGAGCAGTTCCTGAAGGGACAGACGAAGGAAATTGAAGTCTATGGCACAGGCAAACGCGTTCGCATCGACACGCAGAAACGACTGGGCATCACGTTATCGCAGCTCGGCACTTCCCGCGCTACCGCCATCGGTGCCTACTGCTTCGCACTCCACGCGTTAGATAATTAGCAATTGATAATTGATAATTATTGGGGTAGTACAGTTCTCTCCCTCAAACCTTTACCCTTTACCCTTTACCCTTAAACCTTAAACCTTAAACCTTTACCCTTTACCCTTTACCCTTAAACCTTAAACTTCTAACCTCCTAACCGATTAATAATAATAACCAAATATCACCAATATGACAAAAGACTTAACCCAGCAGTACATCGACGCATGGTTGAATGGAAACTATGACGAGGATGTAAAGAAGGAAATTAGGAAAATGCAAATGAATGACCCGGAGGCTTTGTCGGATGCTTTCTACAGAACCCTTGAGTTCGGTACCGGTGGTCTGCGCGGCATCTTAGGTGTCGGTACCAACCGCATGAACAAATACACGGTGGGCTTTGCCACCCAAGGTTTAGCCAACTACCTGATAAAGTGTTTCAGCAAGAATATCAAGGTGGCCATCTCCTTCGATTCGCGCAATTTCAGCACGGAATTTGCCCAGATTGCAGCTAACATATTGGCAGCCAACGAAATTCAAGTGTATCTCTTCGATTCGTTGCGCCCCACGCCGGAGCTTTCGTTCGCAGTACGCCATCTACAGTGCAACGCAGGCATTATGATTACCGCTTCCCATAACCCAAAAGAGTACAATGGATACAAGGTCTATTGGAATGACGGAGGTCAGTTGGTGCCTCCGCATGACAAAAACGTCATCGCTGAGGTCAACAAGATCAAGGAGGTGGATCAAGTGAAGTGGGACGGCCGTCCTGATTTGATTCGCTCCATCGGTAAAGACATCGACAATGTATATTTGACGATGATTCGTCGTCTCTCGTTGCATCCTGAAGCTGTTGCCGAGGCGAAACAATTCTCGATCGTCTATACACCGCTGCATGGCACCGGCATTTCTGTGGTGCCGCAAGCCCTTTCTGATTTTGGATTTAAAAATGTGCATGTTGTCGAAGAACAGGCTGTTACAGACGGAAACTTTCCGACAGTGAAATCTCCGAATCCAGAAGAACATGCCGCTTTGGAGTTGGCGATCAAGAAGGCCAAGAAGGTCAAGGCGGATATCGTTTTGGCCACAGACCCCGATGCCGATCGCGTGGGTATCGCTGTTCGCCGTGAAGATGGTGAATATCAGTTGTTTAACGGCAATCAAACAGCAACGCTGTTGTTCCATTATATGCTATCTCAGTCGAACATCAGTTTGGAAAACAACCTCTTTGTGGTGAAGACTATCGTCACGACCGACTTGATTGATCAGATTGCTACAGACTACAATGTCGAGTGTTTCAATGTGCTGACCGGTTTCAAGTATATTGCCGAGAAGATTCGAGAGAACGAAGGCAAGAAGCAGTTCCTCGTGGGCGGCGAGGAGAGTTATGGATACCTTGTGGGCGATTTTGTACGCGATAAGGATGCCGTTTCCGCATGCTGTCTCATTGCCGAGATGGCTGCATATTACAAGACGGAGTTCAATAAGAGCCTTATCGATCAGTTAGGCGACCTCTATCGTCAGTACCAGTATTACAAGGAAGACATGGTTTCGCTGACAGAGCCTGGCGAGGCTGGTATGCAGGCTATTCAGCAGCGCATGAGCGACCTTCGCGAACAATTCCCGAGAGAACTGGGTGGTCAGCAGGTTGTCAGGGTCCACGATTACAAGACCCAACATACCTGTAACATGATTTCCACTACCGACGACCGAATCGAGTTACCAGTCTCCAATGTGTTGCAGTTCCTTACAGCCGACGGCAGCAAAGTGACTGTACGCCCGTCTGGCACGGAACCCAAGATCAAGTTCTATTTCAGCGTGTGTGAAGCGATGGAACCCGAGCAGACCCTCGAAGAGGTGGACAAAATCTTGAAAGAGCGCATTGAAGCGTTGAAAAAGGACTTGGGTCTTTGATAATTCAGAATTCAGAATTCAGAATGGCTATTGTAGAAATGCAATCATAGCGTCTCTACAATCAACCTTTAACCGTTAAACCTTAAACTAATAATATGATAAATCCCAAATTATTAAACCCCCAAAGCATCGTGATATGCGGTGCATCAAGTGATATTCACAAACCCGGCGGAAAATCGCTGAAAAACCTTTTGGAGAGCCCCTTCAAGGGTCAGATTTACGCTGTTAACCCAAAAGAAACGGAAGTGCAAGGCGTGAAATGTTACGCCAAAGTAGAAGATCTACCACAGGTAGATTGTGCCATTCTCTGCATTGCAGCAAAGTTCTGCGCCCAAACGGTCGATGTGTTGGCCAAGGAAAAGGGCTGTAGAGGCTTTATCATTGTCAGTGCCGGCTTCTCCGAGGAGAGTCACGAAGGTGCTGAGATTGAGCAACATATCGTTGACACCATCAATAGTGTTGGCGGATCGCTCATCGGCCCTAACTGCACCGGCTTCCTCAATGTGAACTATGCTGGCTGCTTCGACACGCCCATCCCGAGCCTTGACCCTCATGGTGTCGATTTCATCACGGGATCAGGCGCTACAGCCGTGTTTATCAAGGAATACGGTATTAGCAACGGCCTGAAATTCAATAGTGTATGGGCAGTGGGCAACAGTGCTCAGTTAGGTATTGAGGATGTTCTCGAACATTTGGACGAGACTTTCGATCCCGAGAAGTCTTCACGCGTTATCATGCTCTACATGGAAAAGATTGGAGATCCGCAACGACTGCTCAAGCATAGCCGCAGCCTTATCAACAAGGGATGCCACATCGCCGCCATTAAGAGTGGTGGCAGTGCCGCTGGCTCTCGTGCCGCATCGTCGCACACAGGTGCTTTGGCCACCAACGACGCCGCTGTGGATGCACTTTTCCAAAAAGCAGGAATCGTGCGCTGCCACAACCGTCAGGAACTGACTACCGTATGCGCAGTCTTCATGCATCCTGAGCTCAAGGGCAAACGTTGCGCTGTTATCACCCACGCCGGCGGTCCTGCTGTTATGCTCACCGATGTGTTGTCAAACGGCGGCATGGAAGTGCCCCCCCTCAAGGACCATCCTGCCAGCCCTGCCCTTTTGGCGAAACTGTTCGGCGGCTCTTCTGTGGGCAATCCCATCGACTTCCTCGCCACCGGTACTGCCGAGCAACTTGGCTATATCATTGATACGGTTGAAAATGAATACGACGAAATCGATTTTTCTGTGGTTATCTTCGGCTCACCCGGATTGTTCAGCAACAAAGAGGTTTACGACCTTTTGGACGAGAAGATGAAGACTTGCAAGAAGCCTATCTTTCCGGTGCTTCCGAGTATTATCAACGTAAAGGATGAAATCAACGATTTCATTGCCAAAGGTCGCATCAACTTCCCCGAGGAGTGCGTCTTGGGTAACGCCCTTGTGAAAGTTTATAATACTCCCAAACCCCAACCCGAACATGTGGAGCTGCCACAGATCGACGTGGCACGCATCCGCGCTACCGTGGATCGCTGCAAGGACGGTTACATGGAAATCGCTGACTATAACGAGCTTTTAGACGCTGCCGGTATCAGTCGCAAAAAGAGCGTTGAGGTTTCCAAGAAGGAAGATGCGTTGGCATTCGCGAAAGAAGTGGGTTGCAGCAAGGACGTGCCGTTGGTGATGAAGGTTGTGGGACCGTTGCACAAGAGCGATGTGGGTGGTGTTACCTTGGGTGTCAAGGATTTAGACACTGTTGCCAAGGAATTCGACCGCCTGATTGTTATCCCTGAAACGTACGCTGTGGAGATGTATCCGATGTTGGACGGTACGGATGTCTATATCGGTGCAATCCGCGACCCGAAATTCGGTCATCAGATATTCTTCGGTTTGGGCGGTATTTTCATAGAGGTGTTGAAAGACGTTCAGAGCGCTTTGGCACCCATCACCGCTGCCGAGGCCAAGGAGATGCTCACCAAGCTGCGTGGTTACAAGATTCTCCAAGGCGTTCGCGGACAGGAACCAGTGAATCTGGATTTATATGCCGATCAGGTCGCCCGCGTGAGCGCGTTGGTGCAGGCCGCCCCCGAGATTGCAGAGATGGACCTCAACCCGCTGTTGGGTAATCCGCGCTACGTCACCGCCGTCGATGCGCGTATCCGTCTCGAGAAATGATAACAAACCTGCAGTCATTTTGAACTAGTGCGGGAATCCTCATTCTGAGGGTACCCGCACTTTCTTTTGCTAACAGAATATCTTTAATAAAAAATATTGAAAAATATGTAGCGTTATTTGAAGAAAATTTGTATCTTTGCGCCTTGGAAAATAATGTAAAATAATATAAGTATGAAAAGTAACTTTTCCTCAATCAAATTGGTCGCGGCGATTGCTTTAATTGCTTGCTTTACAATGAGTTATGCGCAGTGCGACAAAGGTAATGTGTATGGTCAGAAAGGCCAAAAGTCGGGCATCGCTATTGTCAAGGCCGACTCTAACGGACAGCATGTTGTGCCCACTTCCGCTTTGACTCTCCCCACATTCAAGGGTGGTAACAAGGCCATGTGCCGCTACATCAACAAGACGAAAAAGTATCCGGTCAACTTGAAGAACCAGAAAATCTCCGGCACTACTTTGGTGCAGGCCAAGGTTTTAAAGGATAGTACGTTGACAGACATTGAGGTGGTTGAAAGTTCAGGCTATCAGGAATTCGACGACGAGGCTGTACGCGTAGTCAAGTCTTTCCCTCACATGATTCCTTCTACCCAAAGTTGTGAGGCACAAGACATGATTGTCCAAATCCCGGTTGTTTTCAACTATGAGGACGAGGTCGCTGCCGAAAAGAAGAAAGCCGAGATGGAAGCCGCCAAAAAGGACATACTCAAACCCATTACCCTCTATTTCGAGAATGACCGTCCGGATCCGCGTACCAGACAAGAGACTACCAATACCGAATATGTAGGTCTGTACAACAACTACATGGCTGCCAAGAGCAACTATGTGAACAATGCAGGCAAGGGCCTCACGGGAGCACAAAAGACCAATGCTCAACAAACCATGGAGTCCTTCTTCAACGATTCCATCCAGACAGGTTATGACCGCTTGGTGAAGCTCACCAAATTTGTGGTTGATGCTTTGAAGGATGGTCAGCAAGTGGAGTTCACTATCAGCGGTTTTGCTAGCCCGGTAGGTGGCAGCGATTACAACAAACTGCTCTCTGCACGCCGTATCCAAAGCGTCATCAACTATATGTCTCAAGCCCACGGCGGTTATCTGGCTCAGTACATTAACGGCTCCCGCCCGGGTCTTACCATCCATCGTGACCCCGAAGGCCAAGTCGGTAGCTTCAACACCACAGCTGTCCGCGAAACGGTTTATGGCCTCAAGGCAGCCAAGGACAGAAAGATTACCATTCATAAGATTTCTATCAAATAATATATATACAATAAATATAATTTAAAGGGGAGACGAAATGTCTCCCCTTTTTTCGTTTCTAACCATACATTGCAGTTGTTTTTTTCTCTATTCGTTTCGTTTCCATACTAATGTTTTATTCATTATCAATTGTCAATTAATCAAATAGTTACATCGAAGGATGTCTTTTTTTGGAAAAAAAAATCAACACCTGATTGGGGATAAAGAAAAAAGTGTATTTTTGCAAGCTTTTTGAAGTGGAATGCAAAAGCGGGTAGGAGAGAGGTGTTTGAACCGCGTAACTATTTGATTTCACGGACTGTAATGAACATAGAGTATGGTGGAGGAGTTGGTTTTTTATGGTTGCGTTTATGAAAATAGTTGCATTTTTCTTTCGAAAATGGACTATTTTTTTTTGAATATTAATAATGTAAAATAAATTTTGAAGGGATGAAAAAGATTAAAATCACACAAGTCAGAAGCGCGGTTGACAGACCCGCACGTCAGAAAAGATCTTTAGTAGCATTAGGCATTCACAAGATGCATCAAACGGTCGAACACGAAGCCACTCCCCAAATCTTGGGTATCGTGGAATCTGTGAAGCACTTAGTCAGCGTTGAAGAATTATAATTTTTAATAACCAATTGAATATCAAAGAGATGAATTTACACAATTTAAAACCGGCAATAGGATCAACACACAGAGAACGCAGAATTGGTAGAGGACAAGGTTCCGGAAAAGGCGGCACATCCACACGTGGACACAAAGGCGCTCAATCCCGCTCCGGTTACAGCCGTAAGATCGGTTTCGAAGGCGGCCAAATGCCTATTTACAGAATATTGCCCAAGAGAGGTTTCAAGAATATCAACCGTGTAGAGTACAACGCTATCAATGTCAGCACTATCCAAAAACTCGTTGAGAAGTGCAATGTTGACAAAATCGACCGCGATTTGCTCGTGAAGAACGGTTTGGCCAAGAAGAACGACCTCATCGCCATCCTCGCCAAGGGCGAACTTACTGCTAAGGTGCATGTGGTGGCTGACAAGTTCTCGGCAAAAGCCAAGTCTGCGATCGAACAATGCGGCGGTACGGCTGAACTCGTTAACGCTCCCGCAGCTGAGTAATCTTATTAAAAAGTCTTTACAATGAAAAAATTCATAGAAACCATTAAGAACATTTTCAGGATTGAGGATTTGAGAAAACGTATTCTCTACACCCTCTTCATCATCCTGATCTACCGCTTCGGTGCGCATGTGGTGCTGCCGGGTATCAATCCCGCCGCCCTTTCCGCTTTCAGCAGTGCCGCACAGAAAGGTCTTCTCGGCATGTTGGACCTCTTCTCTGGCGGTGCTTTCTCTAATGCTTCCATTTTCGCGTTGGGTATCATGCCTTATATCACCGCATCCATCGTGGTGCAGCTGCTTACCCTCGCAGTTCCCTATTTCCAGAGATTGGCGAAGGAAGGTGAAAGCGGTCGTACGAAAATCAACCAGATTACCCGTTATCTGACCGTCGCCGTTCTCGCGGTGCAGGCTCCCGCCTATATCGCGCAACTCACGGGTCAGTTCCCCGGTGCTGTGGCTCCCTCTATGTTGGAAACCCGTATCCTCGGATTCTCCGCATTCGCCATCTGCGCGTTCATCCTGTTGATTTCCGCAACCCTGTTCATCATGTGGCTTGGTGAGCGTATTACCGACAACGGTATCGGCAACGGTATCTCTATGATCATCATGATCGGTATTATCGCCCGTCTGCCTTTCGCATTACAAGCTGAATTCACAGCTCGTATTACTGAGATGAACGGTGGTCCTATCATTTTCATCATTGAAATCATCCTTATGATGATTATCATCGGTCTCTGCATCCTGTTGGTGCAAGGAACTCGCCGCATTCCGGTACAATACGCAAAGCGCGTGGTGGGCAACAAACAGTACGGCGGTGTCCGTAACTATCTGCCCCTCAAAGTGAATGCTGCAGGTGTTATGCCCATCATTTTCGCCCAGGCTTTGATGTTTATCCCCTTGACATTCGTGAATATCTCCCAAGAAACCACTTCCGGCTTCTGGAGCAGTTTTATCGATTATAACCGTTTGGGCTACAATGTGGTGTTCTTCTTGCTCATCATTGCCTTCACTTATTTCTATACGGCAATTACCATCAATCCGCAGCAAATTGCAGAGGATCTCAAGAAGAACAACGGTTTTATCCCTGGTGTGAAACCTGGCAAGCAAACCGCAGAGTATATCGACAAGATCATGTCCCGCATAACCCTGCCCGGTTCCATCTTCTTGGGTATTGTGGCTATCCTTCCCGCTGTTGTGCGCCTGTTTGGTGTCAACCAACAGTTCGCTCAGTTCTTCGGCGGCACATCCCTGCTGATTATGGTCGGCGTGGTGTTGGATACGTTGCAACAAATCGAAAGTCATTTGCTCATGCGTCACTATGATGGTCTGACAAAGTCTGGCCGTATCAAGGGTCGTACTGGCGGTGGTATCTACGGAGCTCGCTAATATAATGGTATATATCGTAGAGAGATAAGAAAAGATGTTCAGAAGAGTGAAATACAAGTCGGAAGCCGAGTTCGCAAAGCTCAAAGCCAGTGCGAATGTCGTGGCGGTGACCTTGGCCGAAGTCGCCAAGTACATCAAGCCGGGCGTGCCGCTCACCTATCTCGACCAGATTGGTGAACAGTGCATCCGCGACCACCATGCAGTTCCCTCATTCAAGGGTTACGAAGGCTATCCGGCTGCTCTCTGCCTCTCAGTGAATGATGTGGTTGTACACGGTATTCCCCGTCCTGGCATGTACCTTCGTGACGGCGATATTATCTCCGTTGATTGTGGAGCTCTTTTGGACGGCTACCACGGTGATTTTTGCTACACTTTCGAGGTGGGCGAGGTTTCCAAAGAGGTGCATCAACTTTGCCAACGCACCAAGGAGTCGCTTTACAAGGCGATTGAGGTGGCCAAGGCAGGCAACACAATCGGCGACATCGGTTACACGGTGGAAAAGTACGTGACTCAGTTCAACTATGGCGTAGTCAGAGAGCTGTGCGGTCACGGCATCGGTAAGGACATGCACGAGAAGCCCGATATCACCAACTATGGTAGCAAGGGCGCGGGTATGAAGATTTCAGCCGGCATGTGCATCTGTATAGAACCGATGATCAACATGGGAAGCCATAAGATTGTGATGGACAATGACGGTTGGACCATTCGCACCCGCGACCACAAACCTTCGGCACACTATGAACATCAATTGATTATCACAGAGCGCGGTACGGAGGTCATCTCTACCTACAAACTGCTTGGCGAAGTGATTGGAACAGAAGAATTATATTAAAATATTGAAGATATGGCAAAACAAGCAGCAGTTGACATTGATGGTGAGGTGATCGAAGCCCTGGGCAATGGACAATATCGTGTCCGCTTGGAAAGCGGCCATGAAATCCTGGCTCATCTCTCCGGCAAAATGCGGATGCATTACATCAAGATCATCCCCGGTGATCGTGTCCAGGTGGCGATGTCTCCCTATGATTTAACCAAAGGTAGAATCACCTACCGCCACAAAAATTAGGAAGTTCGTTTGAGTCCGTTGTGACAAAAGCTCGGTAGAAAAATTTAGAAATAATAATAAAACAATAAAGCAATGAAAGTAAGAGCATCAGTTAAGAAAAGATCAGAAGATTGCATCGTGGTAAGACGTCATGGTGTGGTGTATGTGATAAACAAAAAGAACCCTAAATTCAAACAACGTCAGGGTTAATAGAGAAAATTTAATAATTAATCATCATAAAAACATAAAGTAATATGGCAAGAATTGCAGGTATTGATTTACCTAAAAACAAACACGGTGAAATCGGCTTGACCTACATTTACGGAATCGGCAGAAGCACTGCACAAAAGATTCTGACCAAAGCCGGCATCAGTTGGGACAAAAAGGTAAATGAATGGAATGACGATGAGTTGGCATTGATTCGTGGATTAGTGAATGAGTTGAAGGTGGAAGGACCGCTCAGATCTGAAGAGCAGATGAACATCAAACGTTTGATGGATATCGGTTGCTACAGAGGCATTCGTCACCGTTTGGGTTTACCGGTACGCGGTCAGAGCACCAAAAACAACGCCCGTACGCGTAAAGGACGTAAGAAAACTGTCGCCAACAAGAAGAAAGCGACCAAGTAGTAATTAATCACGGATAGAAGAAAATTATCAGTATGGCAAAAAATACAAAATCAACGAAGAAGAGAGTTGTTAGAATCGAGGCTCAAGGTAAGGCTTTTATCTATGCTTCTTTCAATAACGTGATCGTTTCCCTCACCAACAACGACGGTCAGGTGATTTCCTGGTCTTCAGCTGGTAAGATGGGATACAGAGGTTCCAAGAAAAACACTCCCTACGCAGCCCAGATGGTGGCACAAGACTGTGCAAAGGTCGCCTACGACCTCGGTCTGCGTAGAGTGAAGGTTTACGTTAAAGGTCCGGGACAAGGCCGCGAGTCTGCCATCCGCTCCATCAACACCACGGGTATCATCGTGGAAGAGATCACGGATGTCACTCCGTTGCCACACAATGGCTGCCGTCCTCCTAAACACAGAAGAGTATAATTATTTCAATCATCATCGAAAAAATTTAGATTATGGCAAGATATACAGGACCCAAAACGAAAATCGCAAGAAAATTCAAGGAACCTATCTACGGTCCCGACAAATATTTCGAGAGAAAGAACTATGCTCCGGGTCAGCATGGTCAATCTCGCAGACGCGCAAAACTCTCCGAGTACGGTATGCAGCTACAGGAGAAGCAGAAAGCGAAATACACCTACGGTATTTTGGAACGTCAGTTCCGTAAACTGTTCCAACAGGCTTCTCGCATGAAAGGTATCACCGGTCAGAACTTGATGCAACTCATCGAGTCCCGCCTTGATAATGTGGTGTTCCGTTTGGGCATCGCTCCGACCAGAAACGCCGCTCGTCAGCTCGTCACTCACCGCCACGTCACCGTCAATGGAATCATCACCAACATCCCATCCATGTTGTTGAAACCCGGTGATATCGTGGAAGTTCGCGAACGTTCCAAATCTCTGGAAGTCATTGAGAACTCCCTTAGCGGCAAAGCCATGAATTATGCATGGCTGGAGTGGGACGGAAACCTAAAAGTTGGTAAATTCATGCAATATCCTCAACGCGAGGAGATTCCTGAGACTATCAACGAGCAGGCTATCGTCGAGTTGTATTCCAAGTAAGGTTTGAGGTTTAAGGTTTAGGGTTTAAGGTTTAAGGCAACCTGATAACCATAAACCATAAACCATAAACATTAAACATTAAACCAAAAGATAACTAAAAAACAAACGAAAATGGCAATTTTAACATTTCAGAAACCCGATAAGGTCATCATGAATGAGGCCGACGATTTTCACGGCATATTTGAATTTCGTCCCCTGCAACAAGGCTTTGGTGTTACAGTCGGTAATGCTCTGCGCCGCGTGTTGCTCTCATCATTGGAAGGCTATGCCATTACCTCTGTGAAGATCGAAGGCGTTGCACAAGAGTTCTCTTCCATCCCTGGCGTGATGGAGGATGTGCTGGACATCGTGCTCAACCTCAAGCAGGTGCGCCTCAAAAATAAAGTAGAGGGTTACACCTCTGAGAAGGTTTCTGTCGTCATTAGCGGTCAGGAAACTTTTACCGCCGGCGACATGAACCGCTTCCTCAACTATTTTCAGGTCTTGAATCCGGATTTGTTGATCTGTCGCATGGAACCCAACGTGCGCTTGAACATGGAGATAACCATCGACAAGGGTCGTGGTTATGTTCCCGTGGAGGACAATCGCCAGATTCATGATGGCATCGATGTGATAGCCGTGGATTCCACCCACACTCCTATCCGTAACGTGAAATACACCATCGAGCCTTATCGCGTCGAGCAAAAGACCGACTTCGAGAAACTGATTCTGGAAATAGAGACCGACGGTTCCGTTCATCCGAAAGACGCCATCCAAGAGGCTGCGAAAATCCTTATCCAGCATTTCGCGCTGCTTTCTGATGAGAATATCGCTCTTGATGCACAGGAACAACCCGACAGCCCTGAAGTGATGCAGGACACAGAGAAGAATATTCGTCAGATACTCCAAGCCAAGTTGATTGACATGGATCTCTCTGTCAGAGCTTTGAATTGTCTGAAATCCGCCGAGCTGGAAACCCTGGGTGATCTGGTGGCATTCCACAAGACCGATTTGCTCAAATTCCGTAACTTTGGCAAGAAATCCCTCGCTGAACTCGAAGCATTGGTGCATAACAAGGGTCTGGAATTTGGTATGAATGTAGAAAAGTATAATATAGATAACGAATAGAACAATGAGACACGCTAAGAAAATTAACCATTTAGGAAGAAAAGATGCACACAGAAAGGCCATGATGTCCAATATG
>Ga0247610_10001804_pt1 | contig 25820 bp, 10 predicted proteins | sample 174DNAGHGhighgp2_FD_193483 | JGI IMG/M metagenome (GOLD analysis project Ga0247610, IMG submission 193483) | Sheep rumen microbial communities from Palmerston North, Manawatu-Wanganui, New Zealand - 1742 DNA GHGhigh gp2 | ecosystem: Host-associated > Mammals > Digestive system > Stomach > Rumen...
TTCACCGCGGTAGCAGCAGCGGTCAAGACCCGTCGTAAGGACCTGAGCCACATCGCTTCCGACATGCAAGCGTTCGAGGCACAGAAGAACACCGCCGGCGGCAAAAAGACCATGAAGGCCTACCTCTGGCTGGTTTGCGGTCAGGAGTACGATCAGGCGCACCCGCGTAGCTAATCGCCTCACGAAAGAGGGCCTTCGGGCTCTCTTTTTTTTGTATTTGTCGTAACTTCGGACTCCGCTTAAGCGAGCTTAGACAAATCCAAGAAATCTTCTCTTTGCTCGCAAATCGATAATTTTTTTGCTAAAAATCTTGCACATTTGAAAAATTTGTAGTAATTTTGCCGCCAACATTTATAAATTAATGTATATGGAATCACAACTCACTTTAAAGAAAGTCGGCATGGTTGCAGGTGTCGTCTTGGTAGGTTTTTTGGCTATTATCGGTTTATTCACTTGTGTAACCGTTATTGTAGGGCATAATATGTCCAAATGGGAGTCACTCCATTCGGATGTGTATACGTACTACTACGGAGGAGACCAAACATTGATAAAGAAAGAGAGTAGTTACGTGACAGCATATTTCTCGTCTAAAGATCCATCTATGAAACAGATTCAGTTGAGTGTGCAAAGTTGTCAGGAAACACCGGAAGGACCAGTAAAATATTATCTGGTATGTTCGTATGTATTCCCGCATCCGATGGCATTGGAATCAATTCCATCCATGGACGCATTGGCTATCCATATCAACAGGGATGAGATCCGATTATTACCACCTAATCGCACAATCATTACAACGAATCGATCGAATGAAGTTACGCATTGCAAGATGCTAATAGAGACGAGTGCGTATATGCTTAACAATTGGTTACCGGATACGATTACCGCTATTTCCTTCGGTGAATTGGTGGACGGTATGAAGAAATATCCTTGCAAACCGGATGTAGTTAAACAATTAAGAGATAACTTCAGTTATATGCAGTAATTAGTAATGTCGCGAAAGTTAATACAGCAGAAATATTATGAAAAAAATCTTTTTCTCTCTCTTACTCCTGTTCATTTCTCTATTAGCCGTTGGGGCAGGGAAAGAAACGTATTACATTGTAGATGGGAAATCCGGCGTGCCTTTTGACCAACTGCCACCCGCAGAAGAAATAGACTCTCGTCAAGAATTAGATCCTGAAGAGGCAGAATATATTTACGGTAAACATCGTGCTGCCAATGGTGTGGTGGTTATTTGTACAAAAGAATATGCACGAGAAAGAAAATTGCTGGCTGAGCATAGTAAACGCGAATTAGAGTTGAGTCAGAAAAGAGAGGAACAAGCACGGATTCGAAAAGAAACCATCGCAAAGCAACAAGCGCTACAGCTACAGGAAAAACAAAAGACACTCAAGGTTATCTATACGATTGTATGTGTAGTATCAATATGTCTATTATTCTTCTTGTTAAAGCATTCTAAATCGCGTTATGAAGAAGCCTGCCGGATAGCGCAACATGAAAATTCGAAACGTACAATCAGGAGCGAACGATTCTATGTAACCGACTCGGTCAGGTTTTATGCAACGATTATAGTTTGGCTAATCTTTACTGTACTCATCGGACTGGCTTTGTGGTGGATGTATGCTTCAAATCCAGAAGATATAATGTATGCTATTATTTTACTTTTGATAGAACCTTTACCCGTATTTATTATTATCGAATCCATTACATATCATTGGCGATGTTATACTGAAATTGATGATGAAGGAATTAGGGGAGTGTGTGCCGAATATTGGCTGTCCGCGATACCGCTATGTAAAGGAATTAATATCCGATGGGAACAAGTGGCTTCCGCTAAAGTAATTGATGTCCCATGGGGGAGGAGAACGGAGGATCGTCTCGTGTTCTATAGTGACGAGCAATGCCAGAATATGATAGATAGTATCTTTTTGATGATGTTGCCGACAAGCGAGATAAAGGCTCAAGTCAATCGTTTTTATTCGCGTTATGCAGGAAAACGATTAATAGGATAAGGATTCTAATTAAGTATTAATTTTAAAATTTTATAATATGAAACGCATTGTTTTAACTTTATTTGCTATCTTTTGCATGGGAGGTCTTTTTGTAGCTCCTGCGCAGGGTATTAACGATGACCCTATTGGTTATATATGGGAAAATCCTCATGTGGATGGTTTGTTTTATCTTTTGTCTGGAGATGGTAGCGGATATGCCGTTATAGGCTATGATGAGAATGCCATTCCTAATTTTGATGGTCATCTGGTTATCCCGTCAACTGTAGTTATAGACAATCAGGTATATCCGGTAAGTGAGTTATGGCCTATACATAATCTTCCTTTGACGCATTGGTCAATAAATATACCATTACTGTCGGTCACCATTCCTGAAAGCATCATCCGGGTGGGCTATAATACGTTCACCGAGGACGAACCTATAGATAAAATCATATGGGATGCTCCTAATTGTGAAGAGGTATATTTTAATAACGGAATCAGGTCGATTGAAATTGGACCGCATGTCACCAAAATTCCGGATGGATTTTGCATTAATGAAACGAATCTTACTTCTGTAATAATGGGAGAAAATGTGGATTCTCTCGGTTCTGCCTTTAACTATACCAGTATAACATCTATTGAAATCCCACAGTCAGTTACATACATTAATCAATATGCATTCTATTTTTGTGATAGTCTCAAGACAGTTACATGGGATGCCCCGAATTGCAAACCACATCTTTGGGAACATAATGCTACGAACATTGAAGAATTCATATATGGAGAACATATGGATTCTGTTCCGTCATATGGGTGCTCCAATTTACCGAAACTTCGATCGGTAACATTGGGTAATAACATAAAATCCATTGGAGAACATGCTTTTCAAAATTGCGATAGTTTGACAGCTATTACTTTTCCAGCAGGACTGGATAGTATAGGTGCGTATGCATTTATTGGTTGTCAAAGCTTGACATCCATTGAAATCCCTTCTCTAATGACAACTGTGGCAGAGGGCACATTTTGGTATTCGGGTTTGCAATCCATAGTCATACCGGATAATATTACAAGAATTGAAAATACAGCGTTTGCCGATTGTAATTTGTCGTATGTGTCCATAGGCCAGAATGTAACTTATATTGACCAAGGAGAACATGGAGGATATGGTGCGTTTGATTATAATCCGATTAAAAAAATTGTGTGGGATGCTCCTAATTGCGCGATGTCTCGTTTTGGAAGTGTAGGAGAGAACCCTACCTTGGTAGAATTTGTTTTTGGAGAACACATTACAGTTGTTCCTGAATACTTTAGTACTACCATTGCTGTTCGCCTTCAGTTGGTTACGTTTGGCGAGAATGTAACAACCATTCGAGACCATGCGTTTGAAAGTTGCTACGATCTGGACTCTGTCTATCTTCCAGATCCCATAGATAGTATAGGTGCCTATGCGTTTTCCAATTGTCCAAATTTGAAATCCATTGAAATACCTTCCGGTTTGACTACTTTATCAGAGGGTATGTTTTCTAACTCAGGGTTACAATCTGTTGTTATCCCGGATAATATTACTTCTATAGGCTATGCCGCGTTCTCGGGATGCTCGGATTTGAGTTTTGTTATCATTGGCAGTAATGTGCAGACTATCGACGGATACGCTTTCTCATACTGCAATAACTTAGATACCGTTCGAATCAAGCGTTTTTCTCCCCCGCAATTTGGCGACTATAACGTTTTTCCCGATGGAACGGCAACGCTCATAGTCCCTTGTGGAGCTGCTTCGGCTTATTCGGCGTCGGAATGGGCGAATTATTTCGAAACAATTGTTGAGGATGAACCATTTGTTGTTGAATTGACAAGCGCCCAACCGGAAATGGGTTCTGTAGCACTATTGTCTATAAATTGCGCGCAGCAGACAGCCCAAATTTCGGCAACTCCTGTCGACGGTTTTGAATTTGTTCGATGGAGTGACGGAAGTGAGGAAGCCTCCAGATCGATTCTCTTAACTCAAGATACGGCGTTGACTGCGACTTTCAAAGTGATGACTTATAGCATCCGTTTCGTAGATTGGGATGGTCAAGTCTTAAAAGTTACGGAAGAAGCATACCATTCACTTCCCTCAGCACCCGAAAATCCAGAAAGAGTTCCTACTGCACAGTACACTTATACTTTCGTGGGATGGTCGCCGGAGGTTGCTTTAGTGACCGGAGATGCAACGTACACAGCTCTGTATGATAGTATTGTAAATAGTTATACTATTACATTCTTGAATGAGGATAATACAGTTTGGTACACTGGAATCTGGGCTTATGGTGAAATGCCGATATGCGAATCACCCACCAAGGAAGAAACCGAGGAGTTTGCTTATCGCTTTGACGGTTGGAATCCTGAAGTACAGACCGTAACAGGTGCTGCAACATATCAGGCAACATTCCTTCCTGTTCGGAAATACACACTCGTCTTCCTTGACTGGAATGGCGATATGATTGAAGTCATCCAAGCACTGGAGGGCTCCCCATCCAATACTCCGGTTGACCCAATTAGAGAGGGCTATGATTTCGTTGGTTGGAGTCGTGACTTGACGGCAATTACATCCAATATGTACGTTATCGCTTTATACAAGCCTATTCAACAGGCGGCGAATGTTATTTATAAAAATCAATATGATCAAGTTCTTTCTTCTGAATATATTGAATTAGCATTACCGGCCATTCAGGAGAGTGGTTTTGTAGGGTGGTTCGTAGATGCGGGTGATATTACTGATGGAATAGTTATTCGTACTCGTTTTGAAGGTGAATCAACGTCCACTCAAATGCCTGAGGATAACAATCAAGGCCCTAAGACCGCAAAAATTCTTCGTGATAATCATGTATATATTATCCGCGGAGATAAGGTCTATACCATATTGGGAAAAGAGTTGTAGGCTTTAACTCGTCATACCGTATTTATGACTGATATGAAAAGATTATTCGTTGTTATTTTCTCTCTGTGCGTACTATGTGTTGGTACAAGGGCGGATGCATATCGTGATTCGTTGCAAGCTGCACGATTGAACGACTGGTTGGCATCTCCCGATTCCATAAAAGCGGCGCAGTCTGTAAACGTAGTCGCAAAACAAACCGTGGATGAACAACAGATGCCCGAACCTACACAAACGGTTACGCCTAAATGGGAAGTCGGGGATACGTTGTACTTCAATGCTACGCATGGAAGTGTTCCGACACCGGATGTCGAGGATTATTTGTACCTCGTGTCCAAACACAATGCTTTTGCTGCCCAATACATGGGTGAAGTCAAGCGAATTAGAGACGACGGACAATTTAGCGTGTCTGTATATGAGAAACGGGGCGCACGCAAGGGACGACTCGTGGCGACCCGTAATATGACGGTTTTACCTGTAGGACAAAAACTCATAGGAAGGCAAGTGGATTATTATCCGTCCGGCAAGGTTAAACGAGTTTGTGTGTATAATAATGCGCAGCAAGTGATCTCCGTTACAGAGACGGATACATTAGGCAAAATCGTCAAAACTATTGAGGGACGTGGGACCAATCGTAAAGAGCATCAGTATTACAATAATGGTCAATTGAGAAAGGAAAAACTTGGGCCCGGTCCGAAGTATACGATACATTGTTTTGACAAAAATGGCAATCCGATTAACTATTTAGAAGGAGATTTGTACGTTTTTGATGATGGTGTATATGTTATAGCCGGCACGCCGCCATCCTATCCGGGAGGGATAGAAGCGGTATCTAAATATGCAAGTACACATGTATATGTTCCAGCGTCAATTCGAGATAAGAAAGGACTGTATTCAACGCAATGTTCAGTTAAGATTTCCGATGATGGAAGTGTGATGGATGACGTACAAATTGTTAGAAGTAGCGGGTATCCTGAATTCGATGCCGAAGCGGTCGCGGTGCTTAAATCTATGCCCAAATGGACACCCGGAAAGTTGAAGAAATGGAAATTTGTACAGAATCCCAAAGACGCAAAAATAACAGTCATCAGACGCCGTTATGTAGTAACGGTTACTGTTGTTATATAGAATTTAAGTCAATATTATGTTACTTGCAATTAACCACTCGACATATATATTGTTTTGCATCGTATTTTTCGGTTTGGCTCTGCTGATTCTTGTTGGCGCAGGTATGTATTATTTGCCGTCCAAGAAACAGGAGAAACGTATCGGAGGTAACTCTCCATTCTTGGTGTTAGGGGGAGGACTTGTATTCGCTTTTGTTGCTGCCTTATTTTTCTGTATTATGGCAAATTCGGATTTTAATGAGCAGGAAGCCTATGCATCAAAAGGGAAAAACGTGCACGTTTTTAAATCCGATCAAGATGGCATCAAAGACGGCGTGTTGACACATGCGATTTTTCAAGTTTCGGAATCAGGAGAGAAAGTGCGGTTTGCATGCGGAAATCTGGGCGTAAGGATGCGAGATACCGCGTTCTTTATTACCAAGACACAGTACGATGTCATCGGCATAAAGGAAGATTTTAAAGACTTGCTAATGACTAAGGAGGCTGGCGCGGTAGAAGGGGGAAATGCGAAATGGCGTATATTGACTACTACTGAATGGGAATATATTATTAACCATAACCCCTCTGTATGGGCTACTGTCTGCGGCGTGAACGGTTTGGTGATCGTTCCTCAAAGTGCGGATATCTCGCTGGATTCTACGAATATAGATAGAAAAACTTGGCAAGGTATGCAGATGCAGGGCGCGGTATTTTTACCGGCAGCCGGCAGATATCTGATACACAAAGCAATTGCGGACAAAGATTCAAAGGGTTATTACTTTCTCAAAAGCATGGGAGGCAGGAGTATTTGGAATGCAGTCTTTTCCGCTGATGAGGAAATAACGGAGGAATTAGGAAACTCCACTTCTGTGAGTGTAAGACTTGTGACGGATTATTAGTTCAACCCTAATAAGTAAATCACACATATTCTGTCCCGAACATCCAAAGCGGAATTCGGTTGAAATGTCCGGTCTCTATATCACACACAGCAAGAAAGGATTTTGGCTCATCTTTAATCTGCTCAAACGTCTTGCCCACACCACCGTTTCTTCAAAAAAAGACTTTAGAAAGTCGTTTTTTATATTGAAATGCAATTTTTGAAGGTTCATTTGTATTGGTTAATCGCTTTTGAAAGACAATAAATTGCAGATAAATTCGTAAAAAAAAGTTATTTCCCTTGTATATTCCAAATATTTGTTGTACCTTTGCGGCGGATTTAGTTTATTATATGAAAGAAATAATGTCTATTATTAGGATAGATTGGCAACGTTATAGGCGGTGCGTGGTTTGAATGCCATGTGCCGCTTAGTGTTTTTAAGGAGAAAAATTCAGAAACCAATATATTCATTAATTTAAAGAACTCATCTTCTATGAGACAAAAAATCTACTTACTACTTATTACTGTTCTTTTGGCCGGCAGTATGTTGGCTGAAACAGTCACTCTGACGATGTCGGATTATGCTGCTACCGAGTTTACAGCAAGCGGTATCACTGTATCAACGGCGAAAAATGGCGGTGCTAGTGTGCCAGCGTATAATTCCGGCGGTCAAGACTTGCGCATTTACGCACAAGGTTCGGTCACTATTTCGGCCGAGCAAGCGATTACTGCTATTTCGTTCACTATCTCTACTCAAGGCAAGAAACGTCTGGCGTCTCTGACTGCTGATGTGGGGAGTATGACGGTAGCCGGTTCTCCGGATTTCACGGTGGCGTGGTCCGGTTCTGCTAATTCAGTCACGATTACCGTCGGCGATAAAGCGGACAACGGTACGGATGGCAATACAAAAGCCGGTCAATTTGACTTCTCTGCCATCACGGTTACATTGGGCGAAGGTGATCCTGTCGCATCGACTATATGGCATGAGATTGCTTTTACCGAGGAGGATCTTGCTACTACGGGAACATTAGACGGGCATATCTATTATGCGCCTACGAATACTGACTTCACGCTGACCGTGACGGATGAGAATGGCAAGGCATCCGTTGATGCGAACGTGGCAAAATTCGGTACGGGATCTACGCATCAAAGTTATACGCACCGTTATAAAACGGGTGGTAAGTCAGGAGCGCAAAATGCATTGACTTTGAACATTCCGACAAGTGGAATGCTTCGTGTAGCAGCCCGTACCTCTAGCAATACTGCTACTGACCGCACGCTGGTGATTACACAAAGCGGGCAGGAACTGTACAACCAAATTGTACAGGAAACCGACCAGATGACGGTGGACGGTATCACGTATTACCCGTACATCATGGTGCCGGTAGAAGCGGGCACGGTGGAAGTAAATTATCCAATCGGAGGACTGAACTTCTATTCCTTTTCCTACAAACAAACAGCAGAAACAGGGACCACCATCCGGTTTATACCGAGTGCATGGCAAACAGACGGAGCGAAGTATGCTGCGTGGATTTGGGGCGCGACCATCGGTGATGGAGTAAACGGTGTCTGGACTGAATTCTTCAGAGGCAGTGGAGATACCCTATCGCTTACCATAACGGAGCAACCGGAATACATCATCTTTGTCCGTTTTGCAGAATCGGTATCCGAGCCAACTTGGAATAATTATGAGATTCAGACAGCGGATATTGAGATGAACTATAACAGTCTGTTGTATATCATCACAAGCGGGAATGCCGGTAGGTGGATAGTGCCGTGTCCGGCAGCTGACTCTTTCCCTTGGGAGCAGAATTTTGAGGATATGGATGCGAATATCGTTCCTGATTGCTGGGACAATAGCGGTTCAACATCATCGACAGTTACATCTTACCCGTCTCGTATATGGGGCGTATATTCGTATAATTCGAACAAAATGCTGCGCATGTATAATTACAGCGTAAATAGCGGAGATGCGCTCATCAATACCCCTTCTGTTGCATTACCGGCTGAGCCGGCATATGAGTTGACATTCGATTATGCGCATACGGCAAGTTGTGGTAACTTTATTGTGAAGATTTCCGAAGACAGCGGCAGTAGCTGGACCAATCTGCAGTCCTATTCTAAAGGTAGCGGTTCCAACTCGAGCAATCCGGGAGAGTTCACCGAAGCGTTGATTAATCTTGCTGCCTACGCAGGTAAGACCGTGATGTTCCAGTTCTATGCGTATGCTAATTACGGTTCAGGAGCCATCTTTGTGGATAATATTAGCGTCCATGAAGCGCCCCCATGCGCAAAACCGGTCAGTTTGTCCGTTTCTGATGTTGCCCCGCATGGTGCGACCTTGGCATGGACATCGAGTGCGACACAATGGCAGATATGTCTAAACGAGGATGAGGATAATCTGATTACGGTATCGGAAAACCCCTATACGCTGATGTCTTTGCCGCCCGTCACGGCTTTTTCTGCAAAAGTGCGTGCCGTTTGTGGCGAAGAGTATAGTGAATGGTCCAACAATGTGAATTTCACCACCTTGGTGGCATGCCATGTCCCGACCGGACTGGAGGCTGTTTTGACACCTGGCAATGGTTCTGTTGCTATGCTGAACTGGTCAGCAGGAGCGGGTGAAACGGCGTTTGTGGTTCAGTACGGTACGGATGATACCTTTGCACAGTTTGAGGAAATCAATGTTACTGCTACTACGCTCAATCTGTCCGGTTTGATCGCAGGAACGGTGTATTATGCGCGTGTGAAAGCCGTGTGCGGAGAAGAGGACGGCGATAGCGACTGGAGCGAAGCAATTTCATTCCGGCCGACCGACTATCAGCTCCTGCTCATCAATGAAGGTACGAAAACTAACGGATATGTGCCTATCTACGGCTATTATACGGATGATATCACCAAAAGCCAATTTATCATTCCGGCTGCGGATTTGGCTTCTATCGAATGGGATACGATCCATCAACTGACTTTCTTTGCAAGTAATACGAATGTGTCCTGGCCGGGTGCTGAGTTTGAGGTCTATATCACCGAGACAGTCCAAACGACGCTGGATGAGCTGCAGGATTATGCACTCATGAACAAGGTGATGAACTCTGCCAGTCTGTCGATTGTTAAGAATCAGATGGTTGTGTCATTCGATGCACCCTATCAATACCAAGGAAGAAACCTATTAATCGGCTTTTTACAGACTCAGACCGGTTCGTATAGTACAAGCAGTTGGTACGGTGTAACGGCGACAGGTGCTTCGTTAGGTGGTCGTCAAAGTTCAATTAACCAACAGAATTTCCTGCCGAAGATGGAGATCGGCTATCGTCCTTCTACTGTTCCGGGTTGCAAAAAACCTATTGGGCTTTCGGTGGACGAGAGTACGATAACGGATGCTTCTGTTTCCCTTGACTGGACTGCCGGCAGTGAAACAGCATGGCAGATTGTCTATAGTACCGATGCCGCATTTGATCCGGATGCAACTACTTCGGTTAGTGTGAATGCACATCCGGCAGTGCTAGATAATCTGACAGAGAATACATTGTACTACTGGTGTGTGCGTGCGGATTGCGGTGAGAATGGTACCAGCGAGTGGAGCAATAAACATTCCTTTACCACATTGAGAACCTGTCAGTTACCGTCCAATTTAACGGCAAGTAACATCCTTCATCAAGAAGCGACCATCTCTTGGGATCTCAATGAGCAGTCTTTGTTCAATCTTCGTTACAGTACGGATGGCACGAATTGGACAGTAGAAACGGAAGTTACCGCTCCGTTTACCATGACCGGTTTGACGGCAGCCACTACATATCAGGTTCAGGTTCAGGCAATCTGCAACGGGGAAGACTGGTCGGAGACGATAAGTTTTAAAACAGCATACGCTATGCCGTTCGCAGAGGCGTTCGCCAACTCCGGTCTTCCTACAGACTGGACCCGGTATTCGGGATTGCTGAACGAAAATGTGCTGAATGGTACCACGGCGCTTTCCGCGAACTCGAGCGGCTGGAGTTTTGGCACGAATAACGGCGTGTTTGACAATCATACAATGGTCAATCTGTATGGTTCCAGTTGTAGATATTGGCTGGTTATGCCTCCTGTCTCTATAGTGGACAATGTAGAGCTGAGCTTCGATATGGCGTTGACGGCTTATTACGGTACCTTGGCAGCACCGGATGAGAGCGGTTCGGACGACAGGTTCGTTGTGCTGGCTTCTACGGACGACGGTGCGACGTGGACGATCCTTCGCCAGTGGGACAATGCCGGTTCGGAGTATGTGCTCAACGCTATAGCTTGCACCGCTATCGGCGAAGAGGTGCTGATTGACTTGAGCTCCTATGCCGGTCAGTCCGTCAAGATTGCGTTCTACGGTGAATCGACGTACAGTAACGCGGATAATAATCTGCACATAGATAACGTACGTATTGATTATCGTCCGGATTGCCCCAAACCGACCGGTTTAACAGTGAATGAAGCCGCTATCACGACTTCTTCAGCAGAAATGTCATGGGTGGCAGGGGGCAGCGAGACCGCATGGAAAGTGCAGTATAAACAAGCAGATGCGAGCGAATGGATCACGTTGTCAGAACCGGTAACTGCAAACCTGCTCGTGCTCACCAATCTTGTGCCGGCAACGGCATATGAGGTACGGGTAGCCGCTTGGTGCGATCCTGCTGAGGAGACGGCAAGCAGTGAGTTCTGCTATCCAAAGCAGTTCGTTACTGCTTGCCTGCCGGTTACCACTTTCCCGTGGACAGAGAACTTTGACAATTTGTCCGCTCCGAGCTCTAACCCGACTGCACGGGTACTGCCTCTTTGCTGGAAGGCCATCCATACAACAACATATAGTAACTATAAGTACTATCCGTCGGCATACAATGGTTCTTCTTATGCTCAGTCGAATTACAATTCGCTGCGGTTCATGTCTGCTTACAGCAATGATCCGCAGGATCAATATGCTATTCTGCCTGAGATGGAGGGAATCAGCGGTTTGCGCATCACACTGTATGCAAGAAAAAACAGTACATCCTATGATGGCACGTTCAGCGTGGGTGTAATGACGGATCCGGCAGATCCGGATTCGTTCGAGCCGATCGCTACCTTTGCGCCCGAATCCAACGCCTATGAGAAGTTCGTAGCGTTGTTTAATAACTATGCAGGAGAGGGTAGGCATATCGCCATTAAGGTGGATGCGGCTACTTCTACGAACCGCGGGTTATATATTGACGACATCACGGTAGATGAATTGCCGGCTTGTATCGAGCCGATGTCTCTCGCAGTGACGGACGGCTCTATTACCACGCATTCCGCTCAGTTATCATGGGAAGCCAACTCTGGAGAGTCCGCATGGAAAATACAATACAAGAAGAGTTCGGAAACGGAATGGACGGATTTGGGCGAAGAGGTCTCGGTCAATCCGTATGTGCTGGATAATCTGAGTCCGTACACCAGCTATGATGTTCGGGTAGCGGCAGTATGCGGTCCTAACTTCGGAAGTAATTACAGTGACTCCATCCGCTTCAAGACGTTGCCGGGTATTCCTTTCCTGGAAGAGTTTGCTTCGTTGCCGGATGAGTGGACACGGTATTCGGGATTGTTGAACGAAAGTGTTCTGGACGGCACCACTCCGCTTTCCACGACAAGCAGCGGCTGGAATGTAGGATCGTCCAACGGTGTGTTTGACAGTCATGCAAGGGTCAATATCTATAGTGCCTATAAATATTGGTTGGTATCTCCAGCCATTACGCTGGAGAACGACGTAGAACTGACCTTCGACATGGCGTTGACGTCTTATTACGGTACCTTGGCAGCACCGGATGAGAGCGGTTCGGACGACAAGTTCGTTGTGCTGGCTTCTACGGACGATGGTGCTACTTGGACGATCTTGCGCCAGTGGGACAATGCGGGTTCGATGTATGTGTACAATGACATCACATGCTCGTCAACCGGTGAGGATGTGGCAATTGATTTGACTGCCTATACTGGTCAGTCTGTTAAAATAGCGTTCTACGGAGAATCGACCGAAAGCAATGCCGACAACAATCTGCATATCGATAATGTACGTATTGACGTGCCGCAGATCATAACAGGCGAATACGGTCTGTCTGTCAATGGCGAATTCGTAGCGGGTACGGTTAATCCGTACTATTCCGGTATCGGAAAAGAATGGGTGGTAAACGCACAGTTAGTAAGAGGCGACACCATTCAGATCTGCGACCAGGAGAGCAGTATTTGCAGCCTGATGGATATTGACCAAAAGGGTTATCATAATTTCACCATCGATCCGGCAACCAATGCATACGTGGTGAATGAAACATTCAACTACACGTTTAACATCCGGGTTAAGCCGAACGATAGCATCGTTCGTGTTGCTACCACGGAACTGGATCCGATTCCGTTGTCCATCAATAGGATTCCGAATGTGGTAAGCGAAGGTGAAACGGTACAGGTGCTGTTGAGAGCTGATAACGCCTTCCGGGCTGCTCGAACCGTTACCATCTGGCTGTCAGACAATATGCTGACGGCGCCGGCAACGGTGATCATTCCTGCCGGAATCGACTCCTGTCTGTTTGATTTGACGGTTACTAATGACGATGTAATTAATTGTACAAGGAACGCGTATCTTCGTGCGTACGATGAGTTAGGTCAGGGAGAGTCAGATGAGTTTGTGATTGCAGACAATGATATTCCGGAGATCTCACTAACCTTGTCCGAACTGACACTCGATGAGAATGCCGGTTATAATGCCCTGACGGCGACGATCCACCGTAATACCGTGACGGACAAAGCCATCACGATCTATCTGTCCGATGCATGGGTAGGCACTTACCACACGTCAGCTATCTATTATCCGCAGGGTCAAACCTATTGGTTTGCTGCTGGTCAGACGGAAGCCATCATTCCGTTGGGTATCCGCGATAACGTCAAGGCAGAAGGTGATTATCAAGTCCGTCTGTCTGCAAGTATGAATACTTCCTGTCCGGAAGAGGGCGGCTATGACGAGAAGGTGATCACGATCATTGACAACGACGTGCCGACGCTGACGCTCAGTATCAGCAACAGCATGCTCTTGGAAGGCAAGGAGAATGCGGCATCGCTGACAGTGACCCGTAATACTCCGACCGATACGGCGATGACAGCGAGCCTGAGTGTGGATAATGCTGATGGACTAATCTTCCCGAGTACGATTACGATTCCGCAAGGAGAGGAGAGTGTCACCGTGACGATTGGTGTGGAGCGGAACGATATACCGGATGACAGTCATAACATCATCTTCACCGCTGAATGCGCGGGCTTTGAAACGGCTACATGCTACGCGATGAAGATTGACCAGACCTTGCCGGACGCTGTTGTGAGCATCTTGCCGTTGGCATCTGTAGAGGCAGAGGTGAACACGTCTGTTTCCATGACCTTGGAAGTAACGAATATCGGCGCTGCCGGTCTGGCGAAAGGTATCCAAGTGTCTTTGTATAGCAGTTATGCTGCGGCTCCGGTTCAGCAATTCTCCTTGCCTACAACCTTGCCGATTAACGGCACGGCGCAGTTTGAAGCCGTTGTGACCTTACCTTCCACGGTTGGCCGATACTCCTTCTATGCGGTGGTGAATGAAAACCGCCAAGTCAAAGAATTGCATACGGATAACAACAAATCTGCTACGGTACGCATCCAAGCGACGGCACCTTTTGCCGTAGAGCAAGTGACGGTTGATAAGCAAGCATACATGCCGGGGGAGAATATCGTTATCTCCGGTCATATTGCAGGTAGTCTGGCTGTCAATGCAGAGGTGGAGATTTATGTGATGAACAAAGGTTGGCGCGATGCGTTTACCCTCACTACGGATGCTAACGGTGATTTCTCGACGGTCTATACACCGCTTTCCGGTCAGACGGGTCATTTCGCCATCGGTGCTTGCTATCCCTCCGAGCGGAGTACGACTGAGATGGCGGGTGCTGATTTCTACGCGATGGAACTGGCTTATTCGCCGACAACCTGTCAGATATCAACAGGTATTCCTTACGAAGGAAAGTTCTATGTCTATAACACAGGCGCGTTACCGCTGCATAATGTCACGGCAACGGTGGTAGAGAACAATACCAACGGGGTCATTACACTCAATTCGATCTCTACCATTCAGGCGAATGATGCCCAAGCAATCACCTTCACCCTCAATAGTCCGGAAGCTTCTGTCGGAAGCGACTGGGAGACCATCACGCTGAATATAACCTGTGATGAGACGCTGGAAACGAACGGTACAATCTATTTCTACTGTAGAGATCCGCGTGGGCAGTTAGTGGCATCCGAGAATGAGATTCGTACGAACGTATCGTATGCTGATACCGCGAAGTATATCTTCTTCTTGCGGAACAGCGGTCTGGGTGAATCCGGTCAGATCACGATTGAATCACCAGAATGGATGCAAGTGGTAGGATCGAAAAATCTCCCATCCATCGCAAGCGGTGAGTTCGTTCAAGTGAATCTCAAGATGATTCCGAATGAGTTATTTGAGGCAAATGTCAATGTGCCGATAACCGGATATATCGGTATCAATGCCGCCAATAGTTCTGGATTAAGAATCCCTTATACCATCACACCGGTATCGAATGCGATCGGCAGACTGAAAGTGGATGTATGCGATGAGAATACATATTATACAGAGGAGCATCCGCATCTGGCGAATGCACAAGTGCTTGTCAAGAATATCAACACGGGCGCGGTGCTGTCCCAAGGTCTTACCAGTGCTAACGGACTCTATGAGATAGATATCCCGGAAGGCTATTACACGATCGCCATTTCTGCTAATGATCATGATGCATACACCAATACCGTTTATGTCCAACCGGCAACCGAGAATGCCATCACCGTGAACCTCAGTATCCGAGCGATCACGATCGACTGGCAAGTGGTTGAGACGGAGGTCGAAGACGAGTATGAGATCATCACCACGGTGAAGTACGAGACCCAAGTGCCCAAACCGGTTGTGGTCATTGATGCTCCTTCCAAGATCGAAGCGGATGAACTGGCAGAAGGTGAATCGCTCATGTATAATGTCACGATTACGAATAAAGGTCTTATCCGTGCGGAGGATGTAACCATCACTCTTCCGGACGGAGGTAGCGATTTCGTCTTCGAAGCATTGGCTTATGGCGAACCGTTTAATCTGGATGCCCAGCAGTCGGTTGTTATGCCTGTTCGCGTGACACGAGCGAGCAAACCTAATTACGCGCCGCGCAGAGCTCGCAAAATTCATGGTATCATCGAATGTTCCGATAACATGCTTACGCTGTATTATTGGGATTGCGGTACCGATAGAAAATGGCATCAGTATGGTGTACCTCTCGTTTATGCGAAATGTGATGGCGGCGGTAATACGGTAACGAACATTACCACCACGCAATCTTCGGGAGTATGGATTCCATATATTCCATGGTCATGGCCGATCTATGGTCCCGGTGGAACGGTTAGCGGACCATATTATGACTATAATGAGCATGTAGATCCTCCTTTGATTTATATCGATGAAGGATGCGAACCCTGCCAGAACCAATTCCTGTTGAAAGCGGTTAAGTGCGCATTGTCCTTTACACCGGTAGGAGATGTGCTGGACAATGTAAAGCTCATTGCCGATTGTTATACCGCGGTGCGTCAGAATTATGACGAGACCAATGATGTTGTCAGCGCGACTTTAGCCGGTTTGGAGGTTGTTGCAGAACCAGTATTGGACAAGATATCAGAGGCTACGGGAGACAATGATTTGGTGAATGAAGTGATAGATGACGCGATAGACATTGTAGACGATGTGATAGACGATGTGATAGACGATATGATAGATAATTTGAATCAAGCGCCTGCACAGGTTAAAGCAGCATCGGGTGCGAAAGGCAAACTGAAGAACATCGTGGAATGCTTGAAGGATTTCATGGCTCCTTGCGAGCATACGGCTGAGAATGCCGCCAGTGCTCCGGCTCGATATGGCGAAAGCAAGAATCAAGAGACGGACGAGTATGAGGGCGAACCGGAGTACTTGGCACGATTCAAACGGAGGGCTAAAGTGGCGCATGATGAAATCATCTATAGCCAGAAATATGTGAATCTGTATTTCGAGCCGTCTATGCAGGCATACATGAGTAACAGCGAGATGGCGGATCTGTTTACCGCATGGAAACTGGCTCTTGCCGGTACATTGGATGAGAATATCTTGAACGTATATCGTCCTGCGGCGTTGCCGGATGATCTGTGGGCGCAACTGATACAGCGCATGAATAATACCTACAACTATATGCATGGTATAGGAAATGTGACGACCAATTTTGCGCATCCTGATTCGGCGTTGTTCTACATGCAGCAGATTGCCGCATGCGAACAGATGGCAGTCGAATGTGGTTATACCTCAGCCGCACAGATGTACGATGCGGAATATGAGTTATTGGAAAACAGACTGAATAACAAGTCCAGCAATGTCTGCGCTACTATCACCTTGCAGTTCGAACAAAAAATGGTGATGACAAGGCAGGCATTCCGTGGAACACTCACTGTCTTTAACGGCCATGAAACGACAGCCATGACGGATATTCATCTGAATCTGAGTATCTATGACGAGTTCGGAAACGTGGCTACGGATCATGAGTTCCAAACCAACTTGGAGAATCTGCAAGGCATGGAAGGTGAGATGTCCTTGAATGCAGAAAACGGTTGGACGATCGGCTCGCAGGAGACCGGTGTGGCTACAGTGCTGTTTATCCCGACCAAGTTTGCGGCGCCGACACAAGAGGTGACCTATTCGTTCGGCGGTCAGTTATCGTATACCGATCCATTCTCCGGATTGACCGTGACTCGTGATCTATATCCGGTTCAACTGGTAGTCAAACCTTCGCCGCAATTAGAGTTGACCTATTTCATGCAGAGAGATGTCTTCTCGGATGACCCGCTTACGGAAAATGTAACCGAACCGGCTCAGCCGACAGAGTTCGCTCTCCTTATCAATAATAAAGGATACGGCGATGCGAACAATGTGCGCATGACAACCAAAGAGCCGCAGATAGTGGATAATGAGAAAGGCCTGCTCATTGATTTCTATCTGCTGCATGCCTTGGTGAACGGACAACAGAAATCCGTACCTATTGATGAGGAGATAATGACGGATTTCGGCACGATTGCAGCCCATAATCAATTATATGCGCAGTGGTTCTTTGAAAGTACGCTGCTCGGACATTTCATTGAGTACGATGTGGCTTATACGCATCTTACCAGTTATGATAATCCGAACTTATCGCTGATAGATACGGTGCATATCCATGAGATGATCCATAGTATATCTGTTCCGTCTTCGGAGCCTACGCATGTTGGATGGTTGGCAAATGATCAAGAAGACATTGCCGATTTGCCGGATGCACTGTATGTCTCGGATGGATCGATTCTCGACCTGCACCATGCTTTGTCGATACAGATTGCTCCAGTCGATGCCCATTCCTGTACGCTTACTTTCGTGCCTTCCGCTTCCGGCTGGAACTATGGTACGGTAGCTGCACAGGCATACAGCTGGCAGGATATCTCCCGTGTGACACGTCTTTCGGATAATGCCGAGATTAGTTTGCGTAATGTTTGGCAGACACCTTGTGTCCTCACGGACGGCTCGGATCCGATTCATCTGAATCGAATTCATATCGCCGATAACATCGAGAGTACGACATCGTATCGGATTGAGTTTACGGATAAAGTCATCGATCCTACTTATCGTTTGAGTTACATGGTGGATGGTGAGGAATATGCGTACGACTCGTTGGAGTATTTCTCCGAGATTACCTTATTGCCGGAACCGACGAGAGAAGGATATACGTTCAGCGGCTGGCAGAATGTGATAGAATTCATGCCGGAACATAATGATACGATTTATGGTTTCTTTACTCCTAACCGGTACGCTATCTCGTTCCTGAACTACGATGGCGTTGAGTTACAGAGTGACTCGATGGAGTATGGTCAGATGCCTGCATACATCGGTGCAACTCCTGTTAAGCCTGCTAATGTACAGTACACGTATACCTTCAAGGGCTGGAGTCCGGAGGTAGTGACGGTATCTGGTGATGCAGTCTATACGGCAGAGTATGACAGTGTGGTTAACCGGTACGCTATCTCGTTCCTGAACTACGACGGTATTGAGTTACAGAGTGACTCGATGGATTATGGTCAGATGCCTGCATACATCGGTGCTGCTCCTGTTAAGCCGGCTAATGTACAGTACACGTACATCTTCAAGGGCTGGAGTCCGGAGGTAGTGACGGTAGCAGGTGATGCAGTCTATACGGCAGAGTATGACAGTGTAGTTAACCGGTACGCTATCTCGTTCCTGAACTACGACGGTATTGAGTTACAGAGTGACTCGATGGATTATGGTCAGATGCCTGCATACATCGGTGCTGCTCCTGTTAAGCCTGCTAATGTACAGTACACTTACACCTTCAAGGGCTGGAGTCCGGAGGTAGTGACGGTATCTGGTGATGCAGTCTATACGGCAGAGTACGACAGTGTGGTTAACCGGTACGCTATCTCGTTCCTGAACTACGATGGCGTTGAGTTGCAGAGTGACTCGATGGAGTATGGTCAGTTGCCTGCATATATCGGTGCAACTCCTGTTAAACCTGCTAATGTACAGTACACTTACACCTTCAAGGGCTGGAGTCCGGAGGTAGTGACGGTAGCGGGTGATGCAGTCTATACGGCAGAGTATGATAGTGTAGTTAACCGGTACGCTATCTCGTACCTGAACTACGATGGCGTTGAGTTACAGAGTGACTCGATGGATTATGGTCAGTTGCCTGCATACATCGGTGCTACTCCTGTTAAACCTGCTAATGTGCAGTACACGTATACCTTCAAGGGCTGGAGTCCGGAGGTAGTGACGGTATCTGGTGATGCAGTCTATACGGCAGAGTACGACAGTGTGGTTAACCGGTACGCTATCTCGTACCTGAACTACGACGGCGTTGAGTTGCAGAGTGACTCGATGGATTATGGTCAGTTGCCTGCATATATCGGTGCAACTCCTGTTAAACCTGCTAATGTACAGTACACTTACACCTTCAAGGGCTGGAGTCCGGAGGTAGTGACGGTATCTGGTGATGCAGTCTATACGGCAGAGTACGACAGTGTGGTTAACCGGTACGCTATCTCGTTCCTGAACTACGATGGCGTTGAGTTACAGAGTGACTCGATGGAGTATGGTCAGATGCCTGCATACATCGGTGCAACTCCTGTTAAGCCTGCTAATGTACAGTACACGTATACCTTCAAGGGCTGGAGTCCGGAGGTAGTGACGGTATCTAGTGATGCAGTCTATACGGCAGAGTACGACAGTGTGGTTAACCGGTACGCTATCTCGTTCCTGAACTACGACGGCGTTGAGTTACAGAGTGACTCGATGGATTATGGTCAGATGCCTGCATACATCGGTGCTGCTCCTGTTAAACCTGCTAATGTACAGTACACTTACACCTTCAAGGGCTGGAGTCCGGAGGTAGTGACGGTAGCGGGTGATGCAGTCTATACGGCAGAGTATGACAGTGTAGTTAACCGGTACGCTATCTCGTACCTGAACTACGATGGCGTTGAGTTACAGAGTGACTCGATGGATTATGGTCAGTTGCCTGCATACATCGGTGCTACTCCTGTTAAACCTGCTAATGTGCAGTACACGTATACCTTCAAGGGCTGGAGTCCGGAGGTAGTGACGGTATCTGGTGATGCAGTCTATACGGCAGAGTACGACAGTGTGGTTAACCGGTACGCTATCTCGTTCCTGAACTACGATGGCGTTGAGTTGCAGAGTGACTCGATGGAGTATGGTCAGATGCCTGCATACATCGGTGCAACTCCTGTTAAACCTGCTAATGTGCAGTACACGTATACCTTCAAGGGCTGGAGTCCGGAGGTAGTGACGGTATCTGGTGATGCAGTCTATACCGCCGAGTATGACAGTGTCGTTAATAGCTATACCATCATATTCCTTAATGACGATGGAACGGAACTCTGTCATGATGAGTGGTTGTATGGCGAAATTCCTTCGTGTGAAGAACCAGAAAAACCGGAAGATGATTTGTATTGGTATAGTTTCGTTAGCTGGTCACCTGAGGTTCTTCCTGTAAACGGAGAGGCTGTTTATGTAGCGGTCTATAATGCGATAGACAAACATGGAACCACTACATCTATAGATATTATCTCTTCGACAGCATCCGCTAAAAAGATAATGATTGATAACAAGATCTATATCCTTCGTGGGGATAAGACCTATACTGCTACCGGTCAATTGGTAAAATAGGCAAAAGAAGGACTCTGTTCAAGCCGCATCTCATTCGAGGTGCGGCTTTTTCGTAAGTATGCCGGAGGCACACTCGCTGGCGGGATATCACGACCGCGGATAAGTTCTTCGATAAAATATTCCAAATATTTGTAGTACAGTCGCACGTTTGTGCAAATAACAAGTATTTTCCGCTAAAACCTTAAATAAATTTATATTTTATCGTAAAATTCTTGTATATTCCAAATATTTGTTGTATCTTTGCGGCGGATTTATAAATGGCCATTAATATTAATACGTATTAACATTATGAAATTTTACGACAGGGAAACGGAATTGGAAGTACTGCATTCGATTGAGATGCAGTCGCGTAACAGTGCTACATTCACCGTGCTGATGGGACGTCGGCGTGTGGGCAAGACGTCGCTCATTATGCGGGCTATGCAAGATGTGGAGTCGGCGTATCTCTTTGTGTCTAAAGATAGCGAAGCGTTTCTTTGTCAGAAATTTCAGCGCGCTATTGAAGAACAGTTGCATATACAAGTATATGGCACCTTAACGCATTTCCGCGATCTATTTGAGGTCATTATGCGCGAATCCGTTACGCGCCATTTCACGCTTATCATTGATGAGTTCCAAAACCTATACAAGGTGAATCCTGCCATCTTCAGTGAGATACAGGATATCTGGGATCGCTACCACACGCAATCGCATATTAACCTCATCGCATCCGGTAGTATAATGTCGCTCATGAAGCGAATCTTCGAGAATGAGAACGAGCCTCTTTACGGTCGTCCTACCTCTAAGATGACCTTACGACCCTTTACCATTGAGACCTTCAAGCAAATTTTCCGAGACCATTGTCCAAACTACAAAAACGAGGACTTGCTATGTCTGTATATGCTCACCGGCGGTGTGGCCAAATACGTCGAATTGCTGATGGACGCGGGTTGTTATACAAAGGAGAAGATGCTCAACTATGTGTGTCGCATGGATTCGTATTTCTTGTCGGAAGGAAGGGACTTGATCAATAACGAGTTCGGTTCGGATTATAACACCTATTATTCCATATTGCAACTTATAGCCTCCGGTCTTAATCACCGCAGTGATATTGACGGGGCATTGCAAAAAGATAGTGGTGTGTACCTGCTCAATCTGGAGAATAACTTCGGCATGGCATCGCGTATCCGACCGATCCTTGCTTCTCCGAACTCCAAGATATCATCCTACGAGATCACCGATCCGTTCCTTCGTTTCTGGTTCCGTTTTATCTGCCCGTATCAGGCCTTGATTGAGAGTGGACAGCTGCGCCTTCTGCGCGAAAATATCAATGCTCACTATGAGCAATTCACCGGCAGAACGCTGGAGCGCTATTTCCAGACACAGTTGATGGAAACCGGTAAATACTCACAAGTCGGCAATTGGTGGGATAAGCAAGGAGGTAATGAGATTGATGTCGTGGCTTTGGATGAGTTTAGCCACAACGGACTGATTGCAGAAGTGAAACGTAATGAGCACAAACTGAGTATGACCAAGTTGGAAGAGAAAGTGGCACGCCTGCCTGCCGGTTCTTTCGGGAAATACCATTTCGAGTTCAAAGGGTTATCGATAAAAGATATGTAATTACATTCGCACCTCTCTCGGTTGGCATAGTCTCCCCGACCGCCTTCCCTTTTCGAAGCCAAAAGTCAATTGGCTTCTCCATGTGCAAATAACAAGGCTTAGTAGCACAAAACATAAATAAATTTATATTTGCTTGCTAAAATCCTTGTGTGTTTCAAATATTTGTAGTAATTTTGTACCCGATTTTGAAATAAGATAATGAAAAATGAACTGAATGCCTTGATCATGGAGGCAATGAAAAACCATGACACCGTGCGCACGGAGAGTCTGCGCGCCATCAAGAGTGCGTTCCTCAACTGGCAAACCAGCAAGGAGAATGCAGGTAAAGAACTGACCGAAGCGGACGAGATCCAGATCATCAAGAAGATGGTCAAGCAACGTCAGGAGTCCGTGGAGCAGTATATCGCGGCCAAACGTCAGGAGTTAGCCGATGCGGAGCAGGCACAGATCAACGTGCTGGAGACTTTCCTGCCCAAAGCAGCATCCGAAGAGGATATCGTTCGTGCTTTCAATCAGGCCAAAGAAGCGAACGGCTGGGAGGCAGAGAAGAAGAACATGGGACTGTTCGTGAAGGCCATCAAAACGGCGCTGCCGAATGCGGACGGTAAGATGGTGGCGCAGGTCGTTCAAAGCCAATTGGCATAACTGGAAGCGATCGCCGGAGGTATGAAACGAATTATCAACCCTTGGACGAAGATGCCCGGATACAACTGTTTCGGTTGCAGTCCGGACAATCCGATAGGCACGCAGATGCGCTTTTTTGAAGACGGCGATGCGATTGTCTCCATCTGGCGCCCGACGCAGAACCATCAGTCCTGGCTCAACACGCTGCATGGCGGTATCCAGGCCGTGCTGCTGGACGAAGTATGCGGCTGGGTGGTGTTCCATCTGCTGAAGACAGCGGGTGTGACGGCGAAGATGGAGATGCGGTACCACAAGCCCGTATCAACCTTGCAGGAATACATCAAGCTGCGAGCCTATCTGAAGGAGATGCGGCGCAACATAGCGATCGTGCACGGTGAGTTGTACGGCGCAGACGGGGAGTTGCTCTGCGAGTGTACGTGTACCTATTTCACTTTCCCGCAAGCGCAAGCGAAAGAGACGATGGGTTATATCCCTTCCGAGACCGAAGAAAAGGATTATACCGATGAAGATATCCTTAGTTACTGAATTGCCGCGTGAAGGCTTTGTGCGCCTGGCCGGTCATACGCTGTACGCCCCGCTCGAAGAAGCGGAGGTGCTGGTCAGTACGTTCGACAAAAAAGTGACGCGCGAGATGATTGCCACGATGCCGCACCTGCGTCTGATTGCCAATTTCGGTGCGGGGTACAACAATATCGACATTGAGGCCTGCCGCGAGCGCGGGATACTAGTGACGAACACCCCGCAACCGGTGATCGAACCGACGGCGGAGTTGGCGTTTGCGCTGATGATGGATGTGGCTCGGCGGGTAAGTGAGTTCGATCGCGCCCTCCGTCAAGGTACCTGTCAGCCGATGGCCGTGATGAACAACCTCAGCCATTCGCTGTACGGCAAGACGCTCGGTATCTTAGGCATGGGGCGTATCGGTCAGGCCCTCGCACGCCGGGCAAAAGCATCCGGGATGCGGATTATTTACCATAACAGGAACCGGTTAGCGCTTGGCGTTGAGCAGTTGACGGATGCGCACTATGTGGATTTTCAGACCTTGTTGCAGGACAGTGATTTCCTGAGTCTGAACCTGCCGTATACGCCTCAGGTGCATCATATCATCAGCAAACCGGAGTTGGGGATGATGAAACGAACGGCTTACCTCATCAACACGGCACGCGGTGCGCATGTAGATGAAGCAGCCTTGGTAGAAGCCCTCCGGAGCGGTATCATCGCCGGTGCTGCCTTGGATGTGTATGAGTTTGAACCGAAGATCAGCGAAGCTTTGTTAAGCCTTCCGAACGTGGTGCTCTCCCCGCATACAGGTACCGGCACGATGGAAGGGCGCATCGCGATGTGCGAGAACGTGTGCGATAATATTCTCGCTTTCCTGGATAACCGCACGGATGCGATGAATCTCGTATAAAAACACCGAATGATGGATTTTTTAGAGCAACTCAATACGGTTCAACGGGAGGCGGTGACGTGCACGGAAGGAGCGTCGCTCATTGTGGCCGGTGCAGGCTCGGGTAAGACCCGCGTGCTGACCTACCGTATCGCCTACCTGCTGCAGCAAGGGGTGCCGGCGAGCCGTATCATGGCGCTGACCTTCACTAACAAAGCCGCACGGGAGATGAAAGAGCGTATCCAGAAGTTGGTGGGCGAGGATGCCCGCTACCTGATGATGGGTACCTTCCATCATGTATGCACGAAGCTGCTGCGGCCCGAGGCGGATAAGTTGGGCTACACCCGCGACTTCACCATCTACGATACCACCGACAGCAAATCGGTGCTCAAGGCCATCTGCAAGGAGCGGGGCTTGGACGAGAAGATATACAAACCCGGTGCCGTGCAGGCACGTATCTCCATGCTTAAGAACAGCGGTATCAGTCCTTCGGCTTATGGTGCCAACCAGCAGTTGCTGCGCGAAGACCGCGAGGTGCGGTTATACGAGATGGCGACGGTCTATGAGCAGTACCAGGTGCGGCTAAGGGCAGCCAATGCGATGGACTTCGATGATCTGCTGATCAATACCCTCGTGCTGATGCGTACCTTCCCCGAGGTGCGGGCACGGATACAGACGCAGTTCCAGTATATCTTGGTGGATGAGTACCAGGACACGAACAATATCCAGTTCCTGCTTGTGAAGACCCTCGCCGAGCCGCAGAACAATATCTGCGTGGTAGGCGATGACGCGCAATCGATATACTCCTTCCGTGGTGCGGATATACGCAATATCCTCAATTTCCGGCAGCAGTACCCCGATGCCAAACTGTTTAAACTTGAGCGTAACTACCGCTCGACACAGACCATCGTCAATGCCGCCAATTCGCTCATTCATAAAAACGTGCACCAGATCGAGAAGACCGTCTATTCGGAGAAAGAGCAGGGACAACCGCTGCGCTTGCAG
>Ga0247610_10001805_pt1 | contig 25802 bp, 42 predicted proteins | sample 174DNAGHGhighgp2_FD_193483 | JGI IMG/M metagenome (GOLD analysis project Ga0247610, IMG submission 193483) | Sheep rumen microbial communities from Palmerston North, Manawatu-Wanganui, New Zealand - 1742 DNA GHGhigh gp2 | ecosystem: Host-associated > Mammals > Digestive system > Stomach > Rumen...
CTTACATTTTTTTCGTGAAAAGATAATAAATCCCCCCTTATTTTGAAAAAGGAAGTGATATTTTGGCAAAGATAAAAGAAATTGACATTAAATCGGTAAAGGACACATTTGTAGATATGGGAACCGATAAATCAAAATTAGGATTAGCTTTGATAGAAGAGGCTGAATTTATGAAAAACACATTGCAACAGCTAAAAAGCAAAGTTGAAAGTGATGGTGTAGTAACTTCAATGTGTCAGGGTAAATATGATATTGAAAGAGCCAATCCGGCATTAAGCCAATATAACATGTTGATTAAAAATTATCAGTCATGTATAAACAATATTGTTAATTTATTGCCAAAAGATGAATTACCTGCCGAAGATAACTTTGATGATGATGATCTATGACATACATTGAAGAATACTATAAATGGATATTAGAAAATCCGGACAAAGTATGTCAAAAGATAAAAAAGCAATATGAAAAATTAGTTGATAATTTAAAGAAAGAGCAAAAAGTTACCTTTGTTAATAAGGGAATAGAAGAAACACACATTTACATATTTGATGAAAAGAAAAGCCTGAGATGTATTCATTTTATTGAAAAATATTGTAGGCAATCAAAAGGTAGATGGGCGGGTAAAGCATTAAAACTTGAGTTATTCCAAAAGGCAATGCTACAAGCATTATTTGGATTTGTAGATAAAGAAACCGGATTGCGAAAATACAAAAAGGCAATATTCTTTGTTGCTAGAAAAAATGGTAAATCGGTTTTGGATTCAGCAATAGCAACATATATGCTTACAAAGGATAATGAAGGTGGTGCGGAAATATATTCGGTTGCAACCAAAAGGGAACAATCAAAAATAGTATGGGAAGAATCAAAAAGAATGATAAAAAAGAGTCCTGTACTTGCCAAAAGAATTAGATGTTTAATTGGTGGCATTTATTATGATGCTAATGATAGTTATTTCAGGGCATTGGCTAGTGATAGCAATTCGCTAGATGGATTAAATGCACATTTAGTTATAGCTGATGAAGTTCATGCATGGAAAGATAAAAATTTATTGGATGTCATGTATGATTCAATGAGTGCTAGAACACAACCAATATTATTAGAAACATCAACAATGGGTACCATTAGACAAAATGTATTTGATATTGAATATGATTATGCAGCACAAGTTATTGATGGTACTATTCAGGATGAAACATTGCTGCCGATAATATATGAATTGGATGAAGAAAAAGAATGGACTAATGAAGAATGTTGGTATAAAGCCAATCCGGCATTGGGTAGTATTAAATCATTAAAGGATTTAAGGGAAAAGGTGGAAAGAGCAAAAGCCAATCCAATAGAGCTAGTTAATTTATTATGTAAGGATTTTAATATTAGACAAAACACAATAAATGCATGGCTGACATTTGATGATTTGAACAATGAAAAAATATATAGTGATTGGAAAGATACATATTGTATTGCCGGAGTGGATTTATCATCTACAACCGATTTAACCGCAGCGACATTGTTAGGTGTTAAAAATGGTGAAATCAGGGTAAAACAAATGTATTGGATCCCGACAAATTCATTAGAAAAGAAAGTAAAGGATGATAGAATACCATATGATAAATGGTTAAAAGCAGGGTGGTTAAGATTAAGCGGTGATTCTAAAATTGATTATCATGATGTAACACAATGGTTTTTAGAAGAGGTTAGAAACAATGATTTAAGACCATTGTATGTCGGCTATGATTCATGGAATGCCGAATATTGGAAAATTGAAATGGCAGGATTAGGTTTTAACATGGTGGAAGTTAGACAGGGTGCAAAAACAATGTCTACACCAATGAAAAATATGAAAGCCGATTTAATAGATAAAAAAATAAATTATAATAACAATCCAATTTTAAAATGGTGTTTATCAAATACCACTATAAAAATGGATTCTAATGAGAATATTCAACCTGATAAAGAAAAATCAAGGCAAAGAATAGATGGTGCGGTAAGTTTAATTGATGCTTATTGCATTTTTGTTGATAAACAACAGGAATATTTAAATTATATTAACGAGGAGGTTAAAAATGGAACATAGAAGTTTATTTAGTAGGATATTTGGCAATGATAGGGATACACAAGCTCCCGCAACAGCCACAGTTGTAAAAATACTAGATAATAACAAAAGTGTTTTCACCAAATATGATGGCAAATATCAGGATGATATTGACATTAGAGCATGTGTTGATACAATTGCTAGAAATGCAGCAAAAATGCATCCAAAACATATACGAGATAGCAAAGGCAAATTTGAAATAGTAAATGATAATTTGTATAGACTATTATCTAAAAAGCCAAATGAACTACAAAATGCATTTCAATTCTATTATAGAGTTGTAAGCGATTTGGAATTATATAATAATTCATACATCTACATTCAAAGGGATGAAAATTTTAAAGTTACAGGATTATATCCGTTGAGTTATAGAACTATTAAATTATATGAATATGATGATAAATTATATATTCAATTCAAATTTGGTAATTCAAAGGAAAGATTTGTAGCTTATAACAATTGTATTCATTTAACTAGATTTAGCAGCGATGATGGATTATTTGGTGGTTCAACGGAACCAATTGTAAAAACATTATCAATAAAACATGTATTGGATGAAGGCATTGTAAATGCTATTAAAACTACATCAGCTATTAAAGGTGTTGTTAAATCTACACAGGCAATGTTAAAGCCTGAAGATGTTAAAAAAATGAGAGATCAATTTGTAGAAGATTTTGTTGAAAATAGCGACAAAAGCGGTATTGGCGGTTTAGATGCAACTACAACATTTACACCGGTAAACATTGATCCAAAAACAGCTGATGAAAGTCAAATAAAGGTATATGATAGCAAAATACTTGGATATTTTGGTGTAAATGAAAACATAATACAATCAAAATATAGTGAAGATGAATGGAATGCATTTTATGAATCAGTATTAGAACCAATTGGATTACAAATGAGTTTAGAATTTACTAATAAAATATTTACACCAACGGAAATATTTTTTGGTAATGAAATAATATTTGAAAGTAACAGGTTACAATATGCATCTAATAAAACAAAAATAGAATTGGTTAGATATGCTAATAATATAATGACAATCAATGAATTAAGGGAAGTATTTAATTTAGTACCAATTGATTCAGGTGATGAAATATTAGTAGATCAAAACCATAATGATACATTAGATAATATGGTAAATGAAGGAGGAAATGATAATGAAGGAAATTAGAAAATTAGACATGCAATTTAGAGCTGAAGATACTAGTGATGGCAAAATGGAAATCAAAGGATATGCAGCAGTATTTAATAGTCCGGAAACATATGGATATACCGAGGTTATTAGCGAAAAAGCATTTGATGATGCCGATATGACTGATGTTGTATTAAGATATAATCATAATGATTCATTTATGGTATTAGCAAGAACAAGAAACAAAAGTTTAGAGCTAAATGTAGATGATAAAGGATTATTTATTGATGCAAAATTACAAGATGATATAACTGACCATCGCAACATATTTAATGCTATAAAAAGTGGTTTAATTGATAAACAATCATTTGCATTTGTTGTTGATGAAGATGAATATGATTATGATACTGATACTAGAACAATTACTAAAATTGGAAAGGTATTTGATGTATCAGTTGTAGATCAACCATTCTATAATGCAACGGATGTTAGTGTTGCTAGAAATCAAAATGATGAATACATGGAAAAGCGAAACCAATTAAGAAAAGAACATGAAGATAAATTAAAATTAGAAGAAAAGAAAAAAGAATTATTAGAAAAATTAGGTTAATACAATTATGAAAAACAACTTGGAATGGGTTGTTTTTTGCTGCCGGATGGTGGCTAAATTGTTTAATAAATGGTGGAATACCAATAATGGGAAATGAATCAGCCCGAAAGAGAACAAAAAATTAAAAGGAGGTCAATATGACAAGACTAGAAGAAATTGAAGAAAGAAAACTCGAACTTCGTGATGAAATTAATGGTTTAGAAGATTTAGACAAAGTTGATGAAATAAACAATGAAATAGATGCTTTGAATGAAGAGGCTGACCAAATTAATGAAACACAAGAACAAGAGGAAATTGCCGAAACTTTAGAACAACCTGAAGTAAAAGCAATGGCAAAAGAAGTTTCTATGGAATTAAAAAAGGAGGAAATAAAAATGGAAACAAGAAACACAAAAGAATATATTGATGCATTTGCTGAATATATTAAAACAGGTGAAGAAAGAGCATTATTAACTGAAAATGCAACTAATGGAACAATAGCTGTACCTGACTTTGTATTAGATGAAGTAAAAACAGCTTGGGATAACAATGAGTTATTAGCATTAGTAAGAAAAACAAATGTAAAAGGAAATCTAAAAGTTCAATTTGAAATAAGTGGAACTGATGCAGTAGTACACACTGAAGGTGCATATGCTGTTAGCGAAGAAGAATTAGTAGAAGGAATTGTAGAATTAAAACCTGTATCAATCAAAAAATGGATTTCAATTAGTGATGAAGTATATGATATGAGAGGTGAGGCATTCTTAAGATACATCTATGATGAATTAACTTATAGAATTGCTAAAAAAGCTGCTGATTTATTAGTTGCAAAAATAGTTGCATTAACTACAACAGCTAGTTCAAGTGCTCCTAGTGTTGGAAAAGTTACATTAGCTCCTGCAGTTGGTACAATAGCTGATGCAATTGGACATTTAAGCGATGAGGCTGCAAATCCAACAATAGTTATGAACAAATTAACATGGGCTGCATTCAAAGCTGCTGCATATGCTAATGGTTATGGTGTAGATCCATTTGAAGGATTAAGAGTTGTATTTAATAATTCACTACCTGCATATAGTGCTGCAAGTACAGGTGCTACATATGCAATAGTTGGTGATTTTGGACATGGTGCAATCGCTAACTTCCCTGCAGGTGAAGATATTGAAATCAAATTAGATACATTATCTAGAAAGAAAGAAGATCTAATTGAAGTACTTGGTAGAGAATTTATCGGTTTAGGTGTTGTTGCTGACAAAGCATTTGTTCAAATTGCAAAACCTGAAACAGTTTAATTAAGAAAGAAGGTGGACTATGCTAGAGGAAATTAAAAAAATACAGGGAATTAACCATACCGAATTTGATAGTATGATTAATACTTGGATTCAATCAGCAAAGCTAGATTTGAAAAACATCGGTATAGTCAATTCTTTGGTTGATAATCCTGATAGTTTAGTTCAAACAGCTATTATTACATATGTTTTAAGTTTTATAGATGTGCCAAATAGTGAAATGTATTCTAAAAGTTATTCTTTGCAAAAGGATGTATTAAGACATCTAAAAGAATATACATGGGGTGAATATCCTTATGTAGTAGAGGAAGAACAAAATGGAATATAGTGAAATAATTTATTTAATAGAAGAAACAATCGGGGCTGATGATATTGGAAATCAAATCACAGCCCTTTCTTCTTCCAATAAATCATATGCAAAGGTACAAAGTGTTAGGACTAATGAATTTTATGGTGCTGTAGAGGTAGGACTTACACCATCAATTGAATTTGTTATTAAAAAATTAAATTATCATGGTGAACATGAAATTGAATGGAATAATCAAAGATATGAAGTAATAAGGGTAGTTGAACCAAAAAACAAGTTTGACATTGTATTAGTATGTTCAAAGAAAATTGGTGTTAATTAATGGCTAAAAATAATAGTTTATTAGACATTAAATCCATTTTAAATGAATATTCAAATGATATTCAGGATGGAATCACCGAGGCGGCATTTAAAGTGGTTGAAGATGGTAAAAATAAATTAAAAGTAACATCACCAAAACGAGTTAAAGGTGGTGGTGCATATAGAAAAGGTTGGAGGGTTGCAAAAAGAAGTGGCAAAGGATATGTTCATGCAACAATATATAATGCTACACATCCACAACTAACACATTTATTAGAAAGACCACATGCAATCAGGAATCAATATGGTTCATGGGGTACATATGATCCACAAAAAAGTGGAACAGTACATATTGAACCGGTTGAAAAAGAATGCAACCAATCATTTAGAAAAGATGTTGAACAAGTTATTAAAAATGGAGGTTAATAATGATAGAACATAAAAATTTGTTTGATTTATTAAATACACTAACTATACCTGTAGCTTACGACCATTTTGATAGTGATAAGGAAATACCAATACCATTCATAGTATATAGAGAAACTAGTCCTGCAACATTTAGAGCTGATGGCATTACATATCATCAGTTTTTTAATTATGAAATAGAACTTATAACGGAAAAAAAGGAAATAGCAATTGAAAGACAATTAGAAGAATTATTAACAACAAATAAAATACCATATTCCAAAAATGATGAAGTATGGGATAGTGATGAAAAAATCTATCATAATTTTTATGAAATATAGGAGGATTATAAATTATGGCAAATAATAAAGTAAAATTTGGTTTATCAAATTGTGTAATGGCAGTAATGACTGAAGGTGCAAATGGTGCAATAACATATGGAACACCAATCGCAGTAAATGGTGCAGTTAATTTATCATTAGAACCACAAGGCGACACAAATGATTTTTATGCTGATAATTACATCTATTATAGTGCAACAGCAAATCAAGGATATGAAGGTGATTTAGAAATCGCCATGATACCTGATGAAATTAGAACAGCTATAATGGGTGAAACAGTTGATTCAAATGGTGCATACATTGAAACATCTAATGATAATTTCAAAAATTTTGCATTTGGATTCCAAATTGAAGGCGATGTAAAAGCAAGAAGATTTTGGTATTACAATTGTAGTTTAACTAGACCAACAAATGCAGGTGCAACAATAGAAGAAAGCAAAGAACCACAAACGGACACATTAACAATTAAAGCAATGCCAAGAAGTACTGATTTAAAAGTTAGAGTATTTATTGAAAAAAATGATGACAATGTATCAGTTTACAATGGTTTCTTTACACAAGTTTATGAAACACCAGCATCAGTTTAATAGATAGTACAAAGAACCTTCCATTGTGAAGGTTTTTTTTAATATTTATTAAAGAAAGGAGTTTTTATGGCAAAAAGAATTGAAGGTATTACTATTGAAATTGATGGTAGTACAACAAAATTAAATGATGCTTTGAAAGACACATCAAAGGTTATTTCATCAACCAATAGTGAAATAAAAGCATTGAATCAGGCATTAAAATTTGATCCAACAAATACGGAACTATTAAGCCAAAAACAAGAAGTATTAAAAAATAATATTGCCGCAACAAAAGATAAACTAGAAACATTAAAAGAGGCACAAAGGCAAATGGGTGATTACAATTCACTAACGGATGCACAAAAAGAAAGTTATAGAGCATTAAGCATTGAAATTGCCAAAAGTGAAGGTGCTTTGAAAAATATGAATACCGAATTAAAAGGTATGAATAAATTAGATTTATCAAAAGTTAAAGATACATTAAAAAAAGTCGGCGATGTTGCTTTGGATGTAGTTAAAAAAGTTGGACAGGTAACAGCAGCTGTTGGTGGTGCAATGGCGGGTGTAGTTGCTGCCGGTGTTAAATCATTTGCCGAATTAGAACAAAATGTTGGTGGTGTAGAAACACTATTTGGCGATAATGCACAAAAGGTTATGGATAATGCCGCAAAAGCATTTCAAACAGCCGGTGTTAGTGCTAATGAATACATGAAAGGTGTTACATCATTTAGTGCTAGTTTATTGCAATCACTTGGTGGCGATACAGCAAAAGCTGCCGATATAGCTGATATGGCATTTCAGGATATGAGTGATAATGCTAACAAATTTGGAACGGATATGGGTTCAATACAAAATGCATATCAGGGATTTGCAAAACAAAATTATACAATGCTAGATAATTTAAAACTTGGATATGGTGGAACCAAAACCGAGATGGAAAGATTATTAAAAGATGCCGAAAAATTTAGTGGTGTTAAATATGATATTAAAAATTTAAGCGATGTTTATTCGGCAATACATGTGATTCAGGAAGAATTAGGTGTAACGGGTACAACAGCACAAGAGGCATCAACAACAATTAGTGGTAGTGCTGCTAGTATGAAAGCCGCATTTGATAACTTTTTAAATGGTAGTGGTAGTCCGGAACAATTAGCAACCGCAGTTACAACATTTTTGGGTAATGTTACAAATGCAATTGGACAATTAGCTCCACAAATATTAACAGGGATCACAACATTATTGGAAACATTAATACCACAAATTTCATCAATGCTATTTAATTTGTTACCACAATTATTAAATGCAATAACAAATTTAATAAATAAACTATTTGAAATGGTTTCTAAAAATAAAACAGCAATTAGAAATGCAATAACACAAATGATAAATAATGTAGTTATGTTTATAACTGAAAATTTACCAACAATATTGGAAATGGGATTAGTATTAATAACTACATTAGCAACAGGAATTGCTGATAGCATTCCGGAAATGTTACCGGTTATTGTAGATTGTATATTCAATATAGTTGATACAATTATAAATAATTTAGACATGATTGTTACAGCAGCTATTGAAATAATATTAGCATTAGCAAATGGACTAATAAATGCATTGCCAAAATTATTACAAAGATTACCTGAAATAATCACAAATTTGGTAGCTGCATTAACAAAACCTGAAATGTTGGCAAAATTAGTTAGTGGAGCATTAACATTGATTTTAGCATTAGCAGGTGGACTAATTAAGGCATTACCTGAACTAATTGCAGTAGTGCCAAAATTAATTAAAGGTTTGTTTGAAAACATAAAGAAAATTATTACACAAACGGATTGGTTGGCATTAGGTAAAAACATATTAAATGGTATTTTAAATGGTATGTTAAATTTTGGAAATGTTGTTAAGGATACAATTAAAAAGGTTGGTAATAAAATTACAAGTTCAATTAAATCATTTTTTGGCATAAAATCACCAAGTCGTTTGATGTCCAAAGAGGTAGGACAACAACTTACCGCAGGAATTGCAATGGGATTTGAAAAGGGAATACCGGATACAATTAGGGATGTAAACAGTGCTATGACTAGTTTAAATAATGGAATCCAAAGTAGTTTAAATCCAATTATCAATCCAACAGCAAATTCAAATCCATTAATAGTACAAATTGAAAATTTTAACAATACTAGAAATCAAGATGTTCAAGCATTAGCTGAAGAATTAGAATTTTATAGAAAAAATAGTGCATTGGCGAGAGGTGGTAACTAATGGTTAAATGGAATGGAATAGATTTTAAAGATAAAGGAATAATAGTTGAAAAAACACCAACAATTTCAAAAGGGAAAAAGGATATAGAAACATATTCAGTTGCGGGAAGAAATGGGTTTTTAAGTATTGACAGGGGTACTTATCAACCTTTTTCTTTACAAATTGAATGTCATGCAAAAGAAAATGCTAATTTTGATGAAATAAAAGCATTTTTAGATGGTTATGGTACACTTTCATTTGATAATGTTAGGGAATATACAGCAATTATAAATAATGCTATACCATTTGAAAAAGTACAAATGTTTAGATCATTTGCTGTACAATTCATGGTGAATCCAATTGCACATGATGTTACACCAACAACAATAACAATTAATGATGATTTTACAATTACCGGTGCAACAGCTACTATTCAACCAATATTAACATTGGAGGCAGCTGCCGGTGGTGCGGAAATAACTATAAATGGTGTAGAGTTTACTACATCAAATGAAGATGCAACTACATATGTTTTGGATTGCGAAAATAAAGTTATAACTAAAAATGGTATAAATGCCGCTAATGAAATGAGTGGTGATTTCCCTTATTTTGTTAATGGTGAAAACACATATGATGGTTCAGGTGTAACTAGTTTAACAGCAAGTTATAAGAAAGCATATTTGTAGGTGATGTATATGAAAATATATGATTCAGGTACAACGGATTTTACAAATAACGGTTATGGTTTTTTAACCGATGTTTTAAGTGCTTATGTAGTGGAAGAGCTAAATGGCGATTATTATTTGTCATTTACATATGTGATAAATGGTGCATTGAGTGAATATCTAGTACAAGATAATATAGTTCAATGCAAAGTAGAAGGGGGAACAAATCAATTATTTAGAATAAAAAGGGTAGTTAAAGATTTTACTAAAATTGAAGTATATGCACAGCATATATTTTATGATTTATTAAATAACTTTTTATTAGATACATCGCCAACTAATTTAACATGTCAAAGTTTTGGTGAGTGGATTTTATCAAAAACCAATTTTGCAACGGATTTTACATATTATAGTGATATTAGCACAAGTGCAAGTGCTAGATATGTTAGAAGAAATCCAATTGAGGCAATAATGGGTGATATTGAAAATTCTATGTTAAATATATTTGGTGGTGATATTGAAAGAGATAATTTTACCATCAAACAATTAGCACAAAGGGGTAGCTCTAATGGTGAAAAATTAGTAATTGGCAAAAACATTAATGAAATTAAAATAACAATGGATAATTCTAGTGTTATAACAAGAATATTACCATTGGGATTTGATGGGCTAATGTTACCGGAAGTTTATGTTGATAGTCCAATTTTAGATAACTATTTAACACCAAGAATAGCAAAGGTAGAATTTCAAAACATAAAATATGATCCCGAAAGTACCGAAGAAGGTGTCTATACAAACATAGATGATGCATATGCAGCATTAAGAGCCGCAGCTACATTATTGTTTGATAGCGGTATTGATTCACCACAGGTCAATGTAAAAATAGATTGGGTTGAATTATCAAAAACAAATGAATACAAACAATACCAATCATTAGAAACATTACATTTGGGGGATTATGTAACAGCTGAAATATTGGGTGAAAATTATTCAACAAGAATAGTAAAAACAACATATAATGTATTAACTGATTCAATAGATAAATTTGAAATAGGAACTATACAAAGAAACATTGGTACATCCGTAAATATTAATACACAAAGAGTTGAACAAATAAATCCAACTTCAATATTACAAAGTGCCAAAGATAGTGCAACAACACAAATAAATAGTGCATTGGGCGGAAATGTAATTAAAACTAGAAGTGATTTATTTATCATGGATACGGATGATCCATCAACAGCAACAAAAGTATGGCGATGGAATTTAAATGGTTTAGGGTATTCCGGCACGGGTATTAATGGCACATATCAAACAGCAATGACAGCTGATGGACAAATAGTGGCGGATATGATAACAACCGGAACAATGAGTGCCGATAGAATAGTTGGATTAAAAGATATAATTTTAAATGAATATGGTGCTTATATTCATGTAAACGAAGATGATGGTTCAATTGAATTTGGACAGCAAGATGCCAATTATAAATTGGTAGTTGATAATGATGGTGTTGTAATTTATCAGGGTTCAAATCCAATTTCATTTTGGGAACAAGACAGTTTCACGGTTACAAAATTGAATTTAGGTAATTTTGCTTTTATTCCTAGAGAAAATGGTTCATTAGGATTCAGGAAGGTGAGATAAATGGAAAAAATGAAATTAAATATTCAATTATTTGGTGCAACGGTTACATTAACAGCAACGGAAACGGCTGTTGATGATACAGCAATAAATACAAATCAAACATATATTAACCTTTCAATTAGGGTTCAAACAACAAAACCAACATGGAATGGAAACAAAACTGCATATTATCAAGTAACAACAACATCACAAAATAATGGAACACAAACGGGTAGTAAATATTACTTTTCAATTGGTAGTTCAACAGGAAGTGGCGATAAAACTTTTAATGTTCAACTTGGTGCATTTGACCATAATGCTGATGGAACATTAAATGATGTATCCATTAGTGTTTATGTAAAAATAACTGATAGTACAAATAGAACAGCTACAAAAAGTGTTGCAATGGCTACAATACCAAGAGCATCGCAACCAACAACAAGTGCAAGTGTAACAATGGGTAATGCTGTTACAATAAATACAAATAGATATAGTAGTTCATTTACACATACATTAACTTATGCATTTGGTGGTACTAGTGGAACAATTGGTACCAATGTTGGTGCAAGTGTTAGTTGGACACCACCATTAACATTAGCGAATCAAATTCCAAGTGCAACAAGCGGTGTTGCAACGATAACATGTGTTACATATTCAAATGGTGTAGCAATAGGAACAAAAACAACTACAATAACATTAAATGTTCCAACAAGTGTAGTGCCAACAATTTCAAGTTTGACATTACAGGAAAATGGTGATGTGCCAAGTAGTTGGGGTGTATATGTTCAAAATAAATCAAAAATAAAAGTTACATATTCAGCTAGTGGATCATATGGTTCAACAATTTCAAGTTACACAACAACAGGTGATGGATATACATATTCCGGCAATCCAATAACAACAAATTATATAAGAACAACAGGTAATATTACATTAACAGGTAAAGTTGTTGATAGTAGAGGTAGACAAGCTACAAAAAATGAAACTAGATATATTTATCCATATTCAAATCCAACAATATCAACTGCACAAATACAAAGATGTGATGTTGATGGAAATGTAGATAATAACGGTGAATATTGTTTAATTTCATATGGGGCAAGTATTTCAAGTTGTAACGGAAATAATCCCGCAACATACAAAGTAAGTTATAGAGTTCATAATGTAGGAAATTATGTTGATGTGCCATTAGCAACTAATGTTGTTAGTTATTCAGCTAGTGGAATGTTATATACTGATGGTATTTATGCTGCTAATAGAGGAAGTGGCACAAAAGTACAATTTAGCAGTTTGAATACTTATGATATACAATTTTATGTTGCTGATTATTTTACAAATTTAACAAATTTACAATTACTAGATACAGGTTTTGATTTAATGAACTTCAATGCAAATGGAAAAGCAATGGCAATAGGAAAAGTAAGTGAGGCAGGTGCTGATACTGAACTTTTTGAAGTAGGAATGAGAACTGAAATAAATGGACCATTAGTATTAAGAAATTATAATAATGCAGTTATGATAGGAGACCAAAATAATGCATATGTTCATTTTAATAGTAGTGAAAACAAAAACTTCTATTTTAACAAAAGTGTAAGTGTAAATGGTAATGTATATGCAGGAAGTAATTATAATAGGCAATTAGCATTTAAAGATGAAACTTGGTACAATGGCATAGCAACACCAAGTAATGACTTAAACAATGCTATTCATAATGGTTGCTATTATTGGGTTGATAATACTTCTAATAGACCATCTACTTCCCTTTATGGTTGGGTTTTAACAACTAACTCGGCAGGAATAGAACATAACAACACTGATAATTGGTGTTCACAAATAGGTTTTGGAACTGATGGTAATGTATATTATAGAAATAAAACAAACAATTCATCTTGGGGTGTATGGAGAGTTTTAACACCATCAAGAACAATTACTTTTAATGGTGAATGGAGGCATGCTACAAAGGCTTATGGAACAGGCTGGTTTATGTTTGTTTCACTTAACAATCCAACTAAAAATTCACTTACAAATTCAATAACAAGTTGTGAATATTTTGGAACAGGAGGTTGGAAAACTTGCACAGCATCTATTGGTGAAATAAGAGATACTGAATTTAAAATTAATTTTAGTGGTATAACTGATAGTGAAACACAAAATGGAATTGTTTTAATTAGAATGGTGGGGAGTATTACATTAAACTTATGATAAATAAAATATTAGCAATTATATTTACAATAATAGATTTAAAGGAGGAAAATAAAACATGGTTAAAATTTGGAATGAAAAATTAAAAGATGTTTTAATAAGGGCATTTAAAACATTTATTCAGGGTTTTTTGGCTACATTAATAGTTTTAATTAAGGAAACTGATTTAACGGATGAAAGTTTATTAAAATCCGTTCTAATTGGTGCATTAGCAGGTGGAATTAGTGCAGTAATGAATCTAATATTAAAAGCATTAGATGATGAAAAACAAACAACATTTAACATGGATACCTTTGATGATGATGAAGAGGTAGATGAATAATGAAATTTGTGGAAAGAACAACAGCTCCTAGTAATGATAATAAATTCTATTTAAAGGCAGGTAAGGGTGGATATAATAGAGCTATGGAAATTAATTCAAAAACACATTCCTGCCTTCCAAATTGTGTTGCGATGGCACACGGAAGATGGCTTGAGAGCCAAAATCAAACGGATTACAATAAATATGATAAATTACCAACAGGAAATGCTGAAAATTATTATACATATACAAAAGATGGATATAAAAGGGGAACAACACCAAAATTGGGTGCGATTATATGTTGGCGAAAAGGAAAAGCCGGATATGCAAAAGATGGTGCAGGACATGTTGCATTTGTAGAAAAGGTTTATGACAATGGCGATGTATTAACATCAAATAGTGCATATAATGGTAGACGATATTACACAAAAAAATATACTAAATCTAGTAAATATTATTTGGGTAGTAAATATACATTTCAGGGATTCATATATAATCCATGCGATTTTGATGAGAAATATGATCTAAAAAGATTATTAAAAAAAGGTTGCAAAGGTAATGATGTAAAAGAATTACAAAAAACATTGGGTGGTTTATCCGTTGATGGAATATTTGGTGTAAAAACCGAATCAAAGGTTAAATCATTTCAAAAATCAAAAAAATTAGTAGCTGATGGAAAGGTTGGAAAAAACACAGCACATGCATTGGGTTGGCTATGGAAAGGAAAATAAAGATGGAACAAAGTAAATTTGAAAGAGAAGTATTAGATAGATTAATGCGATTAGAAACAAAAATAGATATGCAGGATTACAAAGGGATTCAGGAAAAAGTAGACAATTCATTAAATTTATCAAAAACAAATGAAGAAAGAATAGATAAATTAGAAGATACTCAAAAATGGTTAGCAAGATTAGTTTTGGGAGCTTTGATTTTGGGAATACTTGGTTTCATCTATAAAATGTAATAAAGGGTAGATTTTAGGATCTACTCTTTTTTTATTTACAAAAAAATAATAATAGTGTATAATACACAGCCAATCAAAAGGGGGATGTATTATATGAAACAAACAAGAAATGTTTATTATTTTGATTATTCGCCTGAGGCATATAAATATATCATGACTAGTAAAATATTAAGACAAAGTGAAAAAAATATATTAAATGATATTATTAGTGGTAAAACGGTCAAAGAATTAGCTCTAAATAATAAATGTAGTGAAATGACAATTTGTAGAAGAAGAAAAAAGATATTTAATTTAACTAGAACACTTATGTAATAGTAAGTGTTCTTTTTTTGTGCCAAAAAATGACATTAATTGTTATTATTTGTTATTAAATGTTATTAATTGTTATTAGAAAAACTTTGCAAATTTTAAAAAATATATATAATAACAGCCACAAAAAGGCAATATATGGTTAAAAAACGGTAATTTTAGAATAATTATTGCATTTACAATGGGATTAGTGATGGATATGAAAAAAGAATTGGCAAATAAACAAATCTACGATGATTTTATTAGTAAAACTATTTTAACCGATAATGAACAGGACATATTAATTAGATACATTAAAAATGATAGTATTGTTAAAATGGCTGAAGATACAAAACAGGGTACAACAACTATATCTAGAACAATAGCAAATGTAAAAGAAAAATATTCATGCTATAAAAAATTAGAATTAGCAAAACTAATGTTATTATCAGGTAAAAAATGGTAACAATGGGGTAATTTTTATCCCGTTTTTTATTGGATAATGGAATTAGAAAAGGAGGAATGCTACTTATTAGAGTTGTTTAAAACACAATTTGAAAAGTAATATTAGCATTCGCCTTTTCTTTTTTATTAGGAGGAAACATGTATAACACACCGTATTACAACAATCAAGCAAATCTAGATAGGGTAAACAACCAAATTGCCGAATTAGAAAGAATAAAAATGCAAATGCAACAACCAATGGCACAACCAACAAATTTAACACAAAACTTTCAATTAGCTCCAACAAATAGAGATGTAATTAAATATTTAGGATCAATTGAAGATGTGCAAAAGGAAATGGTAGTTGGTGATACACCATATTTTAGTAAAGATATGTCGGTTGTATGGATTAAAAATACAAAAGGGGAAATTAAAACATATGAGCTAAATGAAATAATACCAAAGGATGCAAAGGACATCCAAATAGATTTATTACAAAATGAAATAGAAGTATTAAAGAAAGAGATGAAAAAATATGATGAATGTATTACAAATGTTATTGAATCAAAAGATACAACAAATCCCGAATGGTTTAATGAAACAAATGGAAAACCAATTGAAGAGGATAAATCCACAAGCATTCAAAGAATATCAAGAGGCAAAACAAAATAATACAAATCCAAATGAATATTTAAATAAAATAACTAGTAATTTCAATCCGGAAATGAAGAAACAATGGGATAGTATGATGAATGGTATTAATTCGCAAAAGAATTGATATAAAAATATTATGAAAGGAGAGATGTTATGAACGGAAATTCAACAGGTATTGTGCCAACAATAGATTTAGCGACAAACAATAGTGGTGGATTTGCTTATCCATATCCTGTAATGTCAGGATTTGGTGGTGGCGGATTTGGCAGCGGTTTTGGTGGCGATGGTGCTATTTGGTTAATTGTTCTATTGGCATTAATTTGGGGGAATAATGGCAATGGAAATGGTGGTTTCTTTGGTGGAAATGGTGGTTTTGACAATGGATATGCTTGGTTAAGTAACGGTCAAAAAGACATCATGAATCAAACAAGCGATGGATTTAATTCATTACATATAAGCAACCAAGTTGAAGGTGTTAGAGATGGCATTTATTCATTATCAAATCAATTGTGTAATTGCTGTGCTGACATGAATCAAACAGTAAGTAATGGTTTCTATAATGCGGAAATAGCTGCCGCAAATAGACAAATGGCTGATATGAACCAAATGTTTAATTTAAGTTCACAATTAGCAAATTGCTGCTGTGAAAATAGATTAGCAACAGCTAATTTAAATTCAACTATACTTGCCGAAAATTGTGCCGATAGAGCTGCATTAGCTGAAGGAATTAGAGATGTTATTACAAATCAAACATCTAACACACAAAGAATTTTAGATCAATTATGCCAAGACAAAATTGATGCTAAAAATGAAAAGATTGTTGATTTACAAAGGGAAATTCTAATGAAGGATTTACAAGCAAGTCAAGTTCAACAAACAGCCGATATTAGAGCCGGTCAAGAAAATGCTGCAAATACATTATTTAATTTATTAAATACATGTCCAATTCCTGCAACACCGGTGTATGGTAGAACAAGCATTTTTACATGTCCAAACAATAACGGTTGCGGATGCAATAACAATTTTGCAACAAGTCAATTATTTTAATGGCAAATAGTAGATTACTACTGACCTGATTACAGGAACTTGCTAAAATGTGTTGTTAGAACACAAATTGCAACACAATGGGAATAGGCAAGTCTTATTCCCTTTTATTATAGAAAGGAGAGATACATAATGATACAAACAATTATAAATGAACCAACAGCATTAACAAGTAATACAAGTCCAATAGTTTTTGATGATACCGATATTAGAACGAGATGTGCATTTTGTTCCAATGGGGGATGGTTAGATTACCAAAATGGGAATCCAATATTTAAAATATTTGGTAATGGATATACCGGATATTATAATGTCAATTTTAGTGCAACAATTAGCTCAGCAACAGCGGGTGCAGTTGCAATTGGATTATATGAAGATGGTATTTTGATTCCGGATACGGTAAGGGCTGTAACATTAGATGCGGCTGATGATTTTGAAACCGTTTCATTTAATAAAAAATTAAGAGTATGTCCAAGAGGAACATCTAACATAACAGTTGGTAGTGTACCTGCAGTACCAACACCAACAACACCAACAACACCTGTAACAACGGAAATACCAATCATTGTTTCAGCTACATTTAATATTTCAAGAGCTAATAATTAATGAACAACAATATTTATGACAAATTGGGAATTATTTTACAGGCATTAAGTTTGCAAATATTATTTAATGATTTTAATAATAATGATTTAATGCAGGAATTACAAAAACAGGATAAAGAATATTTTGAAACATTGTTAATTCAAAATGAAGAAATATTGAATCTTTTAAGAAAGGAGTCAAACAATGGAAAATAAAGTTATAGAAAAAATGACTGAAAGTATTAACAAACAACTAGAAGATGGACTAAATACACAAAATATTGATCTATTGTATAAATTAGTAGATATATACAAAGATATGAAGGAGGTAGAAAATATGAATTATGGCGAATACGGAAGAAGAGCAGGATATGATGCATATGGTAGAAACAATTACGGAAACTATGGAAACTACAATATGGAATATGGTAGAGGTAGTTATGGTAGACAGGGCAGGGATATGAAATACCGTGGTGATGATGAGTTAGATAGAATGTATGGTGAATATGGAAGATACCAAGAAAGCCGCCAAAGATATGGTGCCGGTGAAGAAACTGACAAATCATTTCATTACATGGTTAAATCATTAGAAGATTTTATCAAAGTTTTATATGAAGAGGCTGAAACACCACAACAAAAACAACAATTAATGGCTGCTCTTCAAAATTCAATGAGATAATGTATGAATTTTATAATGAAAATCCATTAGGATTATTTGAAGATGATTGTGTAGTCAGGTCAATTTCATGTGCTACAAACAGGTCATGGGATGCCGTTTATGATGAATTAAGCGATTTAGCACAAGCAAATGGAACATTATTTGATAAAAAAGACTTTGTTAGAGGCTATTTAGATAGTCATTTTAGGCGAATTAATAATCCGCCGTATAAAATATATCAGGTGGCACAAAATTTCAAAAATAACATTGTTTTGTGTACCATGCGAGGTCATATAGTATGTATTAAATATGGAATTATATATGACACATTCAATCCAAGCGATAGAATAGTTGAAGATGTATGGATAGTAAAATAAAAAAAGAACTAAAATTTAAAGTTCTTTTTTAGTATTTGGAATATCTTTGATTATCAATAGACCATCCATCATATTTTGATTTCATATAATTAGTTATTTTATTTAAAATGTATTCCCGTTCATTTTTAGTACCATTATCAAATTTGTAATGGCAATCATTTATGGTGAATCTAGAACATAATGTTACAACATTAGTTTCAATTCCTAGACCGCCATGTGCTCGGGATAAAATATGTGCATTTGGCATCACATTATATTTATTACCACATACAACACATTCACCATGATCCCTTTCAAAAACTTTCTTTTTAACCGACATTGGTATATCGGTTGATTTAGCTCGTTTTGTTTTCATAAAATAACCTCTTTTTATACCAATATTTTATTACTAAAAAATTGATGTGTAAAGCAACAATCCTTTTATTTATGGGGGTAAAAGTGGTATAAAAAAACAAAAATCAAAAAATGATGTAAAATACACATGATAGCAATTGACTATTATTTTTTTATATGATAAACTTGTATCATGTTAGGGGTAATACAAAGAAACCTAACAAATAATTGAAAATTTGGATATGTTGTTTTTAGTTAATATGGCATTGCTTTTACTACCGATAATATATGTTATGTAAAGTTAGTGTAAAGCAATGTTAAAAAACATTGCTTTTTTTGTTTTCTAAAAAAATATTTATCCAAAAATTCAAAAAGAAAGGAGTAAAAACATTGAAAAAATTTGTGTTGTTTCCGGAAATAGTAGCTGAAATGGAAAGAAGAGGGGAAACAAGAAAAGATTTAGCGAGATTACTAGAATTAGATGTGTCGCAAATAACTAGAAAATTGAACGGCGATATTCAATGGACAATCGGGGATATTGAGGTAATGACATTACATTACAACAAGGATTTTTGGGAATTATTTAGAAAGAATAAAAAGGTGGATGAAAAATGAAAACAATTTTAAAAATTAAATGGGAAAACATTTTAACAATTCTAATGTTAGCAGCAACAATTTATGGATGGATAGTTTATTTCAAATATGCTACCGAAACAAAAATGTTGGCATTAGCATCAATAACAACATTTATGTATATGACAATGATATTCAACTATAAAACAATTGCAACATTTAGAAAAGAAGTATTGAAATTTTGGTAAAAGAAAAAAGAATTTTGGCAAATTCTTTATGTAGTAATTATACCACATAAAGGCAACTTTTCAAAGGGGGAAATCTATTTGAAAGGAAATGAATATGAGAGAAAGAGTTTTAAATTATATCAGGGATTTTGGTTCAATAACTACATTCGAGGCATTTACCGAATTGGGATGTACTAGATTAAGCGAATATATTAGACAATTAAGGTTGGAATACAACATTTTAGATCAATGGATAACATCTACCAATAGATATGGCGAAAAGGTGCAATTCAAAAAATATTGGTTGGATGATGGTGAATGATATGGCACAAAAAAGAATGTTTGATAAAACAATAATAGATAGCGATGATTTTTTGGAAATGCCACTAACAACACAAGCATTATACTTCCATTTGAACATGAGAGCTGATGATGATGGATTTGTAGATAATTGGAAATCAATAATACGGATTATAGGTGCAAAGGAAGATGATTTAAAAGTATTAGCTGCAAAGCAATATATTATACCATTTGATACAGGAGTGATTGTTATTAGGCATTGGAAAATAAACAATTATTTGCAAAAAGATAGGAAAAAGAAAACAAGACATATTCCGGAAATCCAAAAATTAAAGGAAGTAAATGGTGAATATTTTTTATTAGAAAATAATGAAATTAGCAATATATTACTTTTAGATGATGAAAAAGAAAAACCTGAATGGCAAAAGCGAAGGGATGAAGAATATAAAAACAGTTCATTGCCGTATTCATTTTTATACAAAATTAGAAATGCTTTTATTGGTGAAAAATGTCCTATATGTGGTTGCACAATGTCGGCATCAAAACATAGAAAATATATACCAACGGTTCAACATTTAAAACCAATTAGCAAAGGTGGGAAACATGAAATTGATAATATTGCGATTATTTGCTTTTCATGTAATTCATCAATCAGGGATAAAGAAATTAATGAAAATTTGAACAATAGTGAAGTAATAAAAAGATGGAATGAAATAAAAAAAGATGATAAATATATCTCTCGTTTAGCGAATGGAAGTCTAGAAGAGAAGAGTATAGAAGAGAATAGAGTAGAAGAGAATAGTATAGAAGAAACAGCGAGTGATTTTGACATTGATGAAATATTTGGTGATGCACATGTTTGATGAAATTCAAAAAATAATAGTACCAAATACATTATCATCATTTGAATATATGAAATTAGAAGAATTATTAAAAACATATAGTGAAGATGAAATATTAAATGCATATAGAAATGTTGGATATAAGCCAATAAATTATATTTCAAAAATCTTATCTAATAAAAAAATAATTACAGCTGATTGGTTAAATCATGAAATAGTAAATGAACCAATAGATAAAGAAACCGAAGATTTATTTGATGACTTCCAAAATTTTATTAAAGAATTTAGGGGGAATTGATATGGCAAAGAATGAATTGGAATGGTTGCATTCAAACAAGTGTAGATACTGCGGTAATGAATTATCATTTAGATCTAACTCGGAAAGAATCATTTGTAGATATTGTGGTAAAACAAATTACAAAAATAAAAAAGTTAAATTTGAAAATAAATTAAAAAGAAAAATATTAGAGGTGAAAAGAAAATGAACTATGCGGATATTGAAAAAGCTAATAGTCAAATTAGGACACTAGAAATAGAAAGAACTGATAAAAAAACTAATAAAAAAATTAAAAAAGAATATGCCGAAGTAAATCAAAGAATCAAAGCATTTAGAATGTGCTGCCCTGATGGATGTATTACAACGGAAATAATATCACCAATAGATGACATAATTGGCAACGGTATTATTATTATCAAAGCATGTGTTTGTGATGGCGATGGCAAATTATTGGGAACAGGATATGCAATGGAAGAAAGGGAAAGTTCATACATCAATCAAAATGCATTTGTAGAGAATGCGGAAACTTCAGCCGTGGGAAGAGCACTTGGAATGTGCGGATTTGGTATTGACACAGCAGTTGCAAGTGCCGAAGAGATTAAAAGCGAAGAACAAAAAGAATTGCAAAACAATTTGGAATTATTAGTACAAATTAAAAAACTAATGGCACAAAAAAAATTAACACCTGATGTTGTATATACACAATTCAATAAAAATAGTGCGGATATGAATTATGAAGAATTGCAGGATGTCATTATATGGTTGGAGAGTAAATAATGAAAGTAGATGAAAGCAATTTTGATTTATTACAAAAAGTTAGTGATTCAACCGATGTAGATTATGAAATTAAATGGAATGATGCTGAAAATATTGATGGTTATATTGAATTAGATGCATTATTAGACATGCTAAAAGATTTGTTATATGAGCTAGATGTCCAAAAAGAAAAATATGATGATTTAGAACATCAATACCATGAATTTGAAACTGATGTAAATGAAAATTATAAATACATTGGTGGATATGAACCTGATTGGCATGATATTCAGGATCATAAACCAAGTTGGTGGGCTGATAGATGGTAGGGAATGCAAAACAAATTATTGATTATCTATGGACACAGGACAAAGATAAAATATTTGAACTAAAAGAACATAAATCAAAAAGGACATTAAGTCAAAATGCTTATGCATGGAAATTAATAAATGAACTTGGCAATAAAATTGGTATGTCAAAAGAAGATTTGTATAAACAAATGTTAGAAGATTATGGACAATCAATTATAGTCAGTTTATTAGATGAAATAAATCCTGAATATTATTTCAAATATTATAAAAAAATTGGGAAAGGTAAAACCAATGGTAAAGGATTTAACCATTATAGAGTTTATAAAGGCTCTAGTGAATTTAACACATTGGAAATGAAATACTTTTTAGATGGTATTATTCAGGAATGCGAAAATGTGGGAATACCAACATTAACACCAAATGAAATAGAAAGGATGAAATTAGTATGAATAAAATTATTGTTTCAGGTAGATTAACAAAGGATGGCGAAACAAGAACAACTGAATCCGGAAAATCAGTTTATTCCGGTTCAATAGCTGTAAATAGAAATTTTAAAAATAAAGATGGAAATTATGATGCTGATTTTTTCAATTTTGTATATTGGAATATTAGTGAAAAATTTAACCAATATTTAAAAAAGGGGAAACCGGTTATTATAGAGGGAAATTTACAAAATAGAAGTTATGATGACAAAGATGGTAACAAAAGATATGTAACGGAAATTATAGTAGAAAGAATAGAATTAACCGGTGATAGCAAAAAAGAAGAAAAAACCGAATCCGTGCAGGAATTAAAACATACAACGGATTATGAAGAAGATGAAATAGTATTAACGGATGCTGATTTACCGTTCTAATTAACCAATAGTAACAAAGCGAATTTTATGGTTTTATTCATATAGTCCCCCGAGTTCAACACCATTTTTATCGCTTTGGGTGGTGTTGGAAATCCTAAGGGAATAAAGGAGTTATTATGCTAAAAGAAAAAATTGAAAATACATTAGATAAAATAAAAAAATCTAATTTTGTTAGATTAATAAAATCTAAATCCATAATAAAGGATCTAGAAAATCAAATAGGGGATTTGGTAAAAGAAAAACAGGCATTAATTGACAAAAACAGGATATTAAATTTAGAAAACAAAAGATTTGATAGACATGAAAAGAAAACCAATGAATTTAAAAAGGAAATCAAAGAATTAAATAATTTATTAGAAACATCTAAAAAATTTATCAAAATATTAAAAGATTCACAATCAAAATTGGAAAGTGAATTATTTGAAACACAACATGAAATGGCTAGATATAAAATCCAATGTGAAGAATATGAACATCAAATTGAAAAATATAAAACTGAAGGTAGATATTTAATTAAAAAAGTAAAATCCGGCAGGACACCAAATACAATTAAAACTAAAATATCAAAACCAATGTCAGGTAATGTTGTTAGATACATGAGGGATGAACATGAATAACAATTATTTATCATTAGAAGATATTGAAAAATTACATGATGTTAAAACAGCTAATAGAATAGTTTGTAAAAATTGTGGACATACAATGAACATATCTAATAGCAGGGATAAAAGGATATGCACACATTGCGGTAAATATGTATTTAGAGATGATAAAGAAGAATTTAAATATAGAATGTTAAATAGTTATAAAGGGGCAAGAAAGGATGTGTAAAAACCTCACCTCAAACAGCCCCTTTATATATAAAAGGAGTTATAAATGAAATTTGAAGATATGATAAATACCATCCAATTGGGTGATTGCTATGAATTAATTAAAAATATACCGGATAATAGTATTGATTTAATAATTATTGATCCACCGTATGAATATACAACCGGTGGTCAAAATAATTGGGTATGTGAAAGACCTTATCATGACCAATATATGAAAGTCGCAACTAACAGGAATGAAATAATAAAAAAATATTTAGACAAAGGATTTGATTATAAAAAAGCAAATGTATGGGCTGATAAGGAAATATCTAGATTAGATATAAGCCATATTAGTAGTGGTTTCAATTTAGAATTATTAGATGAATTAGATAAAAAAATGAAACACATATACATATACATTTGGTGTAGTAAATGGCAAGTTGAACCATTATTAAAACATTATATGGATAAAGATTGCAATTTTGATATATTGACATGGCATAAAACAAATCCAACACCAACAATGAATAACACATATGCTAATGATACCGAATATTTGATTATGGCTCGTGAAAAGGGAACAACAAAATTATACGGTGATTATGATTCTAAAAGAAAATATTGGGTTACATCTACAAATACAAAAGACAAAGATTTATTCAAACATCCAACAATAAAACCATTATCAATAATAAAAACATTAATAGAAAATTCAAGCGATGAAAATGACATTGTATTAGATTGTTTTTGTGGTTCAGGTACTACATGTGTAGCTGCAAAGGAAACAGGTAGAAGATTTATTGGAATGGAAATTGATCCTGAATACCATAAAATTGCTGTGAATAGATTAAATGGCATAACCGCCGATGGACAATTAAGTTTATTTACTAATATTGAACAATTAGAGGTGAATGATGGAAATTAGATTATATAAGCTATTAAAACAATACAAATATAGAATGACAAAACAACAATACAAAACAATAAAAGGTCAAATTAAATCAGGGGATTATGATGGTGCATTGAAAGGAATTAGTAGATTATGAACATTCAATATGCAGTTGAAAAATTAACCGAATTATTAATAAAACAGGATATAAAAGATAAACAAATTGGACAAAGGGAATTAATTAGCAAAGTTGGTGCATATAAGAGCCTTATTGATTTATTAAAGGAGTTAGAAAATGAATAATAAAAGAAGTGTATTAATACAAACTAAAGATGGTATAGAAGGTAAAATTGAATATATAGGAACCATGAAATTATTAGATATATTAATAAATAGAATTGATAAAACAACCAATTATGAAGACTGTAAAAATTATTGTTTGTTATATAAATTTATTTATGAAATGTTAGGTGATAAAGAAAATGAATAAAGGTTTTTATGAAAGATGCAAAAAAGTAGTTTCTAATTTAGAATTAACTTATGAACAGGGAATAGCA
>Ga0247610_10001806_pt1 | contig 25778 bp, 22 predicted proteins | sample 174DNAGHGhighgp2_FD_193483 | JGI IMG/M metagenome (GOLD analysis project Ga0247610, IMG submission 193483) | Sheep rumen microbial communities from Palmerston North, Manawatu-Wanganui, New Zealand - 1742 DNA GHGhigh gp2 | ecosystem: Host-associated > Mammals > Digestive system > Stomach > Rumen...
CGGCCATCGGGGCCTGGAAGAAGGCGTATCTCAAGGGTAAGAACGCGCTGTTTACGCTGCTCATCTTCGTGGGCGCGCCGATTGCGCAGACAATCTACGGCATGTTGCTGATGATGTACATCCTGAATAAGTCTCAGGCGGCTCCGGCCAACTGGGCTGCATACCTGGGTGTCGGCATCTTCGGTGGCATCGGCATGATGGCATCTGCCTGGTACGTGGGCAAGTCGGCGGCTGACGCCTGCAACGCCCTCGGTGAAACCGGCAAGGGCCTCGTGAACTACCTGATGGTCTTGGGCGTCGGCGAAACCGTCGCACTGTTCGTCATGGTGTTCTCCATGATGCTCGTGTCGTAGGGATTGTGGCGGGGCAGTGCCCCGCGTATGGTGTCATCCCCGCGAAGGCGGGGATCTCCTTTTCAAGAATAGCGGGGCTATGCCCCGCACCCTTTTTTTTATAATTGGACTGCGAAAAAAATCTATGGACCGTAAAGACGAAATAATCTTGATTCAGGTGCGGCTTCTGCGGCTTGCCGCCAAGACCTGGCATAAGGATATGCCGGAGGTTGCGAAGTTGTTTCGTCAGTACAAGGTTTATGACTTTATGCAGGACATGTACGAAGAGTTCCATGTGCAAGGTGATTCGGCAAGCCTCAATGAGGTTGAGACCTACTTAAAAAATCAAGGGGTGGCAGTATGAACGATATGGCGGCGTTTGTTCAGAATTCGTCCATGGAAGATAAAATTGAATTTGCCATGTGCCTGCTTGCGCAGATGTCCATACGCGATTTGATGGACAGGAATAATTGTGGCATGACAGACGCCGTTGCGGACTTTATGGAATCGACGACCGCCGTTTGCCTGTTTGACAAGGAAACGGGCCTTTGGGAAAATGGCCCCGATTACATTGTAGGCGAATACGAACAGGAAAAACGTCGGGCCCTGGCCTAGATTTCCCTATGGATAAGGACAAAATTCAGCATAAGGAACTTGCCGCGGGCAGGTGGGCTGAAATGCCGCTTGCGCTCCAGATGTTGAACATCGGCAGCGAGATTTCCCGTGCGAACCGCTGGAAATCCAAGGGCAACCAGAACCAGGTTGAACGGGCTGTTTTCAGGGGCCTGGAACTGATAGACTTGACCATAGACGCACAACGTGGCAAGCACAGTCTCAAGGAATTCACCCGTATGCGCGAGGCTGTCTGCGATTATTATCTCGGCGAAAACATCTACAACTCCACAGGAAAAGGACGGAAATGTAGCCTAGATCTGATGTTGGGACAAACTATTTTTGCGAAAAACCCTTGACACTACCGCGAAATAATCCAACGGGATTTGGGGTATGAGCTCGCTCGCGATGCTCGCTCTGAGGCATGAGTGAGGCCTTACGGCCTTTGAGGTAAATTAGAACGCCCCGTCACTTAAAAGTGGCGGGGTGTTTCTTTATAGACATTAGGGATTCTTTACGAATTCAAATTATCCAACAGCACCTGTTTACCAGGACTTTCCCGTTCAACACTCTGGAAGACTTCGCTTAACTTCGATAGATTTTCCAAAGTCTTTCTATCTGATTTCAAGTTCACGATGGCGTCAATCAACACCTTCGGTGTGATACTTTCCACAGGAACCATGTTGTTAATGCCGTATTTACGAAGCCGCATGGCATTGTCAATCTGGTCTTTACCCAAGGGAAGAATCAAGAATTTCTTGTTGTTATAGACACATTCCTTGATTGTCGCAAGGCCGCCATGTATAAGGGCGAATTCTAAGTTCGGAGCCGAAAGAATCGCTCGCTGCGGGACCCAGCTGGCAAAGATAATGTTGGACTGGTTCTTAAATTCAGTCCATTCATAATCGTTTATTAGTTTCGAACCAACGCCCAGAACCAAGCGATAGTCGTTCAACTCCGCAGAACGCATGGCCTCGCACATGCAATGGAATAGATGACGGGCCTTACCCTCGTAATCGAGAACCTGTGAACCGGCTGTTACAAAAATTAATTTTTTATTGCCTGCGCCTATTACAGTAGAATCTAAGACACTGTTTGTCGAAGAATTCAAATCCCTATCCAGAATGCAGGGTTCCACATAGTGAACTTTTTCACCAGGGTTGTAATGTGTGTATTCGTATTCGCGAGGACAAGGAATCAGTTCGTCAAAATACTGTAGGTCCTCTACAAAATCTTCAATATCAATTTCAGGATCTTGTAACAAGTCAACAAAGTCTTCTTCAGCGTCCAATGCAGCCTGTTTTAAATCGCCATATCTACAAAGATTCACCAACTTAAAAAATTCCGTCGGCGAAAAAGCCATCAAATTCTGTATTGCACGCATGGCTGGGTCTTCGCTGGGATGTCTTAAATATGTCGTGGTAATAACGACATTCACATCATAAATTTTGTGGATAAGCAAACTTTCTAAGGATGTAAAATAACCCGAGACGAGCAAGTCGGGATTGACATTTGTCATTGTTTGGTAAAAATGCAGAGCATCTTCATACAAGTCTTTATTTAATTTGTCCTTGTACCTGGCCAAATCTTCCCCTAACGCACTATATGCGATTGCCCAGATATGGTCAGGACGCCAACGTTCATTGGGGCTAGTGTGGCTTTCTGTTGTGTAGCCCAGCGGATAGATGTTTTCAAAAATCCGTGAATAGGGAAAAGAAGTGACCGCACCGTTAATGGCAATCGGGAAAGCTTTGACAACACCCTCGCAATCAACGATTCCCATATAATTAACGGTGTGACCGCTCTTGAGCATATCTTCTGCCCATTTCAACGTGGGTAGCCAGTGTCCCTGTTCCTTGTAAACATCGGGCCAAAAGAGAATTGTTTTGGGCATTTGATTACTCCTTACTCTGTAATGTTAATTTTAAATTGGACGAATCATATAGGTAAAATCTTTGGAATTGTCGAAAAGGTTCTCAAAGCCGCTAGATAATAATATTTCAACTTTGCCACTACTCGAATTGACAATCAAATAACGATCGTGTTTCTCAATGAATGTTGACGACGACACTACACGAACTGTAATTGTTGGAAAAACTCTTTTGCAACGTTGAGCGATTCTCTCCAATTCTGTTTTTATAGATGGCTTGGAATCATATACAGTGAGTGTTCTGCATGCAGATTCATCCATTAAGCGGAGAATATTCGATAGTAGTTCTATATTATCCTTTGCCGGTCTGTCTGTCACATACAGGTATTTATCATATACTTGTATGCTCATAGCATTTTGAAACAAAGATTTTAAATGTGCTATACATTTTTCTCTTGGTTCTTTAAAAAAGGAACCAGTGTAATTCAATTGCAGTTTCTCATTACCACTTATGTTCACATAAGGAAAATCGTTCCTACTCTCATTCAAAATAAGCTTCAAAGTTGTTTTTGTAGCCATATCTTCAAGAGATAAATCTGATGAAATACCACTTTTCAATAAACTCGCTTCCAGTTCAGGAGACATCTCTTTTCCTATGCGCTGATACTGCGCTTTATTGGCTAAATGAGGTTTGTAAAATGAAAAGAGGTTCTGTATCCTAGAACGGGACGCTTCATCAGGCGACATTGACCCAATATCTAAATATAATCGTAGTAATTCATCACTAAGAACAAGTTGAGGATTCATAACAATCAGCCTATTTCCAACAAATGAGACAAAGACGCATCAAAAAATCCAGATGGGAAGCCATTTGCAAAATGACCAGTTGATTCAATATTTATTTTTTGAAAATCCTCTTTGTACGAGGGTTTATAGAATAAGCAAACATTTTCCGAAAGAAAATTCTTTCGGAAAACCTCATATTGGATGCGATTTATTAAATGTTCGCAGTGAGTTTCAACAATAACCTGAATACCCTTCGAAGCTATAAAGGCTAAAAAATGACCTACTTCTGACTGTGCTGCAGGATGGAGGTGAATTTCAGGATTTTCAATCATAACCGTTTGTCCTGGCTTAGCTTGTAAACAAACAATAATGACCTTGGCAATATAGCTTACACCTGCACCTAATTGAGTCGGTTCAAGGTTATCCAATTCACCAAAACCATAAGAAACTTTCAGTTTTTCAGAAGATATTTTTTCAACATGCAAATTAACGTAAGAATCATTTAGTATTTTCTTTAGCCAGTAATCAACATTAAAGGATAATGTTTGAACACCTTCTTCTGTGATTAGTTTATCTTCTATAGGTTCGTTTTGATGTTTAAAGTAAGAGCTCATTACATATTCTGCCTCATCACCAATTTCAGTTGATTTGGTAATATTTTCAAAAGTCTTAGGCCCAGAACGATTTTCTGACAGGTAAAAAAATTCTCTATTTTTATTAAACGGAATCCTTTTTTTGGGGCACTCAACAACTTCATCATCCATAGTAACTTTGATGCCATTTAAAGAAATCTCTATTGCCTTGGCATTAAAATATCTGTTGTGAACTGATTCAAAGGCCCATCTTTCGAATAACTTTGAATCATCATTTATTGCATCAGAAAAAAACAGTATAGATTGTATAACTGACGATTTCCCAGAAGAATTGACGCCTGTTATTACATTCAGGTTTTTAAACTGAAAATTAGCCGAATGAATGCATTTAAAATCAGAAATTGTCAGAGATTCAATCATGTTCAAACTCCTTTTGCAATGCAATAATTGCGTTAAAACGTTCATTAACCCTTGTAGAGCTATCTACTTGCTTCGAAAAATCTGAATGGTAGAACAGATCTTTTTGTTTTTTTAAACGGACTAAAATTTCTTCTTTTCTAGACAGAAAATCGATCCTTTTACTAGAAAAGAAATATGACAACGATTCAAACAAAGCCATATTGATTGGCAATCTCTTTCCACTGCTATTTTTGAAGCGGAAAGCATCTTCTTTCATAACGGAATAACTATTTGTCATGCTGTCAGCAAATATAGATTTTAACAAAGAAATTTTTTCATCACTGAAGGAATTGATAATATCCATAATTTCGCCCAAAAAATCGTCTATATCACTTTTGTATTCAAGCTTGTTCAATTCAGGCCACTTTTGATAATACATGTAAAACGAAAGAAACCTTAGGATAATATAGCGGTCCTTCATTCTTTCTGGTTTGACGGATTTATCAATAGCATCCTGAAAAACTTTAGATTCTGCCAATTCTTTAAGCAAGGCCGTTGATTTTCCTTGATGCAACGCATTTCTCATTTCCTGGTGGTTTAACTTGACTCCACCACGATTCACTCTGTCAAAAATATCAAATTTGACCTTTTCCGGAGTTGGAGGCTGAATACGATATATGGTCATCTGAAAATCTTCTATCTTCCCCTGCATGATAAAAGAAAGATCCTTAAATCTTTTTCCCTTTTCTCCAATAAGAATATTTAATTCTGTAAGGGGGAAATCATTATTCATGTATTGGAATATAGCAGTCAAGCGTTGTCGACCATCAACAACCTGCAATCGCCCATCATTCTGTTCAAATAAATAGATAACAGGTAGGGGTATCCCCATCAAAATGGATTCTATCAGCTCGGACTTCTGCTTGGGACTCCAAACAAAAAGTCTTTGAAAATCTGGATCTATAATAAGTTCATTTCTTTCAGGTTCTGCTTTTCGTTTAAGTTGCAATAAAGGGAACTGATCTCGGGTGATTTTTACCTGAGCCGGATAAATAGGGTGATCCACCTCTTTTTCAAGAGTAGACGCATCGTCAAGGTCTGTATCTAAAAGCTCCTGTTTCATAATTCATCATTATTAATTGTAAATTATTTTTTACAACAAACTGACATATGCCAGCTCTGTATCAGGACTTTCACGAGCTTCGGTTATAGTTCGTACTAGGGAAAACTTAGATGCAAAAGATTTTTTATTTCTATGCATCTGCGTAGAAGACTGTAGATGTCTTTCGTGGATTATTATTTTTTTTAAACACTGTGACAAAAGCGTTTTCATGGACTTTTAGTTCCTTATACAACGAACAGCAATATAGTAATTCGCACCATACCCTGTAAATAAATACCTATCATCTTTAATTTTCAAAGCATTGTTTCCTTGATACTCTTCCATTGCAAAAGAAGCTATGGCAATATCACTATTTTTTTCATAGTTATTAAATCCTTTACTGTTTGACCAATCGCCTGCTGGAATTGCTGAAAAACCGGATTGGTTCGTGGAATCATTAATGGTCCAATAAATAGGATTGTCTATTTTAAGTTTGTTTCCAGCATCATCACCTAAAAAAGAAATCAGTCTTTCATATAGCCTTTTAGTAGGAAGAGACCAACCTGTAGGACAAATCTCCATTTTATAGACAGCATTGTTCGTAAAAGATGATTCGTATAATCGCCCATAAGTAGAACAGTCGCCTTCTTCTAAACTCCTCCACTCGCCACCTCCGCACACTGATTTGCCCGCCCATATGGTACCAACCGTATCCTCGGGAAGATAGTTCAGATTTTGAGCCATCCAAACCTGTGTGCCTATTGTTACAGTTTTATAGATTTGCCCGTCCCGAGGGTCTGTCAAAGTATTATTATTTGCATCATAGCCATCATTCAATGAAGATGAACTTTCCTCTGACGAAGATGACTCATCGATGCTTGATGAACTGATATTACTACTAGATTCTATTGTAGAACTAGAGGAATCTATTTTCTCGCTACTGCTAGACATCTCCGAACCTGAAGATCCTTGAACATCGCCACTTGAAGAATTCAGTTTGTTATCACTTGATGACGAAGCAACTGCTACAGATGAAGAGGATTCTTTTTCACAATTGGCTGGGTCTAGTACATATGTTTCACCATCTTCGCAAAGATACAGTTTGGATTCTTCGCTGCTGCTAGATTCAACAGGTTCCTCTGAACTAGAAGAGGAATCGTCGTTGTCGTAATCGGACGAACTGGACAGCTCGTCACTGTCACTACTCAAAATGACAGGATCTACTGATGAACTAGATTCTTCGCTTACGCTCAGAATGACATTGTATGAAGATGATGAACTGGATTGCTTCGTTACACTCGCAATAACACTGCTGGACGACGAACTGTTGCTAATAGGAATCCAAGAGCCGTCTTTACAGATGTGTTCAACATCGCTGTCGGCAGGTTTGATAATCTTTCCCTCGCTGATCGAGTCACAGGGAATTTCTGAACCGTGAGAGTCTGAACTATTCTCATTTGATGGAGAAGTAGAATTATCGCCACCACAGGAAACAATCAATATGGAAAGAAGTAACGAGTAGAGAATTTGCTTATACATTAGTTACCTCCATTCTGTGTTTTTCCCATACGAGCTGTGTAGCTTAGGTGGATGATCACATCCTCAATTTTTGACAAATTAAGTGAATGACTGGTTCCCTCGTCATTGTCCCTTGTGTTGTCAAAACCCGTGATTTCAAGAGACCATTTGGAATCAACAGCACCCGCCCCTTCAAAGGGCAAGAACTTGTCCGAGCCAAAACGGAAATCAAATTTTCCTGATTCTTGATGAGCAGTACTCGTCGCCATGGTCTGGGTACCGATACGATTACCGATTTTGTCTCCGATTCCTTTCAAATCAAGAAAATTCTCGGTTAAGGACAATTGTGCGTTCAAGTAATGGCCCCTGTAATCTGGAGCAATTATTTCTACTCGGACATCCCTGATTCGTCTAAAGTATTGATCCGGGAAGTCTTTGGAGAATAGGGATTCAGGAATGGTGAAAGTACAATCTTTGCCGTCTCTTAAATCAGTCAAAGGTTCTTGTGGATGACCAAGGTCATCATCACCACATCTATTTTCCAATTCCCACAAGCTTACCGGCCTCGTTATCTCCAGTTCATTCCTATCATTTTCAAGGAAAGCCACTTCCATGGCATGCAAGTCGGCAAGCAGTTTTTCGCCGGCAAGCAAGCCACTATACAGGCCGTCCCAGTAACTGCCACTGCCCTTGATGAACGACTTGGCCGATTTGGGATTCTCTTCGGTATCGCCAATTTCAAAGTGGTAGCATTTTTCCGCTTTTCTGGCAACCTTTACTGCCAACTGGAAGAGTATTTTGTATATCTTGCCTATTTCAGTCTTGAGCCACTTGTAAAGTTCCTTGTTGGTGTACTTTTCGGACAAGTGCTCATACATTTCGTCCTTCAGCTCGATTTCTCTTTCAAGGTTTTCCACCTGTTTGTTGATGTAGTCAATCTTGATTTGATCCACGAGCTTTTTCTTCTGGACGACCTTGATTTGGTTTGCCTTGGCGGTCTTCTGCATAGTCCAGGACTGCTCGGTGCGTTCCTGTTCGCTGAGGAACTTGCTGATGGCTGATCCGACCTGCTTCTGGGCGAACTGGGATGCCTTGCTTTCGGCCTTGTTGATGAGCATTTCTGCAATCTTTGCACCGCCATACGAAATGGAGTCAAAAGAGGGGCCGCCAAGACCGTTCATAATGGCTCCAATGCCAAGGTCAGGAATCTTCGCTGCAACGGAAGCAGCCTTCCTGACACTTTCGACGCCTTCCTGGACTTTCTTGATGCCGTCCATGGCCTTTTCGTACTTGGATTCCTTCTCGCTCTTCTTGAAGAATCCTGTCTGCTGTTCCTGCTCGGCCTGGAGGGTTTCCTCTTCGGTCTCGGTAGTTTCCAGTTCCCGTTCCAGTTCTGTCACTTCCATTTCGGCCAAGGTCTTCTGGAGCATCAAGGCGGTCTTTTCATGGTTTACTCGCAACAGGGCCAACGTCTCGTAATCGTACTTTTCGAATGCAGAAAGCAAGTCCCTACCCATCTGCTGGATGTCGCGAACAATTTCCTTGGCTTTTTCCACCATCACCTTGAAGCGGTAATAGGGCAATGCCGAGGACGCGTCGGCTAGGGCTTCGCTGATAGAAACTCCGCTCGCCTTTGCCTTTACAAGCATCGCGGGGTCGATGGGTGGTGCGAACAGGGCAAGAGTCCGCTTTACGCCTTCGATGTTCAGGCTGTTGCGGATTTTGTACAACCTGTCGGCCACGGTATCCCAGTAGCCCATCAGAGTCTCGTTGCGCGGCACGTTGAAATAGAACATCATGCCCGTAGTATTGGCCAGTTGCATGGTCTTGCCAGGAAGCAGACGTTGAGGCGTCTCCTTTTCGCGGCACTTGCCGGTGAGCATGGTGTCCTCGTATGTAATAAAGGCATTGTTCATCACATCATTGCCGTAATTTAGCAAATCTATGACCTTGAGCTTCGATTTATGTTTTGGGTCGGGAACTTCGGCACTCTTAGGGCCAAGGATTTCTGCAGCCAAAACATACATTTGCACAGCCAAATTAACCGATTCGGTAGTATCCTGAGTAAACAACTGATCACCTAGGCCTATCAAGGCATCAAGGTATTTCATCACCACATATTTCTGGTAGGCGACAGGCCTGTAACGGGCAATCATCTGCGGGTCAAAGGGGTCGTTTTTCCAGCGGTCCTGCAAAAGGAGTATGGCCTGGCGATCTGGCAGGGCATCGTGGGGTGTCGGGAATGACAAATCCGAAAGGATGGATTTATCAGCATCCTGGTTTGCGAAGAAGGGCAAGAACTTCCAATATTTTGCCCCCTTGGGCAAGTCGCGGACAAAACGTTTTGTCCGTTCGTAGTTGGACAAGTCTATACGCGGGTCGAACACCAGTTGCAACCAGTTCAGGGCAGCCTCGTAATTCTGTTCCGAGAGCATCTTGTCGGCCAAGAGCATCGGCACGAAGAAGAACAGTTCCCAGTTGTAGATAGATGTTGCCGAACCCCAGCTGAAATCTACCGTTGCAGACGGGTACGGTTCCGCCACTAGTGCAGTGGGCATGTAGCTGTTTTCGAAAAGCGTCTGGGACAAGTCCCATGCCTGCCAATCACCCGCCGTGTAATAGCCGAGATAGACACTGAAATAATAATTGTAGTAAGAATATGAATAGTAGTAGCTGTCTGAAACGGGCAAAGCCTCCGTTTCTCGGTTATAGAGCCACTTTGTGCCTCCATGCACAAAACGCCTGTGGAATTCGCTGGCCTGGGAATTGGAAACCTGTTCCACTCGGTAATTGGCGATGCTATTTGCCCCTGCACCACCATCGCCTGAAACGGTGCGAACCAAGTAGGTTCCCTTGGAGTCCATAAGGAAGAATGTTGAATCCTTGCCTGTAAGCATTCCCATATTTACTGAATAGAGTTTATAAAGCCCTCGCGTATGGCTAAAAATGCTGGTTCCATCTGATAGAGTGAGATAAGCAACTTTACTTTCAAAAACATTCGCCTTCAATATGCAGCCTGTGGGTGCAAAATTGGAAACAAGGGTTCCTGAAGAATAAGGTGCACATATTGATGTTGCAGAATCCGTTCCCTGCTCATCAAGGGTTATCGTTCCTATGGAGGCAACAAGTTGTCCATCCTTGAATGATCGTTTAGTCTCCTTTTTCAAGATAAAGGAATTTGCCGCATTGTTTACATTCTCTTGCGATATTCCATCCTGCTGTGAAGAAAGGGCTGTCGAACTATCCGAGGTTACGGGAATCGCCACATATTTGACATCGTCTTGATAGACCGAATAAATCCTCTTGATTTGAAGAGATAGAGTATCCGAATTGTCCGAGTCGTCCACAAGGAAATAGCGGTCTGTCAATTCCTCATTTTCTCCCAGAAGGAAATCCAGTTGTTCTTCGGAAACATCATAGACGGCCTGTTTACCGACTTTCGTGCCATTCCATTTCGTTCCTGTGTAACTTGACCACTTCAGCCGAATTTCTGCATAATACTGAATAGTTACTGCGGCTTGTTGCCCTCCAGTTTCTCCTGTCTTTTTTTGCTTTTGTCCTGCTACGACTTGTAACCACAGGATATAAAGGCGTCCGTTGAGGAATGCTGGCTGAGCAAAAGGACCATCAATTTCCAAAGGAAGTTCTTCCCACGGAGTCCAGCTTCCGCCGTACAGTGCCGTGGCCTCGTATTTGCGGTAATAGTAGGCGTGGGGTTCGCCACGGGTACGACCGACAATGTGGAGCGTGTAAAGGACTCCAGCAGCACTCCCGCCGTCCTGCTTGCAAGCTCCAATGATATCCATTTCAGAGGTGTCACACACTTTTTTCAGGTAATCGCCCAAGGCTTCTGTCATGGCATTCTGGTCGTTCCCTATTTCGGCAAGGCGTTCCTCCAGTTCGAGGAAGAATGGTGTCTTGTCTTCACGCAGGTCGCCATCTATCCAGTTTTCGGGATAGAGGAATACCTTGCGATTCGCCACCCAAACCTGGAAATTCTTCATCCACTCCCATTGTTCCTTTTGGGTGTCATTTAGCGTGTAACTTCCTTCCAGTCCCATCAGGGCCCGTTGCACGAACAATTGGATACAGGACACGGCCTGAACTGTGCGTGAAATGGCCATGTCGGGTTCCATCTTCACGTCCATCAGGTAATAGGAGTATATGTCGTTTTCATCGACAAAGACCGATGGATAATAGGATGCCGTTCCCGGCATCTGGGAATCGTTACATACGACTGCGGCAAGGACATCCCGTTTCAGTTGCCGGATTTTATCGTTCACCCCCTGGATAAACTTGTTCCATTCCGAGTTGGTTTTAGTTTGACGTAAATTTTTTTCAAATTTTTCAACAGAGAGAGAATAGACGACATCATTGGCGTCCAGCAACTTTTCCAAATCGCCCGGAAGCGTATTGGTCTTCTTGTAAAGATAGAGCAGGTCTGCAAATTTACACCATGCCGCAGGTGAGTCTATGTTCACGGACGTAATCAGACCATCTTTGTTTTGTTCATAGACGATTCCCGCCTTTGTAAACAACGCCACAGCGGACTCGCTTGAAATCAGGAGTTTTTTGTCGAGAGTTTCAAGGCGGTTCAATTCGTTATACTTATAGACCTCTCCTAGAATCTGTGAAGACGCCGCAAAGGCGTAGACTACATTTTTTATCGTCTCGTACCTGTTGACATTGGCAATGGCAAAAGAAGACCAATTCCATTCAAAGCCCATATCTAAAGTTTGCGTAAACTGGTAGAGGGCCGCACAACGGAATATGTGATTGCAAAGATTATTGATTTGGGGATTTTCAGCAGAAATCTTCGATTGCCATACATCCCAGTCTGTTTCAGAATCATTTTCACTAGTGTGTAATGTTTTAAGCAAAGAAAGCAAGACTTCGGTATCTACTGAGAACTTTTCAGATAGAAGGGTCAAAAGGCGTTCCGCCTGTAGCTCCTCCGTCAGTTTTTCATAAAAAACGACTTCGTTTGATATAGCAGAATACCATGGATAATCCGATTCTTTACTAACAGAAAGATTCCAGAACAAGTTTGCGAATATCGATTCGATTGAATCTTTATAAGCCTCTGTTATTTCTTCGGGCTTGTTCTTCCAACTGTTGAAAACGTCTTCCGCGTCTTCCTTCCCCAAAGACTTCATGATATTCAAAATTGAGGTTTCGTAATCTATCGCGGAGACACCATCGACTTCTGTTGTCGCCATACACTCGTCAATGGACGCCTGTATAGCGTCACCAACCTCCTTGGCAAATTCAGCAGATTCCTCATCCGCCATTGACTGGGGATCGAGAATCGATTTTAAATCACTAACGGAAAGAGAAGATTTATTCAAGATTTCCAGTTCATCGATGGTTGCGTTACAAAATTCGCGACTGCCGAAACCAACAGGGAAATTAATTTCACTCAAGAAGAAATAATCGTCGACAGAAAGGCCGTTCCTTGAAATCCAGAGATTGTATTTGTAAAGGATATTCAGGCCAGTTTCAAGAGCGTCAGATGCTGTTGGATAGGTCTCTGGTCTCCAGCACTTTTGCAAAATCAAAAGGGCATCTTGAAGTTCGATTTCAAGGCAAATTTTGGCGGCTGTCGCAAGCTGGTAACGCAACTCTTCATTATTTCTTTTCGATTCGTCAAAATCACTGCCATATTCGTCAAACAGCGAATCAATGGCGAAAATGCTCTTGAGATCGTCAATTGTCAATGTGATTTTGTCAAGAAGAAGCGCAGCCTCCTGCGTAGTTAAGTCAAGCCTTGTTTTCAATTCCTGAATATCAACCAAATCATCCGGATTACAATTCCATGTCTTGGCAACATCTTCTGTACTCCAGCCCAAAGTGGCACGACGACGGACAAAAACGGACAGATTACAGAAAAAATCTTTCTTCTTGTTCGGGTCTTCGAAATAAATCTTATATCCGTTTACATCGGCCAGCTGGAATGATTCTGAATCGACATTCAGCGCCGCTCCACACCCGGAGAATACATCAGATGTGAAAATTTCCGCAAATTCCTCGTATGTAATTTTCGCCCTGTCCAGAACAAAGGCCAAATTACAAAGGACATTGAACCATCTTGTTTCAGCTTCAATTTGTCTTGACTTATCAGGGAAGAAAATTCCCTGATTTCCATTATCTTCCAATCCCCACAGCTTTGAAGGTTCGATTTGATTTTGGTCAAAATCAGTAGATAGAACGGCCTTCTGATTTGCTTTTAAAAGTACCGCATGATTTCCATCTAGATGTAATTTATGAGCAACCTGACATGGGTTCAGTGACAAATTATCAAAAATAGAAACGAGCCTATCTGCATAAAAATTTCGTGGAAGGCTTAACGGGAAACACCTGTCGTCAAGCACTTGCATTGCAGATTTGTCAATATCCAATTTCGAATCCCACTTGCACGGATTCGCCCTTAAATCCGCCACTGTAGCGTCATCAGGAGTCTGGTTGCAAAGAGGGATTGCCCGTTCTTGAATGGAACTCCTGTAAACAAGGCTTTCCAACAATTCGATAGCCAAGTCAATTGTAGGAAGAGAAACCTCCGCATTGGCCTTTGTCATTAGAAGGTTTTTCACATCGGGACGTCGGCTAATAAACCGGCCGTATGCGTGTCCCTGCTTTAAGAATTCCAACAAATCCAATAAATAAGCGGACGCACTCAAAATGGACTGGTTCTGGGTTCCCGTATTTCTGTTGATTCGCCCGAATAGAGTTTTCCAGTTGGCGAAACTCTTACTTTTCAAGCGACTTGTCGCCACATTGGAAGTGCGGCTCAATTTTAGAAGTTTGGATGCCTTAGGATTAGACGCTGTATTTGTTGCAGTGGTTTCGTTTGTTTCTTGCAGCCCTCGAGGTATCGAAATGATTGTATTGTCTGCTTCATTTAAACTTCCATGATACCGTTCAATGTCTAACGTAGCGTTTGCCACAAAATTTTTGGCAAGTCGATGGATATTTGTTGCTAGCTCCTTGTCACCCATGCCAAGGCCATGCTCTGCCACAAATCTTTCTTCATCCATCAGGGCAATACTAGAAGCCGATTCAAAACCATTTTTTATAAGATAGGCTATCGCTTCGGGATTATTGGTCAATCGATAAAGACGCTGTATAATCTTAATTTTCTTGATTTCGGTTTCGTCAGCTTCTGCCAAGGGACTTTGTGAATCTTGATTATGCTTAGCTAATGAGTTTTGCAGGAACAAATCTATGTCGGAACTATTCAGGTCAAAATCCTTCCAAGCGTCCGATTGGAGTTTTTGAACCAAGGCATTCCATGATTTTTCGTCATCATCTGTAGAAGAAAAGCTATTTTCAAATTTGGAATTTAATTCCGTCTGCGGAAATTTGGCCTTTAGGCGCTCTTTCAAAGTTCTTACCGCAATTTGTTTTTGTTCCTCGGCAGTTGTGCCTGGGAACTGGTCAAGAGGAAGTGCCAATGCGACATCATGACACCAATATGAATATCGCTCTGCAGCATCATTAACCGCTCTACACCAAAACGCTGTAGTATTTGCGGAAAAATCATTTACCTGTTCATCATACTTTAGCAAGTATTCCAATTTCCATGCACCGAGTTCGTCATCTTTTGTAACATCTTTATCAAGTTTGGCGATAGGTTTATATTGACAATTTTCCGCATGGAGCAAAGTGTAGATACTTACTACTAAATCTGGGTACCAATTGCAAAAATCTCCCAAATCAATCAGAAATTTCAAGTCATCAACTTCTGAAGACGAAAGAATGGAATTTGATTTTTCTTGCCTTTCTATTAAATCGCGATAATTGGATTCTGATTCAGTAAATTCATCAAGAAGAAGTTGAAGACGATCTTTAACAGAATTAAGACTTAGCAATGTCGGACGTCCTCTTCGTCCTTCTTTCTTTATTGAATTAGGAATAGCAGTGTCACTACTTTGTAAAGTCAATTCCTTCGTTAAGAACATGTACAAAACAAAAAATGCAGAAAAAGTATCTTCTTGTTCTTTTGCAACATTTATTGATTTTTGAAGATTCATCCAAATTGTACTTTTGAAATCTTCTGCAGAAAGGGTAGAATTTATCGCATTTTCTGTAATTGCACTTTTTATTTCTTTCTTACATTCCTCTAATCCAAAAGTCAAGAGTGTTGAGACATCAACAACATCAGTATTTAAGATTAAGGGGTAAAGATATTCGGCACATGTAAATACAATTTCGTAATTTTCTTCATCAGTTAAATTTGTTTTGGGATTAAACGCACTCTTAAGACCTTCCACGGAATTCAACATCTCATGAGCAAGTTGAAAAGCCTTAAAATAAGCGTAAACTTTAGATTGTTCAAGACTTTCACGACCAATAACCAATGGCAACTGTGTATTAGAAGCAAGAAATTCAGAAATTTTATCCTGTGCATACTTTTTGATTGTTGCGTTATTATTAATTACCGTCTGATAGTAGATTTTCAGGACATCATTCAGGCTTTCAAATTCTGATTTTACGGGCTTATCTGTTTCAAGGTCAAGAGCGAAATTTATTTCTTGAACAGACTGACCATTAAAAACAAGTGGTGCAGAATAGAATGTCTGCGGGAGATTGCTTTCTGGTGTTGTTCCGCCTTGTCCGTACTTTACTTCCGCAAAAATGGACGCCTTGTCCTTACCTTTAGCTTCTTTGCCATCCAGCTTAAGCCCCAGGGGAATGGATGCGGCACTGTAGCCAATTTCATAATGCCCAAAAGCATCTGTTTCCGTAGGCGTTCCAAGCATCACTTTTTCGAAAGTGCCATACGACGAACCTGTAGCAGGCTCCTTGTAATAAAGGCAGAATGCAGCAACGCTGATGTTATCTTTCAGGGGGTAATTCAGCGTATTCTTGACAGTTCCATAGACTTTGCATTCGTCGCTAGCCAAAGACGCTGGAATGATGTTCAAAATGACTTTGACGCTATGATTTACAGAAATTGGAGCAGGAACATCGTAGGTCGTCAGTTCCTGTCCACTCAAATCTCGCACAACAATCCGTAAATTCGGAGATGTCCTCGTTACGCCTTGCTTTTGGAACGCCGTCTTTTCGTAAGTGCAGCTAAAATAACCGTTGGTATTTAATGTCGTCTGTTTCAACAATACAGGCTGGTCGTTCCACACATCATAGACATAGACAGTTCCCGCTTGCAGTGGTGTTGCCGGATTGCAGAGAACGACCCCACTGATGCTCCATACATCATCGGTGGAGACGTTGGCTATATCAATTGTACCCAGTTCAAAAGGAGTTTCCATGGCAGCGTAGGTGTCCGATTCCCACAGAATGTTGTCCTGGTAATCGTAAAGGCGAATGACCAAATTGGGATGGTCTATGGATGTATCTCCTTTTTGAAATTGTGAGGAGGAAAAAACGAGAGTGTAGGAACCGTCTTCAGAAATTCCACATTCCGCTATCTGTTCCAGATTCCCATCCGCAAGCCTGTTATAGGCTTTCAGATTACCCTGATTGAACGGAAGCCCATCATTCAGAAGAATACCGGAAATGGTCCAAGTGTAGGGAACAGGATAGGACATATTTTCACTCCTTGTATAGTTATACTTTCATAAATATAATCTTTTTTCGGAAAAACTTACACACAAAGCCTTTTTTGCATTAAAAAACAACCGGCTATGGTCGTTTAAGCATAAATTTGGGAGATTTCGCGTTAGGGATAGTGACCCCTTGGGGCCGAGACCCGCGCAGCGGGGCTTGGTTGCAAGAGCAACGCGGGGGTGCCGCAGGTGCGCACGGGTTGCCTTGCAATATAGCCCGACTCACACGACAGTGTGGGGAACGCCCATAGCAAGCAATCCGATGCCGCGTTCGAAGACTGCAAGAAGCAGACCGAAGAACGCATCCACAAGCTCCTCTCCATCAAGGGTCACCGCACTGTTAACGATATCCATCGTGAACTCGGTAACATCATGTGGGAATACGTGGGCATGGCCCGTAACGAGGCCGGCCTCAAGACCGCCCTCGAGAAGATTCCGGCCCTCCGTGCCGAATTCTGGGAAAACGTCAACGTGCTCGGCTCCGAAGGTTCCTTCAACCAGAACCTGGAACGTGCCGGCCGCGTGGCTGACTTCCTCGAGTTCGCCGAAGTCCTCACTCTCGATGCCCTGCACCGCAAGGAATCTTGCGGCGGCCACTTCCGCGAAGAAAGCCAGACTCCGGAAGGCGAAGCCAAGCGCGACGACGAGAACTTCTGCTACGTGGGTGCCTGGGAGTACAAGGGCGACGGTGTCGCACCGGAACTTTCCAAGGAACCTCTTACCTTTGATAACGTCCACCTCGCTACTAGGAGCTACAAATAATGAGCGGACTGAATTTGACTTTGAAGATTTGGCGTCAGAAGGATGCCAAGACCAAGGGACAGTTCGAAACTGTCAAGATCAACGATGTTTCCCCGGACATGTCCTTCTTGGAAATGCTGGACATCGTGAACGAAGAACAGATGAAGCAGGGCAAGGAAGGCTTCGCCTTCGACCACGACTGCCGCGAAGGTATCTGTGGCATGTGCTCCCTCTGTTCAAAGGGAATACCTTTGTCAATTTTGTGGACATTTTTCAAGATTTATGCATACCAATTGTGTAAAGTCGCTTCCGCATTTGCGGGAGCGGCTTTTACATAGTGGGGGAGTTGCTTGAACTTTTGCTTTTGTTACAATGTCACTTGTGTTGAGCTGCGGGGGCAAATGTCCGGGCGGTTTTGTCACTTGTGCAAAACGGCCCGGTCTTTTGCCGGAGTGTCTTTTACACTTATACGAAGAAGCCTGAACATTTGGCCGAGCACCTTCACCGCTTAGGTGATGGTGCTGGGGCATTTGCTGGAGCGGCATTACCACGGTGATGAAATTGCTTGGGATTTTGCGCGAGTGGTTTCACCACTTGTGCAAAGGTCCTCGGACAATTGCATAAGCGCTTTCTCCACTTGTGCAAAGGCGCTTGAACTTTTGCGGGAGTATTTTTTACAAGGTGAAGTAGGTGCCTGGACTTTTGCCGGGGCGTGTTGCATTCTTGTGTAAAGGGGCCCGGGCAAATGTCCGAGGGGCAACACTACTTATGCAAAGGCACTTGAGCATTTGCCGGAGCAGTTTCATTACTTATGCAAAGACACTTGAACTTTTGCGGAAGCTGCATTTACAAGGTGACATTGATGCCAGGACATTTGCAGGACCACCAACCACACTTTTGGGCTGCTTTTCGGGGCTTTTGCCCCCTTACCACCAGAGTTTCAGGCGCAAGTAGTCGATGGCCTGGTGCGAGAGAATCCACCAGAGCGTGCGCTTGCCCGCGAAAATCTTCGCTATCCCTGTCATGCCGGGGCGGAACCACGGGGGAGTCGCCCGCACGAACTCGCCGCGCACGGCGAAGGTGTTCTCCTGGTCCTTGACGCTTGCCGTCGGGTTCATGAGCGTGGTGCGGAACCTGTACACGTAATCGGGACGGCTCTTGATGGCCATGAAGCCCTCGCCGCCAAGCCGCACGTTGTTCACTTCGAGTTCGCTTACGTCGGCCTCCATGTAGATTTCTTCGATGGATGCCAGCTGGAACAGCTCGCCGCCCTGGTTCACATGTGACCCCACGCGCTTTTGCAGGTCGCCCTCGATGACCACCGCGCTGTCCGATTCGCAGCGCACCACCGAGCGCGAGAGCTTGTAGCGCACCGTCTTTAATTTCGCCAGGGTCTGCGAGAGCTTGGCCTGCTGTATGCGAAGGTCGGCCAGTTGCCTGTTCGCCTGGGCCTTCTGTATTTCGCGGCGGTTGTCCTGCTCCTGGGCCATTAGGTCGGCCTCTTCTAGCTTGAGTTCCTTCTGGTCGAGTCGCAAGAGCTCGTCGCCCTTGTACACGATGTCGCCCGGCTTCACCTTCACGCTCTGGATGAACCCGTCGAAGGGGGCGCTCAGGTAGGTGATGTGGTCGGTCTTGAGCATGGCCGGGGCGCTTACCCTGTAGGGGATGGGCACCAGTGCCGCGAAAAGCACGAACGCCGTAAGCAGAATGCCCAGCAGTTTTGCCCAGGTGTGTTCGTGGCCCAGCAGCTTGGCTAACCCCTCCCGCGCGGCACGGGCGAACCTCTTGCCGAACCAGCCGCTCTTGCGGTAGAGTTCGTCTATCCTTGCGCTAGTGAGCGTTGCTACCAGGTGGATCTGGGCGGACTCCTCGTCGTCGAAGGGGTGCGCCCCGCGTTCGCAGGTGATTACCGCGATGGTCTCTTCGCCCCGCCTTACCGGGACCGAGAGCATGTGCCCCACGCCGTAAGTCTTGCTGTAGTACTCGTGGATCCGGGTGGCGAGCGGGGTGCCGCCGTCCGCGGGCGGGTAGGCTATGCTGGCGTCCTGTTCGTAGGCCTCTTCCATGGCGCACTCCAGGTCGCGCACCACCTGCATCTTGCCCTCGAAATGGTCGGTGTGGCTTATGGCCGCGAGCACCACGTAGTCGTGCTTGACCATGCCGATGCTCACCCTTTCGGCGTGGTGGCGGTCGGCGATTTCGCCCGCGAGTGCGAGTACCGCAGTCTTGAAAGTCTTCGCCTCGCCGACAACCCGCACGATGTCCAGGACCTCGTTCATCTGACCGATCTTGGAACTGGTGGTGCGCAGGGCGTTCTGCAGCGCCTTGATGATGGCGCCCTGGTCGAACTGCGGCTTTTCCTGGTTCTGTGCGGTCATTGGACTGTCGGTTAGGGTGTGGTTTGGGTGGAAATAATAGTAAAAATATGCCGACATGCAGAAACCGTTTAGAAATGCTACAGTCCAAAGGCGCGTAAGAACATCTGGAGCATTTTGAAACATTTCTGTCGCCCCAATGCCCCCAAAAGCCTGTTTTTGCGGTTGGCACGGTATTTGCATAAAAGCCAGCATTATCAGAAAATCAGCCTTTTTTATGAGGAGAGGAGTTCCTATGACAAGGACCTATAACATTTTTATTAGTCATTCCTGGGGTTACGGGGATGATTACGAGACCCTGACCGGGTTTCTTGACGGGCATCCGTATTTCTCTTGGAAGAATTATTCTGTACCGAAGGATGACCCTATTCACAACGCCCGTAGCAGGGCGGCGTTGCGTGCCGCCTTGCAAGAGAAAATACGCCATGCAAGTTGCGTGATTGTTCCGGCGGGAGTCTATTGTACATATTCCGACTGGATTGAAGAGGAAATAGACATTGCCTTGGAGATGGGCAAGCCTATTATCGGCGTTCGTCTGCGTGGTGCGGAACGAGTTTCGTCTATCGTTCGTGAGAACGCCATAGATATTGTTGGCTGGACTAGCGATTCAGTTGTTGATGCTGTTAGAAATTATTCGATATAAAGGAGAAAGAAATGAGTAGAAAGGCCTTGGTCGTTGGAATAGACGATTATACGGGGTGTCCGTTGCACGGCTGTGTAAACGACGCTCGTAATGTCGCCGATTTGCTGAAGACTCATGCAAATGGCGATAAAAACTTTGATGTGATATTGAGAACGGATGCCGTACCAAAGGACAATTTGCTAAGGGACATCCAGCAACTTTTCGCGGGTGAAAGTGAAATTGCCCTGCTTTATTTTTCGGGGCACGGATGCAAGTCGGATACGCTTGGAGAGTATATCTGTACACCGGATGGAACCGATATGAGTCCGGGTATCAAATTGACCGAAATTACGGAAATTATCGGAAGGTCAAGATGCCATAACAAGGTGGTTATCCTTGACAGTTGTTTTTCGGGCGGGGCCGGAAATATGCCTCTGCTTTCGAACGACAAGGCCGCACTTGATTCGGGCGTGACATTCTTGTCTGCTTGCGATAAGAACGAGTGCGCTATGGAAGGGGCGGGTAGCGGGGTATTTACCAGCCTACTAGTGAATGCGTTGAAGGGCGAGGCCGCCGACCTGCTTGGGAATGTATCGCCCGGTTCGATATATGCGTATGTGGACAAGGCCCTGAGCGCCTGGGACCAGCGCCCGATATTCAAGACCAATGTGCGGGAATTCGTTTGCCTGAGGAAGGTCTCGCCGCCCGTTTCTTGTAGCGAACTGAAACAGTTGAAGAATTTCTTTAGCAAGCCGGAAGAAGAATTCTCGCTGGATCCGTCGTTCGAGTTTACGAATACGCCGAAAGTGGATCACGAATTGATACAGCCGTTTGCTAAGCCGGAAAATGTCCAGAAATTCAAGTTCTTGCAGAAAATGGTTTCTGTCGGGTTAGTTGAACCGGTCGGCGACGAACACATGTACTTTGCGGCGATGCATTCCAAGAGTTGCCGCTTGACCCCTTTGGGTAAGTATTACCTGCATTTGGCACAAAAAGACAGAATCTAAGGAGAATGCCATGACTAAGAAACGCACATTCATCAGTTTCGATTACGACCACGACAAGGAACTCAAGGATAGCCTTGTTGGTCAAGCAAAATTAAAAGACAGCCCGTTTGAAATAACGGATATGTCTATCAAGGAAAAGATAGACGACAACTGGAAAAAGAAAGCCCGCGATAGAATTAAGGGTTGCGATGTTGTTGTTGTCATTTGCGGTGAGCATACGGATACGGCGACCGGGGTCACTGCGGAACTGACCATTGCCCAGGAAGAAAAAATCCCGTATTTCCTGTTGAAGGGCCACCCAGACAAGGTTTGTAAGAAGCCAAACCATGCACTAGCATCGGATACGATTTATAAGTGGACTTGGGATATCCTTAAGCTGTTGTTCCAAGGTAAACGCTAGATAAATTATGCAATGCTAAAACCCTGCCGGCTATCTACCGGCAGGGTTTATGCTATCCACTGATTCTTACATTCCGCATATTGATTTGGTCTAGTTCTTGTTCCGCTTGCTTAGTAAACTCCTTCGCGATTTGAGTGTCTATTGATAGACGGTTCCATGACGAGTAAATGTGAAGATATGTTGCGAATCCAGAATGACTTCCTTTGGGTTGCATTTTGTACTCGATGTTGATGAATGGTCTATGGCTCCAATCGCATCCATAACAAGCACTTGTTTCATAGAGAGATTCTTCATCGTGAAGTCGTCGATTGAGTGCCGAAATGTATTGGGAGCGTTGCTCAGTTGTTCTAGTCATTGCGAAAAGATAATTGTCTATTGCGACTGTTCGTATATTTATTTCGTTTATAGACATTGGAACTGTTGGCAAGTCTGGCCAAGGTGCTGGTAGTATTAGCCATCCGTTTTCATGAATTACAGCAATATTTTTGTTCTCAAACATCAAGAAAAGCGTTTGCTGATCGGGTTGAGATTTCACTTCAATCTTGTATTTATCGATTAACGGGGTGAGAAACTGAAGAATTGCTTGCTGTGGGGTTAGTTCTGGGGGGATGTTTTGCATAGTGTTGTCCTTTCCGGTATAACCGGTTTATTTGTCTAGAAATTAGATTAAACTTGGTCTGTGTTACATTTTTTTTAGGCACAAAACTTTACGGTGTGACGTGAATCACGTTGGTTGTGAAATGAATACGGTTATAATACGCCCACGTTCCAGCGGTATACAAAAAAGTTGGACTGCGGGGCGGGGTGTGGGGTGAAAATGGGGGCGTTTTGCCCCCATTTGGGGTGTTTGTGGCTGGTCAAATAGCTTTCTTTGTTATCTTTTTCTTAAAAAACGACTCTGAAATTTGTTCTAGAGTAATGGAGAGAAAGTATGGATGAAGTTAAGTTCGCTGATTTGCTAATGAAACATTTTCATTTGGCTAAAAAACCATCTAGTTTTGAATTGCATTTGATAAAAATCAAGGCGACCCGAGTACTAGATAGTGGATTGCCCTTGGATGATGAAAAATTATGGGATATTCTCAAGGAAACTCTGTCCGATAGTTCTGTTATGGTTTTGGATAGCGTCGATATGACTACTTCCATAAATTTGTTAGGACAGATTATTGCAATGTTGAAAAATCGCGTTCAATAATGAACTTTGTATGAGGCTTGTATGACTGATCGAGAACTTTTTGATCTGATAAATCGGATTTATCGCTTCGACGCACAGCCTTCTGAGAGAGAAATAGAATCTGTTGCGCAGGCATTGACTTGTCGATACAATCAGAGCAATTATATCACACAGAAAGACTTAGATGAGGTTGTTGATAGGAACCTTTCCAATAAAACACGACTTGTTTGCTATTGCATTGACATGACGAATACTATAATTATCTTGGAAAAAATTATGGAAGAAATGCGAAAGAGGACTCGATGAAGGGTATACTAGAAATAAAGGATGAATTAGATGAAATTATGACTGAATTTATGCTTGACACAAATTCAGAAAATAAAGTTATTGAAATCCAGAAAAAAACATCAGCTCTTTTCACTAGCTTAGAAGATAATCTTTGCCAAAAGATAAATAAAGGAGATGATTTATCCAAAACGGAATTAGAAGATTTTCTGTCGACAATAGAAAATATATTTGATTTTGCAATAAAATATTCTGAATTTATAAAAATATGGAGCAAACAAAGGGGCGTGTCGTATGAATACTCTTCTAATGTACTTAGCACCTCGGAGTCTGTTTTGAAATATTACAGAAAAGAAAGGGCTGATTACTACAAAGAAAAATTTAAGGAGAATAATTTTCCAACACGTGGATTTGAAAGAAAACTTTCTATGCGAAATAAAACGAAAGATGTTTTATGTATCATATTTGGTTCTGTGCTGTTCTTTGTATCTGTGTTAATGGCTTATTTGTTTGATGTAAATACAGGCTACCAGTATCTTGTATTTCGAACGTGTTTTTCATTTGGGGTGGCTTTGTTAGCTTCTGGCTTGTTGAAAGGGTTTATAAAAACGAAAATTAAAACGAATGACAAAATAAATAGAATTGAAATCACCGCATGTGGTGCGGCAGCAGTTTTCTTGCTGTTGTATCTTATTAATCCAGCGGAACCTCCTCAAATCGACAACACTACAAAACAGACAGAAAAAATATTGGAACAGAAATAGTTTTCATGAAAGAGCTGGATAAAAAGAACTTTGTGCCTAATCAGTTTATAATCGAGTCGCTGGAACGGCGGCAGATGATGAATGGCGCACCGGGCGACATTGTGCTGCCGGGCGGCATTGAACAGCCCGAAGCCGTTATCGAAGCCCCGGCGGTGATTGGCGAGATAGAACAGCCCGTCAATGTGACCCCGAACGACGCCGACTTCTTGACCAGGGCGTGCATCAAACAGCTTGCCAAAACGGAATTTGTCCGTAACCCCGAGACGGGGCTGTATGTGGCGGAAGATTCCGGCGAACTAGTCAAGTCCGTAAACAAGGACTTGATAATAAACCCGCAGAAAAATTTTGAAATGCAACAGTCCGCATCGCTGAGCGTTGCGGATATTCAAGCCCTGCTCTCCATAGACCCGGACAACCTGGGCGGCCAGGGCGACACGAAAGTTTAATAACAGGAGAATGGATAATGAAAACGATTAAGAAACTCGGCTTGGTGAGCGCTGTAGCTTTTGCAATGCTTGCGTTCTCGGCTTGCGATGACTCTTCGTCGGCTAGTTCCGACGAAACCGGAACTTCCAGTTCATCGGTAGAAACTTCTGATTTGGATGAGTCGTCATCTTCTGTTGACAAGAAGTCGTCGGGAAATGAATCTACAGAAAAAGACAAGTCTTCTAGCAGTAAGAAAACAACAGCTAGCTCTTCTGCTTTATCAACGGATTCGAAGAAATCTTCATCAAGTGGTAAGTCGGGTAGCAGTAGTTCTCAAACATATCGTAGATGTCAAGAAGGAACTATAGATACTTTGTTTGAAGAAAATGAAATAATATATAGATGTTGCAAAAATGATATGTGGAGAATAGATTCGATCGTTAAATTAGAACAATCCAAAGTTTACCCTGATATGGACAGCGTCTTTGGTTCAGAGGCCGTTTATGGAACATTTACAGATTTGCGCAACAACAAGGTATACAAGACCACGAAATACTATGACAGGGTTGACGGTAAAGAGTATCGATTTACAGTAATGGCACAGAACCTTAACTACGCAGAAATAACGATTGACAGCACCACAAAGGTGTTTGATGACAGCAAAATCGAAAAACGCTGCTATAAGGACGACCCCTGGTATTGTGATAACTATTTCGGGGCCCTTTACTCCTGGAGTGAGGCTATGGGACTCCCAAAGGTGTGCGACAGTGTGGGTGTTGCTGATAACCCTAAGTGCAGCGCTGATTTTGGTAACAGAGTGCAGGGTGTTTGCCCCGAAGGTTGGCACGTGATGAACGAGATTGAATGGAAACATTTTGCCTATTACAATGGGATTGATATGAGTTATACGCTCCTTTCCCATGCGGTGTGGCCCCAGAAAAAGGGACATAATTCGTATGGAATGTCTATATTGCCATATGGAGATGAGGAACCGTATCTAAATCAAACACTCTTTTGGATTCCCGAAGAGGAAGAGGATAAGGCGTTAAGAGGAAAAAGAATATTGGTGAACTTGTCTGGATTTAGCGTATCTTCTTCCGAAAAAAAAGGTTATCGATACATTCGTTGTGTCCTTGACGAAGGCGATTCTTTTCTGAATTAAGGGAATCATTTCACTAGTAGGGGTATACTATGTCTAAAAATCAG